>ENA-OQKP01001010-OQKP01001010.1-human-gut-metagenome-genome-assembly--contig:-NODE-1010-length-16170-cov-23.011407_pt1 | contig 16170 bp, 14 predicted proteins | sample MGYA00242780_ERZ504802 | MGnify/ENA primary metagenome ERZ504802 (study PRJEB26092, sample SAMD00036406) | human gut metagenome | host: Homo sapiens | study: EMG produced TPA metagenomics assembly of... | reverse complement strand
ACGATCTGTCCAAGCATGCAGTGGCCTACCGTGCCATTTCTCTGCTGCTGCGCCGCTCTCCGGGCCGTGAGGCTTACCCCGGCGATGTGTTCTATCTGCACTCCCGTCTGCTGGAGCGCTCCTGCCGGATGCGCGACGATCTGGGCGGCGGTTCCATCACCGCACTGCCTATCGTAGAGACGCAGGCAGGCGACGTTTCGGCCTACATCCCCACCAATGTCATTTCCATCACCGATGGTCAGATCTTCCTCGAGAGCGCCCTGTTCAATGCAGGCAACCGCCCGGCCGTCAATGTGGGCCTGTCGGTGTCCCGTGTGGGCGGCGCTGCCCAGACCAAGGCCATGAAGAAGGCCAACGCCAACCTGCGTATCGAGCTGGCACAGTACAAGGATATGGAGTCCTTTGCACAGTTCAGCTCGGATCTGGACGCGGAGACCCGCCGCCAGCTGGACCACGGCAAGGCTCTGATGGAAATGCTCAAGCAGCCGCTGTATCAGCCCAAGTCCGATGCAGAGCAGGTGGTCACGCTGGTGCTGGCTTCCCACGGCGTGCTGGACGAACTGCCCACTGCCGAGCTGCGCGCCAAAACTTCCGCATTTGTGCGTCAGTTCCGCGCGGATGTGTCCGGTACGATGGATAAGATCACCGCCACCGGCAAGCTGGAACCTGAAATGGTCGATGCCATCCTGAACGCCTGGAAAGCTTATGCGGGAGGCGACAGCCATGCCGTCCAGTAAGCTGCTGAAGGAGCGCATCGAGAGCATTCAGGACACCATGAAGATCACGAACGCCATGTACCTGATCTCCTCGTCCAAGCTGCGCAAGGCACGTAAGAACTACCAGAATGTATCGCCCTACTTCAACCGTATGCGCGATACCATTTCCCGTGTGGTGCCCCACCTGCCGGAAGAGCCGGTGCATCCGTTCTTCCACGAACGCAACACCGCAAACCCCAAGCGCGCTTACATCGTGCTGACGGCAGATAAGGGCATGGCAGGCGCTTACAACCAGAACATCATCAAGTTCCTCAAGGAAAATGCGGATGAGAATGACCGGTTCTATGTGATCGGCCAGACCGGCTACCGCGCCCTGTACCACAAGGATCCGCGGCTGGTGGAGGATTTCCACTATGGTGCCACGGAGCCCACGCTGCAGCGCGCCCGCGATATCACGATGGACGCCATCGATGATTTCAAGACCGGCAAGCTGGATGAGATCTATCTCATCTATACCCGCATCGAGAATGCACTGACCAGCGAGCCCACCATGGTGCGTCTGCTGCCGCTGGACCGCGCCCATCTGCAGCCTGCCCCCAAGGGTCTGGGCGATCCGAAGGGCGATGTGGAGATGTTCCCGTCTGCATGGACGGTGTTTGAACAGATCGCGCCCATTTATATGCACGGCATGATCTTTGGTGCCATGACCGAGAGCTTCTGCGCAGAGCAGAGCGCCCGCATGACCGCCATGGATTCCGCCACCAAGAACGCCAACGATATGATCCGGGAGCTGCAGCTGGAATACAACCGCACCCGTCAGGGCTCCATTACACAGGAGATCACCGAGATCATCGGCGGTGCGGCTGCCGTGCAGAACCGGGCGGAATAAAACGTATTTACAAATTAGTATAGAGGCAATCGTATGATACAGGGAACTATTATTCGCGTAGCCGGCCCTGTGGTGGACGTGCAGTTCACCGCAGGCAAGCTGCCTGCCCTGCAGGAAGCGCTTACCGTGACCGCCGAGGGCACCGAGCGCACGATGGAAGTGACACAGCATGTCAACGAGACCACTGTGCGCTGCATCATGCTTTCCGCCAGCGAGGGTCTGGGCAAGGGCATGACCGTGACCGCTACCGGCCACGGCCTGACCGCACCGGTGGGCGAAGCCACGCTGGGCCGCATGTTCGACCCGCTGGGCAGACCCATCGACGGCAAGGGCTCTGTGGATGATGTGCCGCATTGGCCCATCCACCGCAAGGCCCCCAGCTTTGCAGAGCAGAAGCCCGCGACCGAGATCCTGGAGACCGGCATCAAGGTCATCGACCTGCTGGCCCCCTATGCAAAGGGCGGCAAGATCGGTCTGTTCGGCGGTGCAGGCGTCGGCAAGACCGTGCTGATCCAGGAACTGATCCATAACGTGGCCACCGAGCACGGCGGCTACTCCATCTTCACCGGCGTGGGCGAGCGCTCCCGCGAGGGCTGCGACCTTTGGGGCGAGATGAACGAGTCCGGTGTTCTGAATAAGACCGCACTGGTCTTTGGTCAGATGAACGAGCCCCCAGGAGCACGTATGCGTGTTGCCGAGACCGGCCTGACCATGGCAGAGTACTTCCGTGAGGAGACCCACAAGGACGTGCTGCTGTTCATTGATAACATCTTCCGTTTCGTGCAGGCAGGCTCCGAGGTGTCCGCTCTGATGGGCCGTATGCCTTCTGCTGTGGGCTACCAGCCCACTCTGGCCAACGAGCTGGGCGCTCTGCAGGAGCGCATCACCTCCACCAAGGAAGGCTCCATCACCTCTGTGCAGGCCGTCTACGTCCCCGCCGACGACCTGACCGACCCGGCCCCCGCCACCACCTTTGCACATCTGGATGCCACTACCGTGCTGTCCCGTAAGATCGTGGAGCAGGGCATTTACCCGGCCGTGGACCCGCTGGCATCCACCTCCCGCATTCTGGAAGCGGATATCGTGGGCGAGGAGCACTATCGCGTGGCCCGCAAGGTGCAGTCCATTCTGCAGCGCTATCAGGAACTGCAGGACATCATCGCCATTCTGGGCATGGACGAGCTGGACGAGAACGACAAGCTCACCGTTGCCCGCGCCCGCAAGCTGCAGAAGTTCCTGTCCCAGCCCTTTGCTGTGGCCGAGAACTTTACCGGCCTGAAGGGCAAGTATGTGCCGCTGCAGGATACCGTGCGCGGCTTTGCCGCCATTGTGGACGGCGAGGCCGATGATCTGCCGGAGTGGGCTTTCTTCAACGTTGGTACGCTGGAAGATGCCCGCCAGAAGGCAGCGGAAAAGCTGGCTGAGGAAAAGGGCGGTGCCGTCTGATGAACAAGTTCATGCTGAACATCACTGCGTCCAGCGGTGAGTACTATCAGGGCGATTGCGAAGACCTTGTGCTGCCCATCAGCGATGGCGTGTACGGCATACAGGCTGGACACAGCCCGGTGCTGGTGGCCATCCACATGGGCATCCTGCACTTTGAGGTGAACGGTGAAAGCCAGGACATCCTGGTAGGCGACGGCATTGCCGAGGTGACACCTGCCTATGTGATGGTGCTGGTGGACAGCGCCGAGCGCCCGGAGGATATCGACAAGAACCGTGCCGAGGCTGCCCGCATCCGTGCCGAGGAGCGTTTGCAGCATCAGCAGAGCATGCATGAATATTATCAGAGCAAGATCGCGCTCGACCGTGCGATGCAGCGCCTGCAGGCCGCTGCAAAGTACCGGCGCTGAGAATGAGCCGCATCTGCCAGGACCAGATCTGAAAAAAGAGCATCATTTGTATCCATTGAGGGTGCAAAGTGATGCTCTTTTTTTGTTTCAGGCGGTTCCATGGAACGCAGCTTTCGTGTATAATAAGGTCAATGCAACCCCGCGTGTTGTGCGGGAAAGGAGGAGGTTTTCCATGATCCAATTCGGCCTGCGTCTGCATGACGCGGAAAAGCTGCCCGTTGAACAGGTGCTGCCGCTGGTGCGCCAGAAAGGCTTTACCTGCGCCCATGTGGCCCTGAGCAAATCCTTCAAGGAGCTGCCCTGCACCCCCAGCGCCCTGACCCCCGGCTATGCGCTGTATCTGCGGCATCTGTTTGAGAAAAACGGCATCGATATTGCCGTGCTGGGCAACTACCTGAACCTTGCCCACCCGGATGCGGATGCCCTGCACGCCATTCAGGAAAAATACTATGCCCATATCCGCTTTGCAAGCCTGCTGGGCTGCGGCATGGTGGGCACCGAGACCGGTGCGCCCAACGCGGAGTACAAATTCTGTCCGGAGTGCCGCAGCGACGAAGCCCTTGCTACTTTTATCCGGAACTTCAAGCCGGTGGTGCGCTGTGCCGAGCAGTACGGCGTGACCATTGCCATTGAGCCGGTGGTAAAGCACATCGTGTACGATGCCAGACGCGCCCGCACCGTGCTGGACGAGATCGGCAGCCCGAACCTGCAGATCCTGTTCGACCCCGTCAACCTGCTGAACATGGAAAATGTGGACCGCCGCGAGGAAGTGTTCGCCGAGGCCATCGAGCTTCTGGGTAAGGATATCGCCATGATCCACTTTAAGGATTTCCTGCGCAAGGATGCGGGCGGCCAGCTGGCTGCTACGGGTGCAGGGCAGGGAGGCATGGAGGACTACCGCACCATCCTGCGCTTTGCAAAGCAGGAAAAGCCCTATATCTTTGCAACGCTGGAGAATACCACCCCGGAAAACGCGGTGGAATGCCTGAACTACCTGAAAAAGCAGTACGACGAGTGCTGAACACTTTATAACAAGAAAAACATCTGCAAGCTTTGCCCGGAATGGGGCAGCTTGCAGATGTTTTTTGTATCAGATGAAGTTTATGGTTCAGCCTTTTACAAATTGCAATTAAGAAGTAGTTTCGCTGAAAATGCCCAGAACGAAAGCGGAGGACATTAAGATCATTCCAGATTCAGCTTATGCTCCATCAGCCAGCGGGTCAGCAGAAAGTATCCTGCGGCAAAGGCAATGCTGACCGCCAGCCCGAACAGGGTGGTGAACGCACTGGGCGCAGCGATGGAGATGTCCACGCCGCCAAGGGTGGGATCGGAAACAGCCTGCAGCATGTCGGCACTGCTGACACCGGAGCTCAGCCAGTTCTGCAGGAAGGACAGCAGGAAAAATGCCAGAATACCGGCCGGGACCATGTGCTTTTTGAACTGGTGGCCGATCATGCATGCGGCATAGATGCACAGGATGCTGGACACCAGTGCCACCAGCCCATTCAGCGTTTCAAAGATCAGCCAGAGCCACCCGGAGCTGCCGGTCATGCGGAAGATCTCCACCACTTTCTGCCACAGCTCCGGCAGCTGCTGCAGGGCCGCGCTGTTCAGAGACAGAGCCAGCAGCATCACCGCAAAGGAGAAAATACCCACGATGCTGCTGCAAAGCATCCACACCACGCTGGAGATCAGCTTGGAAAGGATGAGCTGGCTTTCCGTCACCGGCAGGGTGTGCATCAGGTAGCCTTCGCGGCCCAGCAGATTGCGGGTGAAGCGGGTGACAATGGTCATCACGGACACCACTGCCACCGCAACGGCTACGATCATGTAGGCGAACAGCAGCAGAGATGCAAAGTTGTCCTTGGAAGAGCTGCGCAGGGAAAAGCCGCTCAGCACTGCCAGTGCAACAAGGGCCAGATACAGCCCGCCGTAGGTGCGGCCGGTGGCCTTGAATTCATATTTTAACAGCTGTTTCAGCATTTGAATACCTCCCGGAAATATGCATCCACGCTCATGCCCTCGGTCTCGCGCAGCTCTTCGGCATTGCGGTGGGCGAACACCCGGCCATCCTTCAAAAAGACGGCTTCGTCCAGAATGGGCTCGATATCGCCGATGAGGTGGGTGGATAGAATGACGGTCGCATCCCGGCTGTAGTTGTTCAGGATGGTGCTCAGGATGTAGTCCCGGGCGGCAGGGTCCACGCCGCCAATGGGCTCATCCAGCAGGTAGAGCTTTGCGGCGCGGCTCATGGCCAGGATCAGCTGCACCTTTTCCTTGCTGCCCTTGGAGAGGGTCTTGAGCCGCGCCTTCGGTTCCAGTTCCAGCCGGGCCAGCATTTCGTTTGCCTTAGCGGGGTCAAAATCGGCATAAAATTCGTGGAACATTTCCACCAGCTGCTCCACACGCATCCAGTCCGGCAGCCAGTCGGCGTCCGGCAGATAGGACACGATGGCTTTGGTGTCCGGCCCGGGGGTCATGCCGGCGATCCGGATGCTGCCTGCACTGGGCTGCAGCAGACCGTTCGCCAGCTTGATGAGGGTGGTCTTGCCGCTGCCGTTGGGGCCAAGCAGCCCCACGATGCGGCCAAAGCCGATGTGCAGGTCTACATTTTCCAGTGCGGTCTTATCCTTCTGGTAGCACTTGGTCAGTGCTTCACAGCTCAAAAGTTCATTCATTGCGGTCCTCCTTTGCGTCCCAGTGTTCCAAAAGCGCGGCCGCCTGTGCGGGACTGTAGCCGATGCCGCGCATCTTTTCCAGAAAATCCGACGCCAGCGTCCGGGCGGTGTCGGCGCGAAGCTGTTCGATCAATGCAGTATCCTCCGTAACATAGCGGCCTGCAGTGCGTTCGGTGCGCACCAGTCCTTCCGTCTCCAGCTGGGCAAGGGCCCGCTGCATCGTGTTTGGGTTCACCCCGGCGGCTGCGGCCAGATCACGTACCGAATCCAGATGCCCGCCCGGCGGGTAGGTGCCGGCCAGGATCCGGGCCTTCAGCCGTTCCACAAGCTGGGCATAGATCGGGCGGCTGGCATCAAACTGTTCGCCCATGGTATCATCTCCTTGTCTTGCTGTATTAAGCGCTTGATACAATAATACACGATTTGCTCTGTTTGTCAAGGGGAAAAGAAAAAACATCATAAAACTGCTGGAAATTGGAAAAAGTGTCCATAAAACACTGCACATTGATAAAAAATTACAATAAATTCAAACAATTCCACATTGCAAAGCTTTTGACAATGTGCTATGCTGAAAAACAGAGAGCTCCGCCCGGAAAGCGGCGGAAAAGAGATTTGGAGGAAAAATAACTATGGCTGACCGCATCGTTCTGAATACCATCTCCTACCATGGCCACGGTGCCATTGAGAACATCGTTCCCGAACTGACCGCCCGCGGCTACAAGAAGGCATTCGTCTGCTCCGACCCCGACCTGATCAAGTTCGGCGTCACCAAGAAGGTCACCGATCTGCTGGATGCTGCAAACTTTGCCTACGCTGTTTACAGCGAGATCAAGCCCAACCCCACCATCGCCAACGTGCAGGACGGCGTGGCCGCTTTCAAGGCTGCTGAAGCTGACTGCATCGTGACCATCGGCGGCGGCTCCTCCATGGATACCGCAAAGGCCATCGGCATCATCATCAATAACCCCGAGTTTGCGGATGTCCGCTCTTTGGAAGGCGTTGCTCCCACCAAGAAGCACGCTGTGTTCACCATCGCTGTTCCCACCACCGCCGGTACTGCTGCCGAGGTCACCATCAACTACGTCATCACCGATGTGGAGAAGAAGCGCAAGTTCGTCTGCGTGGATACCAACGATATCCCCGAGATCGCCGTGGTCGATCCCGATATGATGTCCTCCATGCCCAAGGGCCTGACCGCCGCCACCGGCATGGATGCTCTGACCCACGCCATCGAGGGCTACATCACCAAGGGCCACTGCGTCATCTCCGATATGTTCCATCTGGAAGCCATCAAGCTCATCAGCCAGAGCCTGCGCGGCGCAGTGCAGAACACCCCGGAAGGCCGCGAGGGCATGGCTCTGGGCCAGTACATCGCCGGCATGGGCTTCTCCAATGTGGGTCTGGGCATCGTCCACTCCATGGCACACGGCCTGTCCGCTCTGTACGACACCCCGCACGGTGTGGCCTGCGCCATCCTGCTGCCGGTGGGTCTGGAGTACAACAAGAGCGTCGCCGGTGAGCGCTACCGCGCCGTGGGCAAGGCCATGGGCGTTGTGGGCATCGATGAGATGAACGATGTGGAAGCCGCTGACGCCACCATCGCCGCCGTCAAGCAGCTGAGCGCAGACGTGGGCATCCCCACAAATCTGCACGGCATCCTGAAGGAAGAGGATATCCAGTTCCTCGCCGAGTCCGCATTTGCGGATGCCTGCCGTCCCGGCAACCCCCGCGATACCAGCGTGGAGGAGATCGTGGAGCTGTATAAGAGCCAGCTGTGATTCCGCTCTGTAAATTCAAGCTGTAATTTTGGGCCCTGCTGTCCTTCGGGATGGCAGGGCCTTTTTCTAAGATGTATCTGAAAACAAAGCAACAGGCTGGATCTTCGTCTTTTCAGAGATGCCCGGAGAGCCTGCCGCGTCGCAGAGTGACAAAATTTCTGCACGGCTCTTGTACACAGCGCCCAAAACAGGTACAATCAATGCAGTAAGAAAAAACTGGAAGCGAAAGGAACCTTATGACGCTGAACTTCTATACTCTGGGTGTTATTTATCTAGTATATTCCTTTTTGGGCTGGGTGGCTGAGACGGTAGTCGCGACCATCCGGGGCGGAAGGTTTGCCAACCGCGGTGCGGCGGCAGGCCCGTTCTGCTTTATCTACGGTACTACCGGCGTGCTGCTGGCCGTGAGTTTCGGCGACCTGCGCACCGAGCCGGTCTACCTGTTCTTTGCCTGTATGATGGCGGCAACGGTGATGGAATGGATCACCGCCAAGCTGCTGGAACGCCTGCACCGCCGCAAGTGGTGGGACTATTCCGGAAAAAAATTCAATCTGAACGGCTATGTGTGCCTGCAGTATTCGCTGCTGTGGGGTGCGCTGGGCACGGCAAGTGTGCTGTGGGGCAATAATGTGTTGCTGCAGCTGTGCGCGCATATCCCGGTCTGGCTGCTGCGCCCGGCAGTATGGGTCTCGCTGACGGTGGCGGTGCTGGACCAGATCGGTTCGGCGGTGCTGGTGCAGCAGTATGCGGCCCGGCACCCGATGCTGGAGCAGCTCAACCAGAGACTGGGGGAGCGGTCGGATACGCTGCGCCGCAGGATCGCGCTTTACATTGAAAAACGCATCCAGTATGCTTACCCGGCTGCGGCCCGGCAGGAGCAGACTGCGCTCCGGAAGGGGGAAAAGAACTTCCTCAGCGTGTCCGATCTGCTGTGGCTGTTCGTGATCGGCGCGTTTCTGGGCGACATGGTGGAGACGGTGTTCTGCCGCGTGACCGCCGGGGTCTGGATGAGCCGCTCCAGTCTGGTCTGGGGGCCGTTCAGCGTGGTGTGGGGTCTGGCGCTGGTGCTGGCAACGGTGCTGCTGCGTCAGGAAAAGGACCGGAGCGACCGCTATCTGTTCGCCTTCGGCACCGTCATGGGCGGTGTGTACGAATACGTGTGCAGCGCCGTCACCGAGCTGCTGTTCGGCACCGTGTTCTGGGACTACAGCAAGTTCAAGTTCAATCTGGGCGGGCGCATCAACCTGCTGTACTGCTTTTTCTGGGGCATTGCGGCGGTGGTATGGATGCGCTACGGCTATCCGCTGGTGCTCAGAGGCATGAAGAAGGTGCGCAGCCACGTCCGCCCATGGATGACCGTCCTGCTGGCAGTGTTCATGGCGGTGAACATGCTCACCAGTGCGCTGGCGCTGGCCCGGTACGATGCCCGCACCAGCGGTGAAGGCCCCAAAAACAGCATCGATACGCTGCTGGACGACCATTTTGACGATGCCCGCATGGAGCGTATTTATCCCAACGCGAAGAAAGTAGCCAAGGCCGGATGAAATTTCAACGCTCCTCTTGCACTTTGGTGCAAAAACCGGTATAATATTTTTCGGATAAAAGGGAGTAAAGGGCGCTCGTTTTGCAAAAACGGTGCGCTGTGGCGCAGCGACATCCCGGCAGAAATGCCCGCTGTGTCACCGGAAGCTTGAGACTTTTATTACACTTTCCCGTTTCTGGGCAGGATGTAATAAAGGCCTCTTTTTTATTGCTGCTCTGCCAAAAACAAAAGGAGAAAACTATGCTCATTCCTGTTTTGCTGTTCATCGTGGGCCTGCTGTGCCTCATCAAGGGCGGTGACTGGTTCGTGGATGGTGCCACGGGCATTGCCCGCCGCTTCCATGTGCCGGAGCTGCTCATCGGTGCCACCGTGGTGTCCATCGGCACCACCCTGCCGGAGGTGATGGTCTCCACCACCTCGGCCTTTACCGGCCACGGCGAGATCGCCTATGGCAACGCCATCGGTTCGATCATCTGCAATGCATCGCTCATTGCGGCCCTCACCATTGCGGTAAAGCCGGGGAAGGTAGACCCCAAGAGCCTGCGCACGCCGGTGCTGTTTTTCTTTGTGGCAGCGGCCTTCTATGCCGGTGTGGCCTACACCACCGGCTACTTCTCCCGCCCGGTGGGCCTGATCCTTCTGGCCATGTTCGTAGCGTATATCATCTGCAACGTGATGGCCATGAAGAACGCCCCCGCCCCGGAAGAAGAGGAAGAACCGGAAGAAAATGCGTCCTTTGCCAAGGAGCTGGGCCTGCTGGCCGTGGGCGCGGTGCTCATTGCCGTGGGTGCCAACCTGCTGGTGGATAACGGCACCCTGATCGCACAGGCACTGGGCGTGCCGGAGTCGGTGATCGCGCTCACCTTCGTGGCACTGGGCACCTCGCTGCCGGAGCTGGTAACGGCCATCACCTCGCTGGCAAAGGGCCACGGTGCACTTTCGCTGGGCAATGTCATTGGTGCAAACGTGTTCAATCTGGTGCTGGTGAGCGGTGTTTCCGCCACGGTGGCACCCTTTACCATCCCGCAGAACTCCCTGCTCTTCGGCCACAATGCATCGCTGGTGCTGGAGTTCCCGGTCATGTTCGCCGTGATGCTGCTGCTCACCCTGCCCGCTCTCTTCAAGGGCAGGCTGAGCCGCCCGCAGGGCATTGCGCTGCTGTGCATCTACGCGGCATTCTGTGTGGTGCAGTTCACCATCTGATAAAACAGCAAAAGGCCGACGCAGCACTGCGTCGGCCTTTTGCCGTTTTAAGGGTTACTTTTTCAAATGGGAATCCCAGCCGGAAGAGGTGATGACCTGCTGATCCGGTGTGCACCACATGGCTTCCACGCCGTCCAGACTTTCCACGATCTTCATCCCGTCCTCCAGCGGCTGGCAGAACAGGCCGGTGGTCAGGCAGTCGGCAAGGCCGGAGTCGCTGCACAGCACGGTCACGCCGTTAAAGTAGGCGGCGGGAAACAGGGTGTCCGGGTCGATCAGGTGGTGGTAGCGCTTGCCGTCCACCACGTAGTAGCGCTGGTAGTCGCCGCTGGTCACAAGGGCCATATCGCTCATGTTGATGGCACCGTCCAGCATGGAATCCGAGGTGTATACATCCGAAGAGCTCCATGGGTTTTCCACGCCGCCGGTCCACTGACTGCCGTCCGGTTTTACACCAATGGCGCGCAGGTTGCCGCCCACGCTCACCAGAGCGCTGGTCAGGCCGCGGGCCTCGGCAGCCTGACACACCATTTCCACGGCGTAGCCCTTGCCCACGCTGCCCACATCCAGCAACATTTCCGGGTCGGCCAGATAAACGGTCTTGGCATCCGCGTCGATGATCACGTTGTTGATATCACAGTGCTGGGCGGCTGCTTCCAGCTCTTCCATGGTGGGCAGCTTGTTGTCGGCATCCGTCTCGGCGGCTTCGGCAGCTTCGCGGTAATTGTGCCAGATATTCAGCACGCTGCCCATAGCAATGTTCAGCTTGCCGTTGGTGGTCTGGTACATCTGGTCGGCCAGCTCCAGCATGGAGAGGATGCGGTCGTCCACCTCCACCGGAGCGCTGCCGGCATTGTCGTTGATGGTCTTGACGTTGGTCACGCCGGGGTAATCGTTGTAAATATCATACAGCTGGTTATAGGTAATAAGGTCTGCGTGCAGGGCATCCATCTGGGTGTTGAATTCTTCCTCGCTCTCGCAGTAGGCGATCACCTGCGTTACAGTATCGAACACATCATAAAAAACGGTGGAATAGCGGGTAAGCTCTTTCTTTTTGGAGGCACAGCCTGCCAGCAGGCTCAGGCAGAGCACCCCGGCCAGCAGGGCGCTGACGAAACGTTTTGCGCGGGTCTTCATACGGTGCGGTTCTCCTTTGCGGCGGTAAAGGCGGCGTGCTCCTCCTGCAGGTGGGCCAGCAGATCGCCGAACACCCAGCTGCGGTTGGAGGGAGTCACAACGGCCTTGAGCGGAATGGTGACCTGTGCCTGCTTCATCAGATCCAGCAGGGTGTCCACATCCTTCTCCTTGAAGTTGGCCAGAACCACTGCCGGCGGGTAGGCACCCGGCTCCAGCACCAGCGTGCGGGCGGCCTTGGTCTCCACCTCGCCCAGCAGCTGTGCCACGGTCTTGCCCGCATCGGCAGGGGAGACGAGCAGCAGCTTCATGCCAAAAGCAGGAGCCATGCCTTCCAGCTTGCCGCGGTCGGCGGGGGAAAGATTCCAGCCCAGAACCAGCGGGACACCGGCGTTCTGGTTGCGTGCGATATGTGCTTTCATAAAAAACCTCATTTCAGGGTGGATTGCAAATACACTATAGTATAACACAAATACGCAAAAAATGGAATGCCGGGGGGGGGCGGTACTACCGGGAAAAGTTTCGGAGAATTTCGAGCAAAGGCAACAAAAATTAGAAGAAATTACAAGGCAAATTTCAGTGCAGGTGAAGATTGTATGCAGAAAATAGAGGTGCTATACTAAAAATGCAAGACATAAGTCTTAGAAATTTAACAGAAAGCAGAGGTTTTGAGGATGAAAAAACAGAAGATGCGGTTCATCAGTGCAGTGCTTGCGGCATGCATGATGACATCTGTCCTTCCGGTCAATGCACTTGCTCTGGGGGGGTACGCCTGAAAATGGCGTAACTGCACAGGAAAACGCGGAAACGGCCACGACGATCCCCACTACGGGCATGAAAATCACCAAGGGCGGTGATTACGAGATAAAGGGAGACACTTATACGGGAGGCATTACGATTGACACCCAGGATGATGTGACGATCCGCATTACTGGTGACGTCACTTTTACACAGCCTAATACGATTTTTTTGTGTGTAACGAATGCCAAGCTGTTAACGGTTGAAAACAACGATAATCACAAGGTAACGCTGAACGGACATCATTTTCTGGATCTTTACAATTCGAGCAATGCTGTTGTAAATGGGGGTACTTATATAACACCTTTTCGAAACTTTATCATGCTTTTTGGAACGAACAATCATCTTACCCTGAACAATGTTGACGTGACTACGACGAGTGGATATGCTGTGACGACTGGAGGTACCAGTACAGTAGTCGTTAATGGCGGACAGTATACTAAGACGATAGCAGACCATACTTATGTATTCCAAAATGCTGGGCACATGACACTGACGGATGTTTCGGTGAATACAGAAGTTGATGGAGGTATGTCGTCTCCTGCAATTACTAACAGTTCTGGTGCGATTCTGAAAATCAATGGAGGAAACTACAAAACTACCGGACGAAACTGCATTGTGAATTCTGGTTATTTAACAATCAATAATGGCACCACAACAGACGGCGTTCTTGAGTCGGTGGGTATCAGCTGCATCCAAAACAACTGGGGCCGGGTAGAGATCAACGACGGCACCATTACCTCGGATGCCGACTGCACCATCAAAAACCGCGGCGGCCTGCGCATGAACGGCGGTACGGTCGCCAGCACGAATCCAGATGCCGCGGTCATTGACTGTAACGGCGATTTCGGCGATACACAGATCAACGGCGGCACCATCAAGGGCGGAAAAGACGGCATCCGTCTGGCGGACCTTGGCAGTTCCGAAGTGACCCTGAAGAACGCGGCCTTTGAGAACAACACCCAAAGCAATATCCATCTGGGTGAGGGTCAGACGATCAACATCAAAAAGACCTTTACCGGTACGGCAACGATCCTGACCGACGATGCAAGCCTCGGCCGTCATATCACGCTGGAAAACGAGGATCTCAGTTATCAGAAAAAGCTGAAACTTTTCAGCATGAATCCCGGCTACATCATCGGCTATAAGCGCGGCGAAGACGGCAAGGAGTACCGCTACCTCGCCGATGCGAACGGCAATGCTGTCTCCACCCAGGACGCAAAGGCGACGGCCGACCTCGGTGCCGGTGCCCAGCAGCTGGACACCACCGACGTTGTGCCGGAAGGTAAGGATGTGACCGTGACGGCAGACATCCCGGAGGGCGCAGAGTTCCTCGGCTGGAGTGTCTCGCGTGTCGACGGCGAAGCACTGGTCTGGACTCCGGCTAGGGACGACCCCCAGACCATCACCTTTACAATGCCCGACTGCAATGTGACCGTCACGGCACTGTGTCAGGGTGGAAATGGTGACATCGACAACCCGAGCGGCGGCGGCAGCAGCGATGTGGTGGCCGGCATTGCGGCTGTTGCGCTGACCGGTGCAGCCGTGTGGGGCATTTACGAAACCGGAACCGGCATCTATCGCGTGCTGAATATGCCCGGCGTCCCCATGCCCTCCAACCGCGCCGGTCTGGCGACCCTGATCTGGGAAAAGGCCGGCTGCCCGGAACCGCAGACGGTGAAGAGCTTCAGCGACATCGATGATGCCGACCTTCATCTGCGGCAGGCTGCCAGCTGGATGGAAGAGCAGGGTCTGATGGACGATGTGAAGGAAAACGAGTTCCGCCCCTATCGCTATGTGACCAAGCTCCAAACCTGCCTTGTCTGGGATAAGGCCAAGGAAAAGAGCCTGATCTCCTGAAAAAGTAGATCATTCTTGTAACAACCCCGGGGTGACCGCAAGCGCCCCGGGGTTATTTTTTTCACAGGAAAAGGGGCAGAACCGGAAGATGCAGTGTGAAAAAAGCAACGAGGAAGATCCCGCAGGATCTTCCTCGTTGCAAACACAAAATAATAATTCCGCAGAGGATAGTTCAAATCATCAGTTCAGCTTTTTGCCGAAGAACTCCACCTCTTTGCCGATGAACTGCATCAGCTCGTCGAACTGGTCGGGGGTCAGGCTCTGGGCACCATCGCACTTTGCCTTGGCGGGGTTGTTGTGCACCTCGATCATCAGGCCGTCGGCACCGGCAGCAACAGCGGCCTTTGCCAGATCCGGCACCATCCATGCGTGGCCGCAGGCATGGCTGGGGTCCACAATAACGGGCAGGTGGGTCATCTTGTGCAGCATCACCACGCCGGCAAGGTCGAGGGTGTTGCGCATGCTGGTCTCAAAGGTGCGGATGCCGCGCTCGCAGAGGATGACGTTCTCGTTGCCCTCAGCCATGATGTACTCGGCGCTCATCACGAACTCTTCCAGCGTATTGGCAAGGCCGCGCTTGAGCAGCACCGGCTTCTTCTGACGGCCGACGGCCTTGAGCAGCTCAAAGTTCTGCATGTTGCGGGCACCCACCTGAATGAGGTCTACATTCTCGAACAGGGGCAGGTGCTCGGTGTTCATGATCTCGGTCACGATGGGAGCACCGGTGGCGCGGCGTGCCAGCTTGAGCAGGTCGAGGCCCTCGCTGCGCATACCCTGAAAGGAGTAGGGCGAGGTGCGGGGCTTGAATGCGCCGCCGCGCAGCAGGGAAGCACCCGCAGCCTTCACGCGCTGTGCGCAGTAGGTGATCTGCTCCTCGCTCTCAATGCTGCAGGGGCCGGCGATCACGGCAAAGTTTCCGCCGCCGATCTTTACGCCATCCACATCGATCACGCTGTCGTCCGGGTGGAACTTGCGGTTGGCCTTCTTATAAGGCTCGGTCACGCGGCGGCAGGTCTCCACCACCGGGTTTGCCAGCACCCAGCTCTCGGCCACGGCCTTGGTGTCGCCGATCAGGCCCAGAATGTGGCTCTCACTGCCCTTGGAATCGTTGATCTGCAGGCCCATATCCTGCAGTTCGTGGCAGAACTCGCGTACCTGTACCTCAGGTGCGTTCTGTTTGAGTACGATGATCATAGTGTTTTGTCTCCTTTGCCTTATCGTGTGAAACGGCGAGGGAGACCGGCTCCTTTGCCGCAGCTTGCAGTGTCAAACTTCAGGGTTCTGAAGTGTGTGACGCTATGATATCACTTCAGGAAACTGAAGTCAAGAGAATTTTGAATTTTTTTGAAGAAAGTGGTAGAATGGGGGCAGGAAAAGGAAAAGCAGGCTCACCCTCTCAGCTTCGCTTGCGCTCAGCAGCTCCCCCAAAGGGGGAGCCCTTGGCAAAAACGGAAACTTTGCGTGGATTGCCAAAGCCTCTCACTTTGGGAGAGGTGGCATTGCGTTAGCAATGACGGAGAGGGCGAGGACGCTGACCCAATGCCATCATACTTAAGAATAGAACCAGCTAAATATAAAGAGGAATACTACAATGGGAAAAGAAGCAAAAACCAATGCCATGCGCATTCTGGAGCGCGAGAAGGTGCCCTACACCGCCCACGAGTACGCTCATGAAGAGGGCGTTGCCGTGGCAGGTGTGGATGTGGCAGGCAGCATGG
>ENA-OQKP01000998-OQKP01000998.1-human-gut-metagenome-genome-assembly--contig:-NODE-998-length-16399-cov-2.902040_pt1 | contig 16399 bp, 12 predicted proteins | sample MGYA00242780_ERZ504802 | MGnify/ENA primary metagenome ERZ504802 (study PRJEB26092, sample SAMD00036406) | human gut metagenome | host: Homo sapiens | study: EMG produced TPA metagenomics assembly of... | reverse complement strand
ACACAGGCGATCAGGCCAGAATACAGCAGACCTTTAATTTAATGGCGATTTTCCGGGCGCGCACAGTGATACATAGCGAACGCTGCACCTGGCAGACCGCCGAGAAACGCAGGCATTTTACCTTGCGAAAGGAAACGCGTGGCGCTTTCAGAAAAACCGTGAGTGGTCGGGCAACTCAATTGCGCCTGGAAGATGGTCAGTGCACCGCTGACGGTTTGACCGCAGACTTCCTGCGTGCCGCCTGCGTCGGTAAAGCGAATTAATGCCACCAGAATGTGATGCAGACCAAACGGCAACAGCAGACGTTCACCGGTACCAAACAGCATCGGTCCGAAATCACCCGCGCTGTTGATCATATGGCCTAAGCCGCTAATACCCATGGCGAAAATCGGCCAGACTAATGGAATCACCAGGCCGACAAGACCCATCACCAGCGAGGAGATGATTGGTACGAAGCGCGTACCGCCGAAGAATGCCAGCGCATCCGGCAGGCGGATATTATGGAATCGCTCATGCAGCATCCAGACGATAATACCGGCGATCACCGCACCGAGGATCCCGGTGTCGATCGACTGGATCCCAAGAATGCTCTGGATGTTATTGGCTTTCAGAACGGCGGCGTCCATGGTTGGCAGAATGCCTTTATTGGTCAACCAGAAGTTTACCGCGAGGTTCATTACCGCATAACCGACGAAGCCAGCGAATGCCGCTACGCCTTTGTTTTCGCGTGCCAGACCCAGCGGGATGGCGATACAGAACATGACTGGCAGGAAACTAAAAGCAAACGAGCCAATCTTACTCATCCAGGTAAAGATAGCCTGCAACACGGGGTTGCCCAGGACCGGGATTAGGGTGATGACATCGTGGCTACTAAGGGAACTACCAATGCCGAGCATAATGCCGCAGAACGACAATAATGCCACGGGTAACATGAAGGTTTTGCCTAACTGCTGGAAGAACTCCCACAGCGTGACTTTCGGTGCTGTTTTCGCCGTCATAAAACGACTCCTCGTAGAGAACAATCTGGATTCAGTAAATTGCGCGAGAAGATAAAACGTTTTATCAAATTTTAGTGAGGCATAAATCACATTACGCAACGATAATAGCGGGTATAAGATAAATAAAAGGTAAAACGTTTTATCTGTCACATAATCAGGGAGTAGGTCATCTGCATGGCTACCGCCAAAAAAATAACCATTCATGATGTTGCGCTGGCTGCGGGCGTGTCGGTAAGTACCGTTTCGCTGGTGCTTAGTGGCAAAGGGCGAATCTCTACCGCCACAGGAGAACGCGTTAACGCCGCCATTGAAGAGCTGGGATTTGTGCGCAATCGGCAGGCGTCGGCGCTGCGCGGCGGGCAAAGTGGCGTCATTGGTTTGATCGTCCGTGATTTATCTGCGCCGTTTTACGCCGAATTGACGGCCGGATTGACGGAAGCTCTGGAAGCGCAGGGACGGATGGTTTTTTTGCTTCACGGCGGTAAAGACGGCGAGCAGCTGGCACAGCGGTTTTCACTATTACTGAATCAGGGTGTCGATGGTGTGGTAATTGCCGGGGCTGCAGGAAGCAGCGATGACCTGCGACGGATAGCAGAAGAAAAAGCTATCCCGGTGATTTTCGCTTCCCGTGCCAGTTATCTTGATGACGTTGATACGGTTCGCCCGGACAACATGCAGGCTGCACAGTTGTTGACGGAGCATCTCATTCGCAATGGGCATCAGCGTATCGCCTGGCTGGGAGGGCAAAGTTCCTCATTAACCCGGGCAGAACGGGTGGGGGGCTATTGTGCGACTCTACTAAAATTTGGCCTGCCGTTTCACAGCGATTGGGTGCTGGAGTGCACTTCCAGCCAGAAGCAAGCCGCGGAAGCTATCACGGCGCTTTTACGTCATAACCCGACCATCAGCGCCGTGGTTTGCTATAACGAAACTATTGCGATGGGGGCATGGTTTGGTTTGCTGAAAGCAGGAAGGCAAAGCGGGGAAAGCGGAGTCGATCGTTACTTTGAGCAACAGGTTTCGCTGGCGGCATTTACCGATGCAACGCCTACCACACTTGATGATATACCCGTTATCTGGGCCAGCACGCCAGCGCGGGAACTTGGTACCACACTTGCGGATCGCATGATGCAAAAAATCACCCATGAAGAGACGCATTCACGCAATCTTATTATTCCCGCCCGGCTCATTGCGGCGAAATAATCCTCTCTTTATCTGCTATACCTGGTAGTGTCCTTTCCTCAAGGTTAATGATAAAAAATGTGGCACACAGGCGGTGCCTTTTATTTTTACTGAAGTTCACAGGAGGTTTATGTGTTTAATTCTGACAACCTGAGACTCGACGGAAAATGCGCCATCATTACAGGTGCGGGTGCAGGTATTGGTAAAGAAATCGCCATTACATTCGCGACAGCTGGCGCATCTGTGGTGGTCAGTGATATTAACGCCGATGCAGCTAATCATGTTGTAGATGAAATTCAACAACTGGGTGGTCAGGCATTTGCCTGCCGCTGCGATATTACTTCCGAACAGGAACTCTCTGCACTGGCAGACTTTGCCGTCAGTAAGTTGGGTAAAGTTGATATCCTGGTTAACAACGCCGGTGGCGGTGGGCCTAAACCGTTTGATATGCCAATGGCAGATTTTCGCCGCGCTTATGAACTGAATGTATTTTCTTTTTTCCATCTGTCACAACTTATTGCGCCAGAAATGGAAAAAAATGGCGGTGGCGTTATTCTGACCATTACTTCTATGGCGGCAGAAAATAAAAATATAAACATGACCTCCTATGCATCATCTAAAGCTGCGGCCAGTCATCTGGTCAGAAATATGGCGTTTGACCTGGGTGAAAAAAATATTCGGGTGAATGGCATTGCGCCGGGGGCAATATTAACCAATGCCCTGAAATCCGTTATTACCCCAGAAATTGAACAGAAAATGTTGCAACACACACCAATCAGACGTCTGGGCCAACCGCAAGATATTGCTAACGCGGCGCTGTTCCTTTGTTCGCCTGCAGCCAGCTGGGTAAGCGGACAAATTCTCACCGTCTCCGGTGATGGGGTACAGGAACTCAATTAATACACTAACGAACCGGTAAACAGCCGTATGTGTTGTTTACCGGGATAGCGTGTGCAACTCGTCAACGTCTCTGCTAAACAACTGGCAGCCAAATCACGGCTATTGTTTAACCAATATCTGGATAAAAAGCTTACGAATTGAGTGTGCCTTCGCACTATTCAACAGCAATGATAGGCGCTCACCTGACAACGCGGTAAACTAGTTATTCACGCTAACTATAATGGTTTTATGATGGATAACATGCAGACTGAAGCACAACCGACACGGACCCGGATCCTCAATGCTGCCATAGAGATTTTTTCAGAAAATGGATTTCACAGTGCCTCGATGAAAGCCATCTGTAAATCTTGCGCCATTAGTCCCGGGACGCTCTATCACCATTTCATCTCCAAAGAAGCCTTGATTCAGGCGATTATCTTACAGGACCAGGAGAGGGCGCTGGCCCGTTTCCGGGAACCGATTGAAGGGATTCATTTCGTTGACTATATGGTCGAGTCTATTGTCTCTCTCACCCATGAAGCCTTTGGGCAACGAGCGCTGGTGGTCGAAATTATGGCGGAAGGGATGCGTAACCCACAGGTCGCCGCCATGCTTAAAAATAAGCATATGACGATCACGGAATTTGTTGCCCAGCGGATGCGTGATGCCCAGCAAAAAGGCGAGATAAGCCCAGACATCAACACGGCAATGACTTCACGTTTACTGCTGGATCTGACCTACGGTGTACTGGCCGATATCGAAGCGGAAGATCTGGCGCGTGAAGCGTCGTTTGCTCAGGGATTACGCGCGATGATTGGCGGTATCTTAACCGCATCCTGATCCTCTCTCTCTCTTTCCGCGGGCTGATGACAACTGAGCCCGCGTTTCATATCGTAATTTCTCTGTGCAAAAATCATCCTCCCAGGGATCGGAGAATTCCACCTAAATATTCATCGTAGCAATATATCATGAGGGTTTATCGTTCCCAATATGTTCGAATGAACGTTCGATTGCTTATTTTGTGGCTTCTGTCAACGCTGTTTTAAAGATTAATGCGATCAATATCACGCTGTGGGTATTGCAGTTTTTGGTTTTTTGATCGCGGTGTCAGTTCTTTTTATTTCCATTTCTCTTCCATGGGTTTCTCACAGATAACTGTGTGCAACACGGAATTGGTTAACTAATCAGATTAAAGGTTGACCAGTATTTTTATCTTAATGAGGAGTCCCTTATGTTACGTCCTGTAGAAACCCCAACCCGTGAAATCAAAAAACTCGACGGCCTGTGGGCATTCAGTCTGGATCGCGAAAACTGTGGAATTGATCAGCATTGGTGGGAAAGCGCGTTACAAGAAAGCCGGGCAATTGCTGTGCCGGGCAGTTTTAACGATCAGTTCGCCGATGCAGATATTCGTAATTATGTGGGCAACGTCTGGTATCAGCGCGAAGTTTTTATACCGAAAGGTTGGGCGGGCCAGCGTATTGTACTGCGTTTCGATGCGGTCACTCATTACGGCAAAGTGTGGGTAAATAATCAGGAAGTGATGGAGCATCAGGGCGGCTATACGCCATTTGAAGCCGATGTCACACCGTATGTTATTGCCGGGAAAAGTGTACGTATCACTGTTTGTGTGAACAACGAACTGAACTGGCAGACTATCCCGCCGGGAATGGTGATTACCGACGAAAACGGCAAGAAAAAGCAGTCTTACTTTCATGATTTCTTTAACTACGCCGGGATCCATCGCAGCGTAATGCTCTACACCACGCCGAACACCTGGGTGGACGATATCACCGTGGTGACGCATGTCGCGCAAGACTGTAACCACGCATCTGTTGACTGGCAGGTGGTGGCAAATGGTGATGTCAGCGTTGAACTGCGTGATGCGGATCAACAGGTGGTTGCAACTGGACAAGGTACCAGCGGGACTTTGCAAGTGGTGAATCCGCACCTCTGGCAACCGGGTGAAGGTTATCTCTATGAACTGTGCGTCACAGCCAAAAGCCAGACAGAGTGTGATATCTACCTGCTGCGCGTCGGTATCCGGTCAGTGGCAGTGAAGGGCGAACAGTTCCTGATCAACCACAAACCGTTCTACTTTACTGGCTTTGGTCGTCATGAAGATGCGGATTTGCGCGGCAAAGGATTCGATAACGTGCTGATGGTGCACGATCACGCACTAATGGACTGGATTGGGGCCAACTCCTACCGTACCTCGCATTACCCTTACGCTGAAGAGATGCTCGACTGGGCAGATGAACATGGAATCGTGGTGATTGATGAAACTGCAGCTGTCGGCTTTAACCTCTCTTTAGGCATTGGTTTCGAAGCGGGCAACAAGCCGAAAGAACTGTACAGCGAAGAGGCAGTCAACGGGGAAACCCAGCAGGCGCACTTACAGGCGATTAAAGAGCTGATTGCGCGTGACAAAAACCACCCAAGCGTGGTGATGTGGAGTATTGCCAACGAACCGGATACCCGTCCGCAAGGTGCACGGGAATATTTCGCGCCACTGGCGGAAGCAACGCGTAAACTCGATCCGACGCGTCCGATCACCTGTGTCAATGTAATGTTCTGCGACGCTCACACCGATACCATCAGCGATCTCTTTGATGTGCTGTGCCTGAACCGTTATTACGGTTGGTATGTCCAAAGCGGCGATTTGGAAACGGCAGAGAAGGTACTGGAAAAAGAACTTCTGGCCTGGCAGGAGAAACTGCATCAGCCGATTATCATCACCGAATACGGTGTGGATACGTTAGCCGGCCTGCACTCAATGTACACCGACATGTGGAGTGAAGAGTATCAGTGTGCATGGCTGGATATGTATCACCGCGTCTTTGATCGCGTCAGCGCTGTCGTCGGTGAGCAGGTATGGAATTTCGCCGATTTTGCGACCTCGCAAGGCATATTGCGCGTTGGCGGTAACAAGAAAGGGATCTTCACTCGCGACCGCAAACCGAAGTCGGCGGCTTTTCTGCTGCAAAAACGCGGGACGGGCATGAACTTCGGTGAAAACCCGCAGCAGGGAGGCAAACAAGGAATCAACAACTCGCCTGGCGCACCATCGTCGGCTACAGCCTCGGTGACGTCGCCAATAACTTCGCCTTCGCAATGGGGGCGCTCTTCCTGTTGAGTTACTACACCGACGTCGCTGGCGTCGGTGCCGCTGCGGCGGGCACCATGCTGTTACTGGTGCGGGTATTCGATGCCTTCGCCGATGTCTTTGCCGGACGAGTGGTGGACAGTGTGAATACCCGATGGGGAAAATTCCGCCCGTTTTTACTCTTCGGTACTGCGCCGTTAATGATCTTCAGCGTGCTGGTATTCTGGGTGCCGACCGACTGGAGCCATAGCAGCAAAGTTGTGTATGCATATTTGACCTACATGGGACTCGGGCTTTGCTACAGCCTGGTGAATATTCCTTATGGTTCACTTGCTACCGCGATGACCCAACAACCACAATCCCGCGCCCGTCTGGGCGCGGCTCGCGGGATTGCCGCTTCATTGACCTTTGTCTGCCTGGCATTTCTGATAGGACCGAGCATTAAGAACTCCAGCCCGGAAGAGATGGTGTCGGTATATCATTTCTGGACAATTGTGCTGGCGATTGCCGGAATGGTGCTTTACTTCATCTGCTTCAAATCGACGCGTGAGAATGTGGTACGTATCGTGGCGCAGCCGTCATTGAAGATCAGTCTGCAAACCCTGAAACGGAATCGCCCGCTGTTTATGTTGTGCATCGGTGCGCTGTGTGTGCTGATTTCGACCTTCGCGGTCAGCGCCTCGTCGTTGTTCTACGTGCGCTATGTGTTAAATGATACCGGGCTGTTCACTGTGCTGGTACTGGTGCAAAACCTGGTCGGTACTGTGGCATCGGCACCGCTGGTGCCGGGGATGGTCGCGAGGATCGGTAAAAAGAATACCTTCCTGATTGGCGCTTTGCTGGGAACCTGCGGTTATCTGCTGTTCTTCTGGGTTTCCGTCTGGTCACTGCCGGTGGCGTTGGTTGCGTTGGCCATCGCATCAATTGGCCAGGGCGTTACCATGACCGTGATGTGGGCACTGGAAGCTGATACCGTAGAATACGGTGAATACCTGACCGGCGTGCGAATTGAAGGGCTCACCTATTCACTATTCTCATTTACCCGTAAATGCGGTCAGGCAATCGGAGGTTCAATTCCTGCCTTTATTTTGGGATTAAGCGGATATATCGCCAATCAGGCGCAAACGCCGGAAGTTATTATGGGCATCCGCACATCAATTGCCTTAGTACCTTGCGGATTTATGCTACTGGCATTCGTCATTATCTGGTTTTATCCGCTCACGGATAAAAAATTCAAAGAAATCGTGGTTGAAATTGATAATCGTAAAAAAGTGCAGCAGCAATTAATCAACGATATCACTAGTTAATATTCAATAAAAATAATCAGAACATCAAAGGTGCAACTATGAGAAAAATAGTGGCCATGGCCGTTATTTGCCTGACGGCTGCCTCTGGCCTTACCTCTGCTTACGCGGCACAACTGGCTGACGATGAAGCGGGACTACGCATCAGACTGAAAAACGAATTACGCAGGGCTGATAAGCCCAGTGCTGGCACGGGAAGAGATATTTACGCATGGGTACAGGGAGGATTGCTCGATTTCAATAGTGGTTATTATTCCAATAATTATTGGCGTTGAAGGCGGGGCGTATTATGTTTATAAATTAGGTGCTCGTGCTGATATGAGTACCCGGTGGTATCTTGATGGTGATAAAAGTTTTGGCTTTGCCCTGGGGGCAGTAAAAATAAAACCCAGTGAAAATAGCCTGCTAAAATTAGGTCGCTTCGGGACGGATTATAGTTATGGTAGCTTACCTTATCGTATTCCGTTAATGGCTGGCAGTTCGCAACGTACATTACCGACTGTTTCTGAAGGAGCATTAGGTTATTGGGCTTTAACGCCAAATATTGATCTGTGGGGAATGTGGCGTTCACGAGTATTTTTATGGACCGATTCAACAACCGGTATTCGTGATGAAGGTGTTTATAACAGCCAGACGGGAAAATACGATAAACATCGCGCACGTTCTTTTTTAGCCGCCAGTTGGCATGATGATACCAGTCGCTATTCTCTGGGGGCATCGGTACAGAAAGATGTTTCCAATCAGATACAAAGTATTCTCGAGAAAAGCATACCGCTTGACCCGAATTATACGTTGAAAGGGGAGTTGCTCGGCTTTTACGCGCAACTTGAAGGTTTAAGTCGTAATACCAGCCAGCCCAATGAAACGGCGTTGGTTAGTGGACAATTGACCTGGAATGCGCCGTGGGGAAGCGTATTTGGCAGTGGTGGTTATTTGCGCCATGCAATGAATGGTGCCGTGGTGGATACCGACATTGGCTATCCCTTTTCATTAAGTCTTGATCGTAACCGTGAAGGAATGCAGTCCTGGCAATTGGGCGTCAACTATCGTTTAACTCCGCAATTTACGCTGACATTTGCACCGATTGTGACCCGCGGCTATGAATCCAGTAAACGAGATGTGCGGATTGAAGGAGCGGGTATCTTAGGGGGTATGAACTATCGGGTCAGCGAAGGGCCGTTACAAGGGATGAATTTCTTTCTTGCTGCCGATAAAGGACGGGAAAAGCGCGATGGCAGTACGCTGGGCGATCGCCTGAATTACTGGGATGTGAAAATGAGTATTCAGTATGACTTTATGCTGAAGTAAGAAAAAACGCCGGAGAGAAAAATCTCCGGCGTTTTGGCTGTGAATTACTGCTGCGGAATAGCGGGTACAGCCGGAACGTTTAATGTCGGCATCGCAAACATACCCACGAAATCTTCCAGTGGCATTTTCTGCCCGTTTAACGTTATCTGACCGTTAGCATATTGCAGGCTGGTGGTGATGGTATTGTCCTGCAAGGTGGTCAGACGGAACATCTGCCCCATTGCTGATGCACCTTCAACTTGCTGTTTCGCCAGTTTTTTCGCTTGATCTTCCTGATAACCTTCCAGCTTCGCTACCTGAGTCATCAACTCAGTTGCCATATCCACCGGAATGGTCAGTTTCGCATCCAGAGATTTAACCGAGCGGTCCACTTCCTGCGCCAGCGTTTGCGGCGCTTCTTTAGTCGTTGCCGGATCTTTCAGGAACAGCGACAGATTCAGCGCACTTTCACCCTGACTGTTTTTCCAGCTTAGCGGCGCGATAGTAATCACCGGATCGCCTTTCAGCATCAGCGGCAGAGCGCTAAAGAAGGCTTCCGTCACTTTCTCCTGATAAAGTTCGGGATTGTTGGCAATTTCTGGCTGTGCCAGCAGCGCCTGAGTTTGCGCGTTATATTGCTGGCTAAACTGATGCCAGGCTTCGCCATCAATTTGGCCGACTTTTAAAGTCAGCTTGCCACTGCCCAGATCCTGATTCTGTACCTTCAGGCTGTTTAGCGAGTAATCCAGTTGGCTATTGATCGTTTTACCGTCATTGACCAGATCCGATTTACCGCTGATCTCCATGCCTTCCAGCAGTGCCAGTTCTTTGCCTTCCACTGAAATGGTCATTTTTTCCAGTGACAGTTTTTGGTTTCCTACGCGCTCACCAAAACTTGCCAGCGTGCTGGAACCGTCGGTTTTCAGATTATTAAAGGTTAACTGCACTTTCTGGTTGTATTCGTTAACCGCGTCTATCCGACCACTTTGCGCCTCCCCGGAAAGGGAGATAGCTTTGCCGTCTCTGTCTGCATTTAACTGGAACTCGCCGCCGCTAAAGGCGACTTTTTCATCCTTTTGCTCGTAATTCAGTGGCTTGAGCGAAATGTCGGAACTGGAATCTCCGCTGTAACCAATGCGGGAGTTAATCTCAAAAGGCGTTTCACCTTTTGCCATATCAAACAGTGGTTTGCTTACTTCGTTATTAACCAGCGTGGTTTGAATTGATGCCATCGACGGGATCAGATTCAGTTTTTTAAGCTGGGCAAGCGGGAAGGGACCATGATCAACCGATTCGTTGAAGATGACGCTCTGACCGCTTTTAATCCACGGATTTACTTTTCCGGCAATGGGTTTCACCAACAGTTGCAACTGGCTGCTGAATACGCCGCGATGATAGTTTTGATAACTGACTTCCAGGTTGGATTCAGGAGCTGTCAGTTTGAGTTGCGCGTTCGCCTGCGCGACCATGTCTTCGAGATGGGTTTCAATCTTCTTGCCTGTATACCATGCGCCGCCTGTCCAGACTACGCCTAGCGCAACAATGACGCCTACCGCTACCAGCGATTTATTCATAATGATTATCCATAAAATGAAATCAGGCGGACTGGCCGCCTGAAGGTGTTATAAGCCTTTAATAAGCTTAGCAAGAGATGTTAATTTTTTCAGTAAGCTCTTACAGCTTGTTGTAAACACGCGCTAAACGGCCGTGGCCTTTGACAGTCACCGGTGATTCGTTGGCGGCAATAAACGCTGATTCACCCGGTTTAAGCTGTAACTGCTGAGAACCTTTACACAGCGTTGCATCGCCTTCGACGCAGAACAAAATGGCGGCACTCTGCTGGCTGATGGTGGTTTCTTTATCACTAAGGTCATGCAACGAGAAGGCAAAATCATCCACAGGAATCGGGAAGTCCAGTTCTGCACCTTGTTTCACCGGCTGGGTCAACAACTTGTTAGCCGGTTTGGCTTCGAACTTCACGTTGGCAACCAGTTCCGGAATATCAATGTATTTAGGCGTCAGACCCGCACGCAGCACGTTATCGGAGTTCGCCATCACTTCCAGCGCCACGCCTTGCAGGTAAGCGTGCGGTGTTTCAGCGAACAGGAACATCGCTTCGCCAGGATTCAATTTCACCACATTCAGCAACAGCGGGGAGAACAGGCCGCTGTCTTCCGGGTAAAATTCAGAAATTAAACGAATCGTTTGCCATGGTTCACCCTGCTGGCTGTCGAGGGCCGATTTTAAAATCGCCAGCGCGCGGGATTTTTCTTCACCCTGCATATTCAACAGGCTGGCGAACAGTTCGCTTAAACGTTCGGCATCAGGCTGTTGTAAAAAGTGAGCAATCGCCGGATGTGCACCTGCGACCGGCTGGAGCAGGGAGACAATCTCGGAAAACTCACGAAACGCGTTCATCGCGAGGAAAGGGGTCAGGGCGAAAACCAGCTCAGGCTTGTGATTAGGATCTTTATAGTTACGCTCAGCGGCATCCATCGGAATACCTGCAGCATTTTCTTTGGCAAAACCGATTTCAGAATTGCGTTTGTTTGGATGAACCTGAATGGAGAGCGGCTGGGCTGCGCATAATACTTTGAACAGGAAAGGCAACTCGCCAAAGCGTTTGGCAACGGCATCTCCCAAAAGAGTCGCTTTATCACTCTCAATCACATCACGCAGTGAAACGATATCTCCTGCGGCATCGTGCACACGTGAACTGCTCTTTGGATGCGCGCCCATCCACAACTCGGCCATCGGCTGGCTGGACGGATTTTCCATACCATAAAGTTCAGTCAACGCCGTTTTGCTGCCCCAGGCATAGTTTTGCACTGAGTTAATGAGTTTTTGCATGATCAATCCCTGTTTTAATGTGGAAATTAATCCCGCTATTAAAGCAAGAATCCTACGGGAAGTAACCTGGAGCCGCAAAAAGTCGTACTAGTCTCAGTTTTTGTTAAAAAAGTGTGTAGGATATTGTTACTCGCTTTTAACAGGGCAACGGAACACCCGCCCAGAGCATAACCAAACCAGGCAGTAAGTGAGAGAACAATGTCAAACAAACCCTTTCATTATCAGGCTCCTTTTCCACTCAAAAAAGATGATACTGAGTATTACCTGCTAACCAGCGAACACGTTAGCGTATCTGAATTTGAAGGGCAGGAGATTTTGAAAGTCGCACCCGAAGCGTTAACTCTGTTGGCGCGTCAGGCGTTTCATGATGCGTCATTTATGCTGCGTCCGGCTCACCAACAACAGGTGGCCGACATTCTGTGTGACCCGGAGGCCAGCGAAAATGATAAATATGTGGCGCTGCAATTCCTGCGTAACTCCGACATCGCGGCAAAAGGCGTTCTGCCAACCTGTCAGGATACCGGCACCGCGATTATTGTTGGCAAAAAAGGGCAGAGTGGATGGACCGGTGGCGGTGATGAAGCGGCGCTGGCACGCGGTGTCTGTAACACTTATATCGAAGATAATCTGCGCTACTCGCAAAACGCGCCGCTGGATATGTATAAAGAGGTGAATACCGGCACCAACTTGCCAGCGCAGATCGATCTTTATGCCGTTGATGGCGACGAGTACAAATTCCTCTGTATCGCCAAAGGTGGCGGTTCGGCAAACAAGACGTATCTCTATCAGGAAACCAAAGCGTTACTGACGCCGGGAAAACTGAAAAATTACCTGGTTGAGAAGATGCGCACGCTGGGTACGGCGGCCTGTCCTCCGTATCATATTGCGTTCGTTATTGGTGGAACTTCTGCAGAAACGAATCTTAAAACGGTGAAACTGGCTTCCGCTAAATACTATGATGAACTGCCAACGGAAGGGAATGAGCACGGTCAGGCGTTCCGCGATGTGGAACTGGAAAAAGAATTGCTGATCGAAGCGCAAAATCTTGGTCTGGGTGCGCAGTTTGGTGGTAAATACTTCGCTCATGACATCCGCGTGATTCGCCTGCCACGTCACGGCGCATCCTGCCCGGTCGGTATGGGCGTCTCCTGTTCTGCTGACCGTAATATCAAAGCGAAGATCAACCGTCAGGGGATCTGGATCGAAAAACTGGTACATAATCCAGGCAAATATATCCCGGAAGAGCTGCGCAAAGCAGGAGAAGGCGAAGCGGTGCGCGTTGACCTCAACCGTCCGATGAAAGAGATCCTCGCACAGTTGTCGCAGTATCCCGTTTCTACACGCTTATCGCTTAACGGCACGATTATCGTCGGTCGTGATATTGCTCACGCCAAACTGAAAGAGCGGATGGATAACGGTGAAGGGCTGCCGCAGTATATTAAAGATCATCCGATTTACTACGCGGGTCCGGCCAAAACGCCGGAAGGTTATGCCTCCGGTTCTCTTGGCCCAACGACCGCCGGACGGATGGATTCTTATGTCGATCAACTGCAAGCGCAGGGCGGAAGTATGATCATGCTGGCGAAAGGCAACCGCAGCCAGCAGGTGACGGATGCCTGTAAAAAACACGGCGGCTTCTACCTCGGTAGTATCGGTGGTCCGGCAGCTGTATTGGCGCAGGGTAGTATTAAGAGCCTGGAATGTGTTGAATATCCGGAACTGGGAATGGAAGCCATCTGGAAAATTGAAGTGGAAGATTTCCCGGCGTTTATCCTTGTGGATGATAAAGGAAATGACTTCTTCCAGCAGATACAACTCACACAATGCACCCGTTGTGTGAAATAAACAGAGCCGCCCTTCGGGGCGGTTTTTTTACATGGCACGAAAGACCAAACGTTTGTTATCAAATGGTAAATAATGAGTGAGCTAAAAGTTGCTTAACGAAAGCAAAACAGAAAGAAAAAATTAATCAGGTGAGGAGCAGGCCATGAATACAGTACGCAGCGAAAAAGATTCGATGGGGGCGATTGATGTCCCGGCAGATAAGCTGTGGGGCGCACAAACTCAACGCTCGCTGGAGCATTTCCGCATTTCGACGGAGAAAATGCCCACCTCACTGATTCATGCGCTGGCGCTAACCAAGCGCGCAGCGGCAAAAGTTAATGAAGATTTAGGCTTGTTGTCTGAAGAGAAAGCGAGCGCCATTCGGCAGGCGGCGGATGAAGTACTGGCAGGACAGCATGACGACGAATTCCCGCTGGCTATCTGGCAGACCGGCTCCGGCACGCAAAGTAACATGAACATGAACGAAGTGCTGGCTAACCGGGCCAGTGAATTACTCGGTGGCGTGCGCGGGATGGAACGTAAAGTTCACCCTAACGACGACGTGAACAAAAGCCAAAGTTCCAACGATGTCTTTCCGACGGCGATGCACGTTGCGGCACTACTGGCGCTGCGCAAGCAACTCATTCCACAACTTAAAACCCTGACCCAGACGCTGAGTGAAAAATCCCGCGTATTTGCTGATATCGTCAAAATCGGTCGTACCCACTTGCAGGACGCCACGCCGTTAACGCTGGGGCAGGAGATTTCCGGCTGGGTAGCGATGCTCGAGCATAATCTCAAACATATCGAATACAGCCTGCCTCACGTAGCGGAACTGGCTCTTGGCGGTACAGCGGTGGGTACTGGACTAAATACCCATCCGGAATATGCGCGTCGCGTAGCAGATGAACTGGCAGTCATTACCTGTGCACCGTTTGTTACCGCACCGAACAAATTTGAAGCGCTGGCGACCTGTGATGCCCTGGTTCAGGCGCACGGCGCGTTGAAAGGGTTGGCTGCGTCACTGATGAAAATTGCCAATGATGTCCGCTGGCTGGCCTCTGGCCCGCGCTGCGGAATTGGTGAAATCTCAATCCCGGAAAATGAGCCGGGCAGCTCAATCATGCCAGGGAAAGTGAACCCAACACAGTGTGAAGCATTAACCATGCTCTGCTGTCAGGTGATGGGGAATGACGTGGCGATCAACATGGGTGGCGCTTCCGGTAACTTTGAACTGAACGTCTTCCGTCCGATGGTGATCCATAATTTCCTGCAATCGGTGCGCTTGCTGGCAGATGGCATGGAAAGTTTCAACAAACACTGCGCAGTGGGCATTGAACCGAATCGTGAGCGAATCAATCAATTACTCAATGAATCGCTGATGCTGGTGACTGCGCTTAACACCCACATTGGTTATGACAAAGCCGCCGAGATCGCCAAAAAGGCGCATAAAGAAGGGCTGACCTTAAAAGCGGCGGCCCTTGCGCTGGGGTATCTTAGCGAAGCCGAGTTTGACCGCTGGGTACGGCCAGAACAGATGGTCGGCAGTATGAAAGCCGGGGGTTAATCTGCAACATACAGGTGCAGCCGTGGAATGATTAAACGAAGCGGCTGCGCCTGTGGTTTATAACGGTGCTGCACATTGTCGGCATCGTAATTTAACAACTCACCAACGTCCGGCACGCCCGCGCCATTATCCCGATTAATCAGCGCAATAAGCGGCGTAGGGCAAGCGTGTTGTACTTGTTTTTGATCTCCCTTGTACCAGACGCGGGCAATCGGCTGCACCTTCACCGGACGTTTGATTTTTAACTTCGCGTCCTGTGGCAGGGTAGCAATATCCTGATACTCTCTCTCCAGTTTTCTTTGCCACTCCTCGCGCGTCCACGGTGCGACACTGCGCGGTGATTTCAGGCTTTTTTCCAGCTGTGCCAGGACTTCATCACGATGCAAATTTTTAATGATATGTTTATTAGCCCAGCCAAAACGTAAAGTGGCGGGGTCGTGCAGAACGGTGAGCGTGCGGTAAGCATTAAGGGTAATCAGCCCCGGAAAATGACGATGTACCCATTCAAAACGTGCCACGGAGGGGAGTTCTGATTCAACCGTGACGATATGCTCGAACGTGGTCTTGAGTTTATTGATGTGCTGAATATGACTGACCAACGCTGCTTGCGAAAAGTTATCGACCTGGTAACACAACACGCCAGGCAGACGGACGGCGGCTTTGCTGCTGCGATTTTCGGACTGTTGTTGAATAAATAAATGGCGGAAATGACGCAACGCCAGCGACTGCGCGTCGTTGCCGAGATGTTGTTTTACCTCAATACGATTAAGCGGATTATGCTCATCCTCTTTTTTTACCTCCGGCAAAGAGAACACGCGGGCAACCAATAGCTTGTGTTGCTCAAGATGAGCGGCAAATGCAGCCAGCTCTTGTTCCATCTGGCGAAAGGTAGTGTTGAGTCGGTCTACGAGATCGTAACGCGCCATAATATTAACCACTTTAGTTACAACATCCTTATTTTATAGCACAGTGGTGGTGACTTGACCACCGTGCGCGTAATGTCAAGCAGAGGTAAATTGCGGGATGTTATGCCATAACGGCCAGCTAAACGAGAAGAGGGCACCACCCAGTTCGCTGGTGTCACAATTAACCGTACCGCCCATTGCCAGTGCTATAGAGTGGACAATGGCCAGCCCCAGCCCGCAGCCGCCGGTTGAGCGATCCCGGCTGGGATCGAGGCGAACAAAAGGTTCAAAGATATGTTCGCGGTTTTCTGGGGCAATCCCTGGGCCATCATCCTCAACAATTAATGTCGCTCTATTCCCCGACAGTAGCAGGCTGGTTTCAACCGTTGAATGGCAGTACCGCAGGGCGTTATTGAGCAAATTATCCAGCACGCGCTACATTAAGCGCATATCCAACGCCGCATAATGGCCTTCCACGAGCGTTTTTATCCGTACCG
>ENA-OQKP01000997-OQKP01000997.1-human-gut-metagenome-genome-assembly--contig:-NODE-997-length-16402-cov-4.900584_pt1 | contig 16402 bp, 27 predicted proteins | sample MGYA00242780_ERZ504802 | MGnify/ENA primary metagenome ERZ504802 (study PRJEB26092, sample SAMD00036406) | human gut metagenome | host: Homo sapiens | study: EMG produced TPA metagenomics assembly of... | reverse complement strand
GTACTTGGCGGTGCATATTCTGTAGATAAGTATTATAGACTTGCTCATGATTATCAATGGTTTCCAAATGAACAGCCATCTGATGAAATTAAGCAATTTGCAGAAGAACAGATTGCCGGAGCAGACTGGAAAGTAGATGCCGTCTTTTCTCATACCTGCCCCTATAAATATCGTCCGCTTGAAGCAATGATCCATGGATTTGATCAGAACACAATAGATACAACAACAGAAGAGTGGCTGGATCTGATAGAAGATAAACTGGATTATAAGAAGTGGTATTGCGGACACTGGCATATCAATAAACGCATTGATAAGATGGAATTTATTTTTCATGATGTACGACTATTTTAAGGAGGTAAAGGCAGTGATCGATAGAAATGATCCGGAAATTCGGGCATACCTGAAGGAAGAACTTCAAAAGCAGAAAGAACAGATTGCAGAACGGATCCTGTGGAGAAATGCCAAATCACTGATTGGTGGTCCAACGTATGCTGATATGGAATATTATACTGGCCTTTCCAGAGCGGAAATTGAAGAAATCGCGGATAAATGCCAGTGGAAGTTGATAATGAAAGAAGGCTATGCAGAGGGAAACTTGGTTGGACAAGTGGAAAGTTTTTGTAATTGCCTAAAAGAGAAAGATGTCGATTATGAGAAAATATCCAGAGGATATGGTATAGATTTATCCTGTGTAAAAGAATGGGCAAAGGATCCAGACAAGCATGCAGTATTGGAATTAGTTTTTCAGGGAATTGACGATGATTATATTATAGAGAGTTTCAATTTTACAGAGGAAGAATTTTTAAGTCTTGTACTGTCTGATCAGGAATTGCGGGAGTATAAACCTCTTTTTCAAAGAAAGGAACTTTCAGATGAAGAATTGGAAGCGCGATATCAGCAAATGATTGAATCAGAGGAATAGTGATGGAACAACTGATTAGTAATGGTCCAGAGAAAGTGGTCTTTCTGGATGTGGATGGAGTTTTGAACAGCAATCGTTCGACAGAACCAACCATTGCAGAAGATATGGTGAAGAGATTAGCTCACATTGCCAGGAAAACAGGGGCATCTATTATTTTATCTTCTTCCTGGCGCTACGAATATGTGCGGCATATAAATCCAGAATCGGATTATTACGACAAGGATATCGATCATCTTATTACAATATTAAAGAAATATGGATTAGAAATTGCTGATACAACACCTTTATCCTATATCAATGGAGCAAATGCACGTCCTTATGAGATTCGTACATGGCTTGCAGGTCGGGCCAATGTAAAACGGTTTGTTATTCTGGATGATGAATTTTGGCGCTGGAACTATTTGGAAGATTTTGTTGTGTGTACTATGCATATGGCATCAGGTGGAATTACTACATATGGACTTACAGATGATGATGTTTCAAAAGCAATTGATATTTTAATGGGTAAAACCAGTATTCAGAAGCAGTTACAGGAACCAAAAGAAAAAATCGTGGAGAAGCTTCTAAGACAGTATGGAACAGATGATATCCAGATAATTGCAGCATGTACGGATATGCCATTGGATGAAGTTTGTGATATCGCTGACAGAGTAGAAAAAGCAGAAATTGCCAAAGGTAGAAGGGAAAATAATTATGACCAAGAATGAAGAACTGTTGACTGTAACAGATGAAAATGAAGAGAAACTGAGAGCTTTGGTTGAAAAAGCTAAGACTTGGGCCCCAGAGCTTTTTCAACAGCATTATAAGATTACTCCAGAAGAATTTGGAAAGAAGGAGTATACTCAAACTTTTGGATACGGAGTTATTGAGGATGGCGTTATTGAGGGATGTATCGGCGCCGCTCTGGATTTAGACTGTAATGATGAGAAGTTAAGCAGTTTGATTTTGAATATGCGGGCTGAATTGAAAAACAAAGAAGGGGAGCGGACCGAGAAGAAGGATGATGAATCAAAAAACGAGTATTCTATGCGACAGATCATTATCGCCAGAAAAGATCTGGATATGTCAGCCGGAAAACTGGCTTCACAGTGCTGTCATGCCAGTGAAGCTTTTCTTGCACATATCATAGAAAATGGTCAGTGTATTGCGGAGAGCGGTATCGCCGATGACATTGTAGATACTATGCGAATCCAGATGCGCCGAGACATCCGGGAGCGCTGGATGAGTGATATTTTCACAAAGACGATTTGTGCAGCAAAGAACCGAAATCAGCTCATGAAAGCTGTCACGATTGCTGAAGATTTGGGATTGCAAGAAGGAAAAGACTTTTTCCTCATTAAAGACTGTTGTCTTACAGAGTTAGAACCAGAAGAAATTGGAGAAGATGGCGTAGGCAGAACACTTACTTGCATTGGATTTAGGCCTTTGCCAGATGATGTGGCGCATACTATCAGCAAGAAATTTCAGCTGTACAAGTAAGGCCGCAGGGGGAATGAAATACTATGAATAAAATAGTAAAACCTAAATTTTTAAAAGGAATTGAATTGCCACAGTCTTATTTTCAAGTCCCGGATCCATATCACGATGCTCCATCTAATGGAGTAAGTCTACTGGCGTTATCAAAATATACAAGATCACAAAATAAAAGAATCGTAGATCTAAGCCGCAAAGAAATAAATGATTGCTGTGGTAAAGCGAAAAAGGGTGATGAAAAATTATGGGAATAGAAGAAAAGCTGGCAAATGCTAAAAAGACACGATGGCTTGCGGAAGGGTTTACGGATGAAGAAATAGAGCAGATTATAAAGGAAGCAAGAGAAAATGCCAAGAAGGTAAAAAAGCAAGAAAATGAGGACAAGGGAATATAGAAGGCAGAAGCGAAAAGTGAAAATCAAACAGCGTCAGGAAATGGCAGTTATGATTGGTAGACATGGTGAGCCAGGTCGGGTTCATTCTGGAAAACACTTTGAGAAGTTAGAAGCAGCAGTAAATGGTGAGAAGCCAGGAATATTTGCTAAACATGATTATGGAATGATCACTCGTGGTGTTAGCAGGAAAACAAAAACCAAGAATGGACAGGCTTCGTATCGTCATAAAGGTGCATATGGTCCGGCGAAAGTTTATACTCGCCATGATCAGAGAGAAATGGACCGTATTTTGGAATGAAAGGGGCATTTAGCTATGAAGCAACAAAAGAGATACACAATTGAAAGTGAACTAACGAAAGCTTTCATGCAATTTTCATTTGGAAGATTAACGCTTGCTGAGGCAAAGAACAAGGTTACGGTTGCTGCCACAAATTGGGACTCGTCAAATGAAGCATTGGCGCATAAAGGGCTAAATTGGTATGCAAAACAGATAATTGCTAAAATGTAAGTGTACAGAGAAGGTGATAATGATGAGATATTACATTGCGGATTTGCATTTCGGTCATGCCAGTTTAAATAATCGCATGGATAATAGGAAATTTGAAAGCGTAGAAGCCATGGATGAATATATGATCGCTCAATGGAATTCCAGGGTGCGTAGAAATGATGAAGTTGTGATTCTTGGAGACTTTGCAATTTATAAGCATGGGGAACAGATAAATCAATTATTGGAAAGATTAAAAGGCAGAAAGACACTTATTATTGGGAACCATGATGAGTTTGTAGATAAGAAAGATTTCAGGTCTGAGTTACTGGTAAAAATCGCTCCATATATGGAGCTAAATGACAATAAGCGAAAAGTGATTTTATCACATTATCCCATTATGTGTTATAACGGGCAATATCGCTATGATTCAGAGGGACATCCAAAAACGTATATGTTGTATGGTCATGTCCATAACACCTTCGATGAAGTGCTGGTTCAGGAATATCAGGAACAGGTGCGTAAACATCAGCGAGCAATTCATGGCTCTGAAGAAGAAATTCCTATTCCCTGTCAGATGATAAATTGCTTTTGCATGTTTTCTGATTATATCCCGCTTACATTGGATGAATGGATTCAGGTGGATAGAGAGCGAAGAGAAAAATTAAAATGTATAGAGAGATAGTTGCCGGGGATTCGTTAGCATCCTGCAATTATCTGTTTATAAAATTGGGAGGTCTTTATGACAGAAAATTATAACTATCCAGATACACATGAAATGTTAGAATTACACGATATACTTGAAGAACTGCTTTCAAAAGGTGAATATACGATGAGACTTGGAGAAGGGTCTAAAATATATGCGGATTCTTCGCTGGATTTTTTACTGCGGGTACTTTTTACGTCAGTGTCTGCTCGATGTGCCATTTTATCGCTTTGGGGAAGCAAAGATTATAAGTATGAACATATACTGGAAGATATTCAAAACGGAACTTACCAAAGCCTTTCTGTTGGTGACTTTGAAGAAAAGCGGAAAGAATGGATTGAGGATATCAGAAAAACAGAACATCCAATGCTTCGGATTGCAAAAGCAATAAAGTATGGTCGGGAAGTAGATGCATGGGAGATAAAGAAACATTTTTTAGACTTAGTTGCAAAAAAGAAAGGTCTATTAGTGTCTACGGAAGTATGTGGCAATATGATCAGAAAAGGTTATTCTCTATCGCAGATTGCAGAAATTGTTCCATGGGTAACAAAAGCAGATATTTATGGGCTGTCCCATATGTTGGAAAATCCGATTGAGCTGACAGAAGAGGAACTTAGGGAAGTTGAAGCGGAATATAAGAAAACGGGAGAACCGGCTATTTTGAAAGGGATTTTTGGTGAACCGGATAAACAGGAAGATTGATAACAAGTAGAGCATAAAAAATCTGATGACAAATAAAAGGTTAAGAGGAATGGTAAATATATGAGCAGTTTTGAAAATGTAGGAATATTTGAAGATACAAAAAATTTGTGTGAAATGAATGGGAGAATTAAGGAGTCCCTTACTAAATCTGTGAAAAATCAGAAACTCATTTTGGAAGGAGAGCATCTGCCTGTTGTGGATAATCACGTTTTACAGATAAGGCGAAAGTGATTGTATCCGCAAAGCGGACTTTTGAGGCGGCTTCTGGCTATGTAGGGCAAAAAGTTGCAGTACATAATTGTGCTTCTTCTACTAATCCAGGCGGTGGAGTGACAAGAGGAGCCAGCGCCCAGGAGGAATGCTTGTGCAGATGTTCCGGACTGTATTTCTGCCTAAGTGTACCGGAGATGATGAAAGGGTTTTATTATCCTCATCGTAATGCGAAAAATCCGATCAATAATGCAGATATCATCTATACGCCGGATGTGGCTGTATTTAAGACAGATACAAACCATCCGAAGCTGATGGATGAGAAAGACTGGTATGATGTAGATGTCATCACCTGTGTAGCGCCGAACCTGCGGGAAAGGCCAAGCAATCGATTCAATCAGAATAATGGTGATCATGCTGTAAAAGTCAGTGATAAAGAACTTTTTGAAATTCATAAGAAGAGACTGACAAGGATTTTGGATGTTGCTGCATTGAATAATGCCGAAGTGGTAATCTTGGGGGCCTTTGGATGTGGAGCCTTTCAGAATAAACCGGAAGTGGTGTCCAGAGCTGCTAAAGAAGTGATCACAGAGTATCTGCATGTCTTTAAAACAATTGAATTTGCTGTGTATTGTTCTCCTCGTGATGATACGAATTTTAGAGTATTTAAGAGGGTGCTGGGAATGATGTGATTTCTTTGAGGTGAAGAAAGATATTGAACAGAAATTTATGATATGAAAAAAGAATAAGCATGGTTGGAGATTGATCATAAAAGGTCAGCCGTTTTTTAGCTGCCATATATTGACATCTTTAGGATAAGAGATTACAATACAAAAAGAACAAATGTTCGCATTGAAAAACGCAGTATTCGAGATAAGCAATCTCTTAAATATAGATAAGTCCAGTTTGGGACTGAACAATAGAAAATAGGAGAAATGGTATGGTCGAGGGAGAATATCAAAGGGCTTTTGCTATAATGAAGTTGAATGAAGATTATGCTGATCAAAAAAATATAACATTAGAAATGGATTCTGCATATTTGCATGAATATATACATTTTCTTCAAGATTTTACAACATATTATGGAATAAATCAATCAATACATAGACTGGATCGTTATATAAAAATGATAGGACAAGTGTGGGAGAATGATTATTCCGGATATTTAAAATTGTCAAACGAAGAAGATTTTGTATCAAGTATGTTTGAATGTGCTGCGGGAGATTTTGAAGAAGATATTTCTGACAAAGTTTGTCATGTAATAAATAATATTGAACTTCGAGAAGAAAAAGAATACTATGAAGAAGCTTATCCAGAATATATTGATTCATTAACCCCTTCAGTAATAATACATTACAATGATAAAAAGGAATTTCAGTTTGGTGGAGAAGCGGTAGCTGAAAACATGGCATATTTGTTTGAAAAGTTATTTTACAATGCTAATGATTATGAAAAGTCCTTACCGTACAATTCATGTGAGCTCGTATACAATGAAGTTGTGGGAAAGTATTGTGATAGTATTCAAATTATGATTGCTTTATGTTATGCATCTTTGATGACATTTTCACCAGGATATACTTTTTATACTTTGGTAAAAAGTGTTAGAAAATCAAAAAGAATTCTAAAGAGAATGGAAGATATTTTTGAAATTGCCCAAAACTCGATGCAAGAAGTTAATGGAAGACAAATAAAAGCTTTAGAAGAACGAATAGATTGTGTATTACCAGTAATTGAAAATGGAGGAACGATTCCTCCAATATATAATTCATTCATATACGATTTGAAATATTGCAATAATTGGTTAAAAAATATATATAAACATATGACAAATGATTCAGAAAAGATTCGATATACATTGGTGTATATATTGGAAGAAGAAAATATTTTATTAAGAAAAGCTCGTATGAGAAAATTAACGGAAATAAATGCAAGACCGTTAATGATTGATAGAACAGGAAAGCTGTATAGTGCTAATGATAAACATTTGGTATTTCTTTTAGCGCCATATGCACTACAACAAACTATTATGAATAAGCAGCCAAGCTGTGCGCTATTTTCTGTATGTACAGCATATAGGAAAGAAACAAGTAAGAAATGTGGAGAGACCTTGTGGAAAAAGGGATTTTCTAACAAAATATGTATTATGCATTTTTATTTAGAGTTGATGAGGTTAGGAGATGTTCAATTTGATAAATTATTATAAGAGATTTTAAATAAAGTTCCACTTTTCTTGAATCATAAACAGGATTACGAGCAGATATCATTATTCTAAGAAAAGCCCGGATTTTTCATCCAGGCTTCTTCTTTACTCAAAAGTAGGTTCAGTTGCAGTAATGACAATTTCTGTGCGCGGGGATGTCTTATCGCAAAAGACTCGGCTTCCATCTGTAGAAACAATGATTTTTGCATTATCATCTACCAGTACACCATATTTTACAAGAATATCGTGCAATGCTTCATTTAGATTAGTAAGGTCCACACGGCGCTTAGTTGGCATATAGAATTTAGCGGCGATATTAACGGGCTGATCAATGCCAAATGGTTTTAAAAATACAGCACAGTCCTTTTCATACTGGCTATACTGTGAAGATGGGCGTACAAAGGGAATTTTCTTACCTCCAGAACTGTTCTTCCAGCAGATCTGCTGATGGTTTTTCTTTGTGATTGGTGGAAGTGGGATGGTGATCTGGATGCTTCCGTCTTGAAGCGTTTTGGTTTCTGTCATAAATTTTTATCCTCCTGATATTTTGATGTCCAGAATATGGAGGATAGCTTTGAAAATGAAATATGCTTTCAACTGCTGGTTGATATTTGAACGGTAAGATATGTGATAATATAAATGGAAAGGATGGTGAAAGAGGATGTATGATGATATTATATTTATGTATGAGTTAATGACAGTCTGGGGTACGATTTGTGAAACAGTTGTTAGCGAAACAGATTCTGGAGTGGTGATCAGTTTTACCGATGAGAAAAAACAGAAGGAAATTTCAGCTGATACAGATGTTGTGGAGCGAATCAAAAATATCATTGCAGAACATGAGGTTATTTTTACGTATGATGAATTGGAATGCCCTGATTTTTTTGAGGGACGGTATCAAGAATTTATCTTTTCTACTGGTGATAAAAAGAAAAGATTGACTGCCTGGAATATAGGGAGAGCAAAAAATCCGGATGCTGTTTTTTATATACAGAAGACAAGTGAAACAGTAAACCGTCCAGAAAAAGCGATAGAAGTAGTTAAACTGCTTGATGAGATTTCAAAGGTACTGATTGAGTATGGTGTAGATGAAAGATGTTTGAGGTTGCTCTGAGTAGAAAAGGGGAGATAAGATAATGCATTTAGAAGAAACGTATACAGGTTTTATGCGAATCGCAAGCAACAGAGATGGAAAGCCCTATAAAGACTGGCGGGAACATTACATAGATCAGGCAGGTCTTATCTTAATTTTTCAGTCGGATAGCAGACCGGACAAATACGCAGTCTATTTCTTTTTGCCGTCAGATGAGTATATGCACTCATCATGTGGTGAACTGCAGATTCAAGATGGGAAGATTCGAATCGAAACAGAACGGAGTATTTACGAGTTTGAAGAAGATCAAGAATGTCTAACAATGGCAGAGGGATTGATTGCTCTTGAAAATGCCACATTATATTTCGGTGAAAAGCTGGAACTTCAACAGGATAAATGATATAACACAGATATAAAATGAGAACAAATGAAAGTGGCGAGGAAGGCAGAGATATGGGACATCTGGATAATACCGGAAAATTTATATCCTTTATTTTACGACATCATCCAGAAGCGATAGGCATTAAGTTGGATGAACATGGCTGGGCACAGACGGAAGACTTAATTTCCGGAATAGCGAAAAGCAGAAAATTCGATATGCAGATGTTGGAAGAAATTGTAAGAACAGATTCCAAGCAGAGATATTCTTTTAATGAGGACAAAACGCTGATCCGGGCAAATCAGGGCCATTCCATACCAGTAGATGTTGAGTTTGAACAGTAAACACGCCCAGATGTTTTGTGGCATGGGACGGGTGAAAAATATGTGGAATCTACTAACAGCATTCGCTTAATTCCTAAACCCACATTGTATGTGAATTTGTCAAAAGAATATGAGACAGCAAAAACAGTTGGGAGCCGACATGGAAAGCCGATTGTATATCGGGTAAATGCAGGAAAGATGGCAGCAGATGGCTATAAGTTTTATTTGTCGGTAAATGGAGTATGGCTGACAAATAAAGTGCCTGTGCAGTACCTGAGTGTTTTACAGGAAAATTTATCAATATAATAGGGATAAGCCAGTTTCATTGCTTATCCCTATAGTTTATCTCACATTATTATCGTTAAACGAAAAAGAATAATGACTTTGGTATCCATTTAGATATAAATAAAAATCAGGATAACAATCACAATATATACGGGAATATGCACTGGGTGGATTTTCAGGAAATACATTGGTTGTCTGCTGTTCAGAATCAACAGTTCTCTCATCATAACCATCTAAACCCAATAATGCAGATGCTATATTATCCCATTCATAAGAAGAGATTATAGTAGATTTAAAAAATCCAGTCATATATTTTACAGTGTCATTATATTGATTGGCTTTTCTCAATGCCTTTGCACATGCTATTATTTGTTTTATAGTCTCCACATAATTTAGCTGATTATTAAAATATTTATATATTAGATAACGAATTTTTAAGGTGTTTTCAGCTTGCGTGGTAAGAGATTTCGTTTTAAAAAGATTTTCTATTTTATCAGCATACATATCAGCATTTCCGTATTGACCTAAACAGCATGAAAAATTCCACATTTCTATGTATAGTCCAAGCTTTGCGTTTATATCAGCAGGAATTGTTAATATCTTATTACACTCGTTTATAATTGTGTCGTATTGCGATGGTAAATAATAATATGAATGATATTTATGATGCATGTATAAACTTGAGACAAGCCTATCTATTGCAGCATTATAAGGTAAATGGGGATTAGTCCATTTATGGTCACCTTTTTCAATGAGTTTTAAACAAATAGCTACTGCGGCCATTTCTGAACGCCATATATATTCTTCATTATTTTTTATAAATGTGCTGAAAGAGCCTTGTTTATAATGATCGCTTTTCTTTTTATATAAATCAATCAGATAAGGCCATGATGCTAAATGACCCGAATACCACTTAACATATGCCATTTGTTCGTTAGGTGTATTGATATACTCAAATATCTCATTGAATTTTGAAATTTGATCCATCGTTTTATAAGGTGACTTGTAGTATATATGTTCTTTACTCTCATAATCCATTATAGAGTTATAAGCGTCATCTATCGGAGATGTATCGGGATTTTCGGTATCCAGGACATATATGTTATATCTTTTAGCAGTGTTTTCTTTAACAAGCTCATATGAATCCCACATTTCTCTTAAGGATTTGTAAATTTTGTAAATAGGGCAGTTTTTACAACTTGAATCAATACCCTTACTCTCGGATGAAAATCTATTTATACATTTACAAAAGTTATTTGGTATTAAATTTTTATCTGGACAATTTATATATAGGTTATTGTCCTGTTCTTTATCATGGTATGCTGCACCAAATAAAAAGTTTGCTTTTATAAGATTAATTGTTTTGTAAACTGCCGGATATGTATCGGAATCTTTGCGAATTAATAATTCTAAGAAATAACATATTGGAGTTTTAATCTTCTTGGGCTTTTTTCTTTCAATTTCCCTAAAGATCCTGTCCTCCGCTACGTATAGACATAAATCTTTGCAAAAATCATAAGCTCTCAAATGATCATTTGGATTTATACCAATACATTTTTTTAATAATTCAATAAAAAAATCGCACAAGTCGTCTTTGTTGATAGATTTTTCCATAAGAACACCTCATTGTCAAATATCTGTAAGATATAATTTCCCCCAAATCTCCCCCATGAAAATCAATATTGTCTGTGCTATATTCGAATTACAAAAAAACAAAGGAGAGAAAGCAATATGAATAATAATTTACAGATTTATAATAAGTTACTTAAGTATTTCAGCAACAAGACTTATGGTGGAACAAATCACGATATCCCAATTTATGGCCCTTTTAATTTCAAACCCAATCGTAAATGCCAGCATTATTTAACAAATGAAAATGCGAACCCTATGATTGTTATTCCACAGTCCAGTCCATTGTCTGTACGAGAGTTTACAAAACCAGAAGCAGTATTCGGTTTAGTAAATATTTGTGTAGAAGATGGAACCAAAAACATTGATTTTCTTCCAAATTATGAAAACTATGAGAGAATCATTGTTTCCCGGCTTTATGCAGAAGCTGCAAAAAAGTATTTCGCAGACAATCTTTCATATCTGGATCGCCTTGTTACTCCGGTTCCATTATACAATAAAGAGCCAGAAACATTCAATGATATAGAGAAGATTGGATGTGCATTTTTAACAAGAGTTATCCCAGTCCTTGAGCCAAGATATTACCTGGAGGAACTTAAGAGAGGAGCACATCCAAGCATTTTATCTATAGCAGATGCCATCAGCCGACCAACGTTTGCGGGTGTATATCCTAAGCTTTTTAATGATATGGCGGTATATGATCTGAGAATGTACTTGGAATATTTTTTGCAGAGAATGTGCGCGTAATAGTTAAGGTATAGACAGAGCATAAAAATGCCATCCTTAACACAGACTGGCAAATATGTGTTAGGGATGGTACCAAAAATAATCAAGCAAACAGGAGGTTTTTATTATGGATCCAGAAGATTACGAGTTTTATGAGGAATGGCTTGACCGTGATGATGATGAGCAGGACATCAGCCTTGAAGATTACAACGAAATGCGCTGTATTGAAGAATATGGTGATGATAACTTGGACTACTACGATGAGGATGATGATTCAGATGATCGGTATTATGACTAAGTCAATGGGGGCACACACAATAGATCACCAGTAAGAAACTGACAACGCTCCGAGTGGTCTTTTATAACCGCTCGGAGTTATTTTTTTTTGATATAGAAGAAAGAAGGAAAAATAAATGTTAGAGGCACTTCATATACATAGTGTACTTTTTGATATTCTCAGCAGTATGGGGATCAGTGAAATCAAAAGCCTGGAACTTTTGCTCTGTGCGGTTTTGATTGTTATGGTATGGTCGCATTTGTACGTTTTTTATGGTTATAAGATTTGCTTGGTGGTTGTTCCAGCGGCAATCTTATTCTTTGTGAATTGGATGTGTAAAGCGGCTATTCGAGTAGAACTTGATGCAATGGCAATGGCCGAGTTGACAAAGGTCAGTCATTTTCTAATTGGATGCGCAATCATTGAGGTACCTGCAATGTTGGTCGTTCGGTATTTGAATTTTAAATATATAAAACCGTTGGTAGAAAAAATTGTGGATGCAATGGAACAATTCTATATAGAACATAATGGTTTATAATGATGATTATGTAAGTTTTAGGAGTAGGAGGGGAATTTCCTTTTCTACTCCTTTTATGTTTATGCATGGTTGCCATATTTCTATTTATAGTTCATTGACGAAGCGGGGAAGGAAGCGTAGAATGAGAGTGTAGAAGGTTACAGCAAAAGAGAAGTTTTGCATTGAATTATAAATATGTAATATGGTGGGGTGTAGTATGAAAAGGTAAATAATTTATGGATTGATCGTAGGTACTATTTTAGGAATTACGGGATGTGGAAATTCAAGCCAATTGAAGGCAGAGAATAAATCTTTAAGCGCGCAAGTAAATTGGAATCTTTAAAAAGTGAAAAGATAAAAGCGATGCGGAATTGGCTTCTATAAAAGAATTAGTAGAAGCTGCCAAAAAGGAAGCTGAATTACAAGCAGAAGATGTGATTGTGGTAGTAATTGATAAAGGTGAGTTGCTAAAAGATATTCATAATGGAAGATATAACGATTATTGTACAATGAAGTTCCAAATTACTAATAATACAGATAAGGATATTCAGGGAATTGAAGGAAGGCTGTCTGTACGGGATTTGTTTGGAAAGGATATAGCAATTTTGGCTGTGATTTTACGGGACAAACGGTACCTATAGGATAAGTATTACGAATGATCCGCTGGCTCTTAAAGTAAACCCGTTTATAGATAAACAAACGAAATTCTATAATACAGCATTTGCAGATTTGAAATTTGAATATAAAGTAAGCCAGATTGTATTTACGGATGGAAGTGTAAAAAAGTAAGTTTGAGATTAGAAGTTGAAGGTGCTTGATCTATGGAAATAAAACAGTTTGAGAAAGAATTTACAGAGTTAAAAGCTAAAAGGGATAAACGAGAAAATGAATTGAAAAATGCGAAAGATATACAATCCCAGTTGTCAATGACAGTAAATGATGAAAAAATAGCGATAAAACATATTAGTGAGATGATTGCTACATTTAAAAATTCGCTTATAGATTTAGAAAATCTACTTGATGCGCATGAAAGAGAATCTTCATTGATCGTTGACCGGATTAAATGTATATCAGATGAATTATTGGAGTTAAATAAAGACGTGGAGCGTAAAAAGGAGCAGTTAAAGCAACTTCGAGAAGAAGCACTCTGCCAAAGTTCTTTAGATGCTACGAATAAAAATTCATATTATGCAATCTTAAAGAAAAATACCGCAACAACACCAATAATTACTGATTATTGCAAGAGCGATAAAAAATATATGATTTTGGATGCCAAAATGCAGCTTCCAGGATTAAAGAAGTTTTCATATATTATTGTAAGAAGCAATAAAACAATAATTGGAACACAGGAAAATATACCAACTATGTCTGAGTTGAAAAGTGTTGCTGAAAAATCTATAGCAGGTGTTACTATACCAAGAATGCAATATTTAAAAGAGCATATTCTATCTGTTATAAAAAAGCAAAAGAGCATATCACCTAATTCAATAATCCCATTAGAGGAATCATGCCAAATAGGTGGACAATCAGATTTTAATCAGTGCGGATATGGTTGGGAATGGGATTGGTCTTATGGTATTGGTGACTATACGGAAGGGACATATTATGGAGAAATGACAGGATTCATAGTTATTGGAATAAAAATTAACCCATCAGAGTACTATTAATTTGGTTTTCTAAAGGGAGGTCTGCATATGAGTGGTAATCATTTTCCGCATGATGGAGAACATGGAAGAAGTTGTACAGGCTATGGCTGCGATTGTGATGAAAAGAATTATGGATATCATTCTGGTGGCAGAAAAAGTAGTGGAGGAGGTGGCGGTGCCTGGATTGCTATTGCAATTGTTGTAATAGGCAGTATTGTAGGGGCCATGAATGAACTGATCGGAGTCATTCTAATGATTGTTCTGGCGTTTATCGTGATTATGAGCAGATGAGGCTTGCAGGTTACATTTATTGGCTATGAAGCAGAAAGAAGTGTAGTTTATGACTCTTGAAAAGATGAAAGAAATAATGGATAGAAACGGCGTGCCAGGAAATGTTCAATTAATGAGCAATTCTGGTTGGGAACTTGGTGCAACTGATATGGACGGAATAATTTGGAATCCAGAAGAGAATGTGATACACTTTGTGCAGATAGCAGCTTTGGAAGCTGATGGCGTAGATGGGTATGATGAGAAGTGGATTGTGCTGAAATAAGATTTTGATAAGATAGAGTAAAAAGAGAGATAAGCGGTGGGGAGAAAATCCTTGCCGCTTTTTATATGCAAATGTACAAATAATTCTATTTAAGTAGATTTTAATAGATCATGTTATAAGTGCGAATTTGTAAAGCACAAGTTTTATATTCTGATAGTTTGATTGTACTATTCATAGCATTGTGTTATGATAGTGGGAGTAAGAAAATGAAGCGTGGATAATGAATTTTTGACAGGAATAATCATAGGAGGTGACAATATGGCCGTATGCTATAAAAAGCTTTGGAAAATGCTGATTGATAAAGACATGATTAAAAAAGACTTACGTTTGAAAACTGGATTCAGCACAACAACAATGTCAAAACTATCTAAAGATGAAAATGTCAGCATGGATGTAATAGAAAAGATTTGTACGGTGTTAAATTGTGATGTTGGGGATATTATGGAATTTGTTCCGGGCAAAAAAGAGGGGCAGTAGGAGGTATAGCATTATGGATCATTCTTATCCTTATATTGCGTCTTTGACCAGAGAACCGTTCCTTTTCTACGAGATGCGTTCTACCGCAAAGCTAATGGTAGAAGGAAATTCCGATGATGCGATTGTAAAAGAGATTGTAGAACAAAATCTTTTCCAGTATCCAACGGAAAAATCTATTACACGCATGGCAAAAGCCTGTATCAAACGACTTCATGCACTGGAAGATGATTTACTGGTTTCTGCGATTGCATCACAGCCAACAGATGTAGCAAAACAGATTTGTCTGTATGCGCTGATGAAGCAGAGCCGATTGGTCTGGGAATTTATGTTGACAGTCATTGGAGAGAAGTACAGATTAAGGGACACGTCTTTTGGTAAGATAGACTTAAATACATTTTTTATGCGTTTGCAGGAGCAGAATGATACAGTGGCTTCCTGGAGCGATACTACAATAACAAAGTTAAAACAGATCATTGCCAGGGTGCTTGTCGAAACAGAATATCTCGATAACCTCAAGGCAGATCATTTGAATCCAGTATGGCTGCATCCTGTTTTGGAGGATGCCATCAGAAACAATGGAGACACGGCGATACTGCCAGCGTTTAATTGCTTTTCATACGCCTAAGCGTGAAAAAATGTTCCGATGGAGCATTTTATGTAGGAGGTAGCCAATGAGTGACATAAAGATGCGCCTGGATAAAGTTCGGGCATTGGTCCAGGAACCAGAGTTTCTGGAAGGTAAAGGACTTAGCAATGAGGTGAATATCAGAATCTTCTGTTATGAACCGGAGAATGAAATGGTTGTCCGCCATTTTGTGAATCAGCTGGAAACGGATCAATCCTTAGATTGCCATTTGATTGTTTGTAATTTATATAAAACATTTCTCTCTATCTGCGATGATATGGACATCACAGATGCGATTCCTGATATGGAAGAAGCCGACGGAAGTGATTATCTTCTGGAACAGCTTAGCTCTGCAATCGGGAATGGAGAGTTTATTGATAAAATCCAGTATGAGCCGCATGAATCGGGTGATGTGTTGATGCTGACAGGCGTAGGTGAGGTGTTCCCGTTTATGAGAATTCATACTTTATTGGAAGCCTTGCAGCCATATTTTTCGGATGTTCCGATTTTGGTTATGTATCCGGGTGAGTTTGATGGTCGTCATGTAAAACTGTTCAATCGTCTGACACCAAATGATTATTACCGGGCATTCAATGTCATAGATTAAGGGGGGATAAAACCATGATGATTCGAGATATGTTTGCGGATGACATTAACCGCAAAATCAATGGTGTAATTAAAGTAGATCAGGCTGCTGATGATGTAATCGAGCAGGAGTTAAATGAATATGTCATTACCAGAGAATTGAAGAAACACTTCATTACTTTCTTCAACTATTATG
>ENA-OQKP01000993-OQKP01000993.1-human-gut-metagenome-genome-assembly--contig:-NODE-993-length-16412-cov-8.598096_pt1 | contig 16412 bp, 11 predicted proteins | sample MGYA00242780_ERZ504802 | MGnify/ENA primary metagenome ERZ504802 (study PRJEB26092, sample SAMD00036406) | human gut metagenome | host: Homo sapiens | study: EMG produced TPA metagenomics assembly of... | reverse complement strand
GTTTTGCTACTTGGTTTTCGTAGCCTTCTACCATTGTCCAAACGTCACCATCAAGGTTCTATCCTATAATTAGCAAGGCTGTTCCAACTTGCACTGGTTACTTCTCGACGTTTCCGACTGCTTTGACGTTAGCACAAACGAATACTCTGGATTTTGAGTATATTTGAACCTATTTGTTCACATTTAATTGTATTTTTAGTTACTTATCTTTCCTCCTGAATTAGATTTGGAGTCAAAAGGTCTTTGACATCCCCCCCTAATTCATGTTTTTTATTATACTATATTGCACCAGAAAAAGGAAGTCTTAGAAGAACCGAATCTTCTTTACCATCTCTACAAATTCCCGGTTGTTTCTGGTCTTTGCAAAGAGATCCAGTATCTTTTCGACTGCCTCATCCGGCTTCAGAGAATTGGTCGCTTTACGGATAATATCCACTGCCTCTGCCTCTTCTTTTGTAAGGAGCAGATCATCTCTTCTGGTTCCGGATTTTAAAATATCAATGGCTGGGAAAATACGTTTTTCAGACAGCTTGCGGTCCAGTACCAGTTCCATGTTGCCGGTACCCTTAAACTCTTCATAAACCACATCATCCATACGGCTGCCTGTATCAACTAAAGCAGTGGCAAGAATGGTCAGACTGCCCTTTTCACGCATATTTCTTGCTGCACCAAAGAAACGTTTCGGCATATGGAGAGCCGCCGGGTCAAGACCGCCGGAAAGAGTACGGCCGCTTGGAGCAACTGTCAGGTTATAGGCTCTTGCCAGACGGGTAATACTGTCTAAGAGAATGATCACATCTCTTCCATGCTCTACCAGACGTTTTGCCCGCTCGATCACCATTTCTGATACACGTTTATGACGCTCCGGCAGTTCATCAAAAGTGGAATAAATAACTTCTACATTTGGCCCTACAATGGCTTCTTTGATGTCTGTTACTTCCTCAGGACGTTCATCGATCAGCAGGATCATCAGATGCATGTCCGGATGGTTGGCGGTAATGGCTTTTGCCACCTGCTTTAAGAGGGTGGTCTTACCTGCTTTTGGCGGGGAAACGATCATACCACGCTGTCCTTTTCCGATCGGTGCCAGCAGATCTAATACACGCATGGCAACAGAGGTTTTCTCTCTTGGATTTTCCATGTGGAGACGCTGATTTGGAAAGATCGGGGTCAGATCCTCAAAGTTTGGCCTGGTTTCTGTAGCACTTAACGGATAGCCATTCACTGTTTTAATATAAAGCAGCGCAGCGAATTTTTCTGTGGCTGCCTTTACTCTTCTGTTTCCGTTAATGATATCTCCGGTTTTTAAGTTGAAGCGGCGGATCTGTGACGGCGCTACATAGACATCATTTTCTCCTGGAAGGAAGTTTTCACAGCGGATGAAACCGAAACCATCAGGCATAACCTCTAAGATACCATTTGCCTCAATCCCACTGTCTAATTCTGCCATATCCTGAGTGGACAGTCCCAACGCGTCATTTCTGTATTCCGGTCTTGTCACCCGCTCCTGGCTTTCTGTATTCTGACCATAGGACTGACTGGAAGCAGAATAGCTCTGGCCGGCATAAGCTGCTGCCTGTGGCTGGGATGCTGGGCTGGCAGCTTCTGTATTGTTTAAACTACTGCCATTGTTTCCGCTGTTGTTGTTATTATTGCTATTATTATAATTGTTGCTATTATTGTAATTATTGCTGCTATTGTTGTTATACCGGTTATTATTGTAATTGTTATTTCCGTAGGTGCGGATCTGTGGACGGGTCTGTCCATATCGCTCGTAGCTGCGATTATTTCTCTGGTTATCCCGGAAACGATTCTCCTGTGGACGGGATTCCTGGAAACGTGTCTCCTGCGGACGTGTTTCCTGTACACGGTTCTCCTGCGGGCGGGATTCCTGAACGCGTTTTTCTTGAGTTCGTTTTTCCTGGACATGGTTTTCCTGCGGTTTGGAAGCCGGAACCTGTTTTCCCTTTTCTTCATGTTCACATAAAAGATTAATAAGCTCTGCCTTGCGAAGGCCGCTGATGCCTTTTAGTCCCACATTTTTTGCCATATCCTTTAAAACAGCAAGGGACATTGTTTCTAATTTTTCACGCATATTATTTCTCCTATCTGCTATGCATTAATGATCGCAATATATGTAATTTCTCACGTTGTATAATACGGGATTTTTTCCAGATACAGAAAGTTCCTTAAAACTAAATAGATAGAGCCTGCAGGCAGAATGAAACTGCAGGCTGTGCTTCTCTTTTTTCATTATAATACGAAAATTCTACTCTTTCAACCACTTCATGTGTGCTTTTATCGTCTTTTCATAGCCATTATCCGATGGTTCATAGAAAACAGTTCCTTCCATACCGTCTGGAAGATATTGTTGATTTACATAATGTTTCGGATAGTCGTGGGCATACTTGTAGCCTTCCCCATGTCCTAGTTTTGCCGCACCTTTGTAGTGGCGATCCTGAAGATGGACCGGAACCGGCATCGTACGGGTGGTCTTTACATTTTCCATGGCATTCTGAATTGCCACACAGGCTGCATTGCTCTTTGGAGCACAGGCTACATAAGACGCCGCCTGTGAAAGGATGATCTGGGCTTCAGGAAGTCCGATGCGCTCTGCAGCAAGGGAAGCACTCACTGCCACGCTTAAAGCCTGTGGATCTGCATTTCCCACATCTTCAGATGCACAGATCATAATACGGCGGGCAATAAATTTAATATCTTCCCCGGCGTACAGCATGCGGGCCAGATAATAAACTGCCGCATCCGGATCCGAACCGCGCATGCTCTTGATAAAGGCAGAAATGGTGTCGTAATGGTTGTCCCCATCCTTGTCATAACGCACTGCCCGCTTCTGAATACATTCCTGGGCAGCTGCAAGATCAATATGTATGAAACCATCTTCACTGCGCTCTGTGGTGAGCGCACCCAGTTCAATGGCATTTAAAGCGGCTCTTGCATCACCATTGGCTGTATCTGCCAGGAAATCCGCTGCATCTTCATCCAGTTTTACCCGGTATGTCCCCATTCCCCGTTCTGAATCTGTAACCGCCCGGTGGAGCAGCTGTTTGATGTCTTCTTTTTCCAGTGGTTTTAACTCAAAAATACGTGATCTGGAAAGAAGAGCCCCGTTTACCTCAAAATAAGGATTTTCCGTGGTAGCGCCGATCAGCGTCAGTGTACCGTCTTCTACAAAAGGAAGAAGATAATCCTGCTGGCCTTTATTGAAACGATGGATCTCGTCTACAAACAGAATGGTACGTTTTCCAAACATACCCATATTGTTCTTTGCCTCTGCAACCACTTCTTCCATATCCTTTTTGCCCGCCACTGTGGCGTTGATCTGTTTAAAATCTGCCTGGGTGGTGTTGGCAATTACCTTTGCAAGAGTGGTTTTTCCTGTACCAGGGGGACCATAAAATATAACTGATCCCAGTTTATCCGCTTTGATCGCCCGGTAGAGCAGCTTATCTTTTCCAATGATATGCTGCTGTCCCACTACTTCATCCAGTGTCCGCGGCCGGAGTCTGGATGCCAGAGGGGATTCTTTTTCCATGGTATTTTCTCTCATATAATCAAATAAATCCATTTTATTTTTCCTTTATACCCTTTTATTCGATCAGCAGTTCATCTGCTGTTACAAAAACATATCCTTCCTTCTGCAGTATGTCGATCAGCTCCAATGCCGCTTCTACAGAGGAAGAAAATATATCGTGCAACAATATAATATCCCCATCTTTCACATCTTTCAAGACCCGGCGAAGGATCTTTCCTGTATCTTTTAACTTCCAGTCCAGGGAATCCACAGACCAGAGAACCGGGGTCATTCCAATCTCTTCTTCCAGTTCCTCATTCCAGTCCCCATAAGGCGGACGTATATATTCCGGACGTTTGCCGGTAATAGCTTCAATCTGTTTCTGGGTATGTTCTACTGCTTCACAGACCGCTTCAGGCCCTGCTTTTGTTAACTGAATATGCTCATAACTGTGGTTGCCAATAAGATGTCCTTCATCGCTCATCCGCTTTACAATGTCTTCATTGCCTTCTATATTCTTTCCCATCAGGAAAAATGTGACATGGACATCCCGCTCTTTTAAACCATCTAATAAAACGGGAGTACATTTTCGGCTGGGACCATCATCAAACGTCAGCGCTACATACTTCGGCTGACCGGCTGCTTTTGAAAGGACCGGAAGAGAAAATATTTTTTCTATTTCTGTATGATCATTTTTTATAAAGAGAACAGACAGAAGAAGATCTGTTGTCAGCAGCAATAAAAAGAAATACTTTATATATCGATTATGCACGATTCACCTGATCATTGATATCTGTTTATTTTATGCACAAACAGGCAAAAAAATCCACTTTTGAAGCAGATTCTGGCTGAACTGTTATGGTTCAACTCCATTTTTACTTCAAAAGTGGATTGTGAATATCCTTTGGCGTCAGATCTTATCAGCCTGGTGCCTGACCTGTTATTACACCGTCATTATTTGCATTGCCAGAAGAATCGCCCTTTACTCCCGGTCCGCCGTTTTTTCCGGTTACTTTCTGGTTGTTATTATCAGATGAAGTTTCGGAAGTCTTCTGACCAGATGAGGCAGAAGTCTGATCTACCGGAGTGATCTGGACATTTCCCGAATCAGGGGTAATCTGCCCATTCTGAGTATTCTGCCCGTCAGCCTGTGCTTCCTGCGTACTCAGATGTCCATCTGATGCAGCCTGATACATTATACCATTGATCTCTACTGATCTGCCCGCTACCATACGGCCATCTGAAGGATCCAGGTAATAATGAAGACCGTTTACTTCGATCATGCCTGTTGCCATACGTCCATCACCATTAAAGTAATACCAGGCGCCGTCTAACTGTCTCCAGCCGGTCGCCATGTCACCGGAGCCTTTCAGATAATACCTGCCTCCTGCATCTGTCAGCCAGCCAGTCTGCATCACACCGTCACTGCCAGTGTAGTACCAGGTTCCATGATCATTGACCCAGCCTTTTAACAGATCGCCGGAACTGCCCAGATAATACCACTTGCCGCTTTGGTTCGTCCAGCCAGTGATCATTTTTCCAGAATTTTCCAGATAATACCGCTTACCGCTGACTTCGATCCAGCCGGTCTTCATCACACCGTCATTGTCTGTATAGTACCAGGTTCCATTGTCATTGACCCAGCCTTTCTTTACAGCGCCGCTGCTGCCAAGGTAGTACCATTTACCATCTTCTGCCTGCCAGCCTGTTTTCATCTTTCCGGTCGTGGTATCCAGATAATATCTTGCGCCTGCCACTGTGATCCAGCCGGTAGATGCAAGACCGTCTTTATCCATGTAATACCAGTCATCTCCATCTTTTGCCCAGGCGTTCTTCTGTTTTTCATAATTGGCGTAATAATACCGTTTTCCATTAATGGTACGCCAGGTGTTGGCCGGTATTACAGAGGTAAAATCCTTAAACTGGAAATCAATATCCACCCTTGTATTGATTCCCTTTACAGAACCGCTGCTGGTTGCCTGCCACATCACCGGATTCTGGTAGCTTGGACGGGCAGAATATCTTGCTACCCATACTGGATAATTCATCTGGCTCATATCCAGTTTATTTTTCAGCCAGTTATCATTAGCATAAATAATAGGGTAATAACCTGCTGCAGAAATCCGCTTGCAGAAAGCATTTGCAATGGCTGCCAGCTCTGCTTTTGAAAGATTTCCCTGTGTAGAATCTTCCATATCAAAAGCCACCGGATACGAAACAGGATAATCAGCGATCAGATTTAACACAAAATCAGCTTCCTGGACTGCCATATCTGTAGTAGTAGCCAGTGAATAGATATAAACACCCACTTTAATGCCGTTTGCAGCTGCATTCTGTATGTTTTTATGGAAATAGGGATCCACTGCTCCTTTGGAACGTGTTCCCAGCATAACAAATGAAATATCATCCTTTGCCACCTGGCTCCAGTTGATCTCCTCTTGCCAGCGGGATACATCAATACCACGATAAAGCACATTTTGGATGGAACTTCCATCCGGCATCTGATACATACCGTTTACTTTCTTCCAGGCATTGGCATTCGTGGTGGTATCACTGGAAGTATTATTTGAAGTGTTGCTATTGTTGGTATTATTTGTATTGTTTGAATTATTTGTAGTCGTTGTATTATTGGCAGCCTGATTGGAAGATGTATTATTTCCCGGATCTCCCGGGCCGCCTGAGGAAATCTCACTCACCCGTGAAGCATCCTCTCCCGGACCTGCTGCCAGCGCAGTAACAGGACTTCCCAGGCTTGTAAGTCCCAGAACACCTGCTAATGCCAGTGCCCGGCAGCGTTTTATGATCTTATCTGCATTGTTCATATTTTTCTCCTGAAAAAAGGGGATGTCTGTTTCCCGACATCCCCCTATATTGTCCCCTAAAATCTTCCGTTTGCGAAAATCTTCTGAAAATCTCTTTATCAGCCTGGTCCGTCTGTACGGCCTGATACTAAGGTATCTGAATTAGAATTGGATGAATTGTTTGACGGATTGGCTGATGTATTATTGTTGCTGCTGCCAGTAGACGGTCCGTTATTGCTGGAGCTGCTCTTCACACCAGGTCCGCCGTTTTCACCTGTCACACCGCCGGAAGAGGAAGTGTTTGTGCTTGCAGGAGTCTGTGCTGATACTCCGCTTGCATTCTGGCACACACCGCTTGCGTCAAAGTTGTAGGTCGTTCCATTGATATCCAGGGAAGTTCCTGCTGTCATCTTTCCGCTGTTTGACGGGTTCATGTAATAGATCTTATTGTCTACCTGGATCCAGCCGGTCATCATATGGCCATTGGTATTGAAGTAATACCAGGAATTATCAATCTGCTTCCAGCCTGTGCTCATTTTGCCGTTGCTCTGATCCATATAGTATTTGCTGCCTTCACTGTCTGTCAGCCAACCGGTAAGCATACGGCCATCTGTATTCAGGTAGTAGTAATCATTGTCTACCTTTGCCCAGCCGGTCATCATCTTTCCGTCTGTTCCAAACAGATACCAGCTGTTTTTGATCTGTGCCCAGGAATTAACTACACACTTACCATTGCTCTGGAAATAATACCAGGAGCCTTCCATCTGGCGCCATCCGGTTCCCATGGTACCATCACCACGCATAAAGTAATAGTCATTTCCGATCTTTAACCAGCCGGTGACCATGGTACCGTCCTCTAAAAAGTAGTACCATTTGCCATATTCCGGATTAACCCAGCGGCTCTGGGCCATCACACCGTTTGGACGAAAGAAGTACCATTTCCCATCGATCTGTTTAAATCCGGTAGTCATATGTCCATCGGAAAGATCCATATAATATTTGCCGTCACTGGTTTCAAGCCAGCCTGTATAAGTTTTGCCCTGATAGATGTAGGTCCAATGATCATTTGTCTTGGTCCAACCATCTGCGGCATATGAACTGAACGCAGACCCTAGCGCCATAGCGCCGATCATACCGGCTGCTGCAAGGGCTGCGAAGTATTTTTTACGTCCCATGTTTTTCCTCCTGTTGTTTTGAACGTCCTCTCGGAACATTTGAATGTTCGCCCGGAACATTTAACATATACCCTTTTTTAAGTATAGCACAAATGAAATATCCATGATTAACATTTTTATTACATTTTTCTGAAAATGAATATAGGATTAAAAAAACTGCTTTAATTCTTTCATCAGCTTTTTATAATACCTCTTTGCATACCGGTACATGATAATGGTATATTCTCCGAATTCATCTCCCAGACTTGCTTTGTATACAGCCCATAAACTCCAGAGGAAACCGCCTAAAGCCGAATCTGCATAGGTGATGAACCGCTCTCTGTCCTCCGGCTTGCGCTGCAGGTACAGTTCCAACAGCTTTTCTGTCTGTTCTTCTTCATAATAAGAATAGATAGCACACATGGAAACATCCATTAACGGATCACACATGCCTGCATACTCCCAGTCAAGAAGTTTTGCACTATGATCCGGGAAAATCAAAAAGTTATCCACATTTGCATCAATATGACATAAACATTGTGGAAGATTCATTTTTTCCAAAGCGTCTAAAAGCTGATTTACCCATTCACGGACCTGGCTGTAGTCTTCAAAGGGAATACCGCCATGCTCCAGGCAGAGTTTTTCATAAAAATTAATCCGTTCTCTGATATCAAAGCTATGCCCCACTTGCAGGCCTGCTTCATGAAGCCTGCGCACCATATCCATGCAGACCTTCATATCATCCCAGTTATCTGCACTGGCATTGCGGGTATTTTCATAGTATTCAGAGATTTTATATCCATTGGACGGATTCAGATACAGTACATGTTCTGTAATGCCTAATGGACGAATGGCATCATATACTTCTTTTTCCTGTTCTCTGTTAATAAGAAGTTCTGTACCTGGTCCCGGAATACGGCAGATACAGTGATGATCTCCTGTGCGGAATAAAAATGACTTGTTGGTCATACCGGATTTTAAACATTTAATATCTGTGATCTGAGATTCCGGCACATGGAATACCTCTGCCACCAACGCCATTGCCGCATTGTCTGAATGATTCTGGTACCGGGTATCAAACAGCCGCAGCTCTTCCAGATTTTCAAATTCGTATACCTGGTTATCTGGCTGGCGGTTAATATCCATTTCAATCTCATCCCATTTGGACGCAGGTATCCCGCAGGCTTCTTCCGTCTGCTTTAACAACTCTTTATTTTCTTTTTCCAGACGGCGTTTTGCCTCTCCCTTCAGCATATCCACATAAGGCTGCTCCCAGTAAAACTGCTCTGTTCCGGGGATCTGGTAATAAGCCTCTAATACAGGAAGGAACCTTGCAGAAAACTCCCTGGAAAGATACACAGGGCCGTACATAAACCATGCATCTTTTCCACCTACATTTACGTCACTGATACGGCCTTTTTTATTGAAGGTAAGACACCATTCTTTTGTCTCCCCTTCTTCATGGGCTGCACTGTACCAGGCACCGCATTCATACGTATGATACATATTTTCACGCATCCAGTTGTCAGAGGAAAGAATGTATACATTGCGGCCCTTTAAAAATTTTCTGGCTCTGTATACAGTAGCCAGCGTATTTTTACAGGAATATTCCGGATTATATAACAGCTTTACATCAAATTTATCAATCAGATATTCAAATTTTTCTTTTAAGTAGCCTACTGCAATAGTAATATCATAGATTCCCACTTCATGAAGCTGTTTGATCTGACGCTCGATCATACGCTCTCCAAACACTTCTAACAGACCCTTGGGAGTTTCGAAAGTAAGAGGCACAAAACGTGAGCCAAAACCGGCCGCTATGATCAGCGCTCCATCTACTTTATAAGGTTTTAACAGTTCTTTTCCCTTTTCCAGAAGTACAAGCCGCTTTTCTTTTCCCGCCTCTTCTTCTGCAATGTATCCTTCTGCCAGACATTCCTTTACCAATCCATTGACTGTCCCAAGGGAAAGATCCATTTTCTTAGCCATCTCACGCTGGGTAATATCCGGTTTTTCTAATATATTTCTGCACACCAGTGCCTGTCGGTCCATATGATCCTAACTCCTTTTCCCATTATCTATATGTTCATTTTTATATGAATTTAAAAATATATGAACATTATAGCACAGGCAGTTAAAAACTCAAGATAATGCTTGAATAAATTTCAATAAAAAAGATCCTTCCGCAACCGGTAAATGGTTAGCGGAAGGATCTTTTTTTGCTATGGTTTGATTTATGTAATTAACATATCTAGTATAATCCACAATAATTATCCGCCCCTTTCACTTGTCTAAATTTCCATCTGCCGCGTTAGCTTCAATCGACGATGCTACCGGCATCGCCTCATTCAGCTTCCTTGCACATGAAAATTTATCCTGCGTGTAAGGGATCGGTAATTATCGTGGATTATACTAGTTAACTGTGGATTAAACCTCAAAGATCAGGTCGCCGTAGCTTGGCATTGGCCATAATTCTTTGTCTACCAGCATTTCCAGCTTATCTACCGGAGTTCTTAATGCTGTCATTGCAGGAACAACTTCCTCATGGTAAGCAACTGCCTGGTCTCTGCCGCCGCCCATTGCTGCGCACTTTTCAGTGATGTCGGTCAGATTTGCAAGTGCAACCTTGGTTTCTGCCAGTAAATCAGAGGTTTCTAACAGAAGCTCTGTCTGGGTGCTTACATCTGCCTCTGGGCATGCACTCTTTACTGCGGAAATAGAAGAAGCAAGTGCGGTTGTATATTTAATAACAGCTGGGATGATCTGCTTTCCAGCCATATCGATCATAGTCTTTGCTTCGATATTGATGGCTTTTGCGTAGCCTTCATACTCAACTTCTACTCTGGACTCCAGCTCAGTCTTTGTAAATACGCCGAATTCTTCAAACAGCTTCACAGCCTTATCTGTTACCAGTGCCGGGATTGCATCTACCATGGACTTGATGTTTGGAAGTCCTCTTCTCTCAGCTTCTGCTACCCACTCATCAGAGTAACCATTTCCATTGAATACAACTCTCTTATGAGCTGCCAGAGTTTCCTTGATCATGTCATGTACAGCCATATCAAAGTTGTCTGCTTTCTCCAGTTTGTCAGCTGCTTCCTTGAAAGCTTCCGCAATAATGGTATTTAATACTGTATTTGCAGATGCAATAGAGTCGGAAGAACCTACCATACGGAACTCAAACTTATTTCCTGTAAATGCAAATGGTGAAGTTCTGTTTCTGTCAGTTGCGTCCTTATCAAAGTCAGGAAGAATATCAACACCTGTCTTTAAGGTTCCGCCCTGCTTGGAGTGAGTTGCCTCACCAGTATCACAAAGCTGATCGATAACATCTTCCAGCTGCTCGCCTAAGAAGATAGAAATGATCGCTGGCGGTGCCTCGTTTGCTCCCAGTCTGTGATCATTTCCTACATTAGAAGCAGATTCTCTTAACAGGTCTGCGTGAATATCAACTGCCTTGATAATGCATGCCAGAACTAAGAGGAACTGGATGTTCTCATGAGGTGTATCTCCCGGATTCATCAGGTTGGTGCCATCATCTGCTGTCAGGGACCAGTTGTTATGCTTACCGGAACCATTGACACCTGCAAATGGCTTTTCATGAAGGAGGCATGCCAGTCCATGGCGCTCTGCCACTTTCTTCATGGTCTCCATAACGATCTGGTTATGGTCTACAGCCTGGTTTACACCTTCGTAAATCGGTGCCAGCTCATGCTGTGCAGGAGCTACTTCATTATGCTGTGTCTTTGCAGGGACGCCTAATTTCCACAGTTCTTTGTTTAAATCGCTCATATAAGAACCGATGCGTTCGCGGATAACGCCAAAATAGTGATCATCCATTTCCTGACCTTTTGGAGGCATTGCTCCGAAAAGAGTACGGCCAGTATAGATCAGATCTTTACGCTGTAAGTATTTTGCACGATCTACAATGAAATATTCCTGCTCAGGTCCTACAGAAGGAACTACACGCTTTGCAGTGGTATTCCCAAAGAGACGAAGGATACGCAGCGCCTGCTCATTTACTGCCTGCATGGAACGAAGAAGAGGTGTCTTCTTATCCAGTGCCTCGCCCTTATAGGAGCAGAAGGAAGTAGGAATGCAAAGGGTAACACCAATAGCATCTTCTTTTAAGAAGGCTGGGGAAGTACAATCCCATACTGTATAACCTCTTGCCTCGAAAGTTGCTCTTAAACCGCCGGATGGGAAGGAAGATGCATCAGGCTCGCCCTTGATCAGTTCCTTTCCGGAGAATTCCATGATCACTTTTCCGTCTACCGGTGCTGAAATAAAGGAGTCATGTTTTTCAGCAGTTACTCCGGTCAGTGGCTGGAACCAGTGGGTAAAATGGGTTGCGCCATGTTCAATGGCCCAGTCCTTCATGGCATGTGCCACAACGTCTGCAATACTTGGATCCAACTCAGCGCCATCTTCAATGGTCTTTTTCAGTTTTTTGTACACACTCTTTGGCAGACGGTCTTTCATGACTGCGTCATTAAATACGTCCTTGCCAAACATCTCTGAAACACTTACTACTTCGCTCATAGATTCTCCATCCTCTCTTGCATCATTTTCCATAATTCCGTTACTGTTCATGTATTGCATGGCCAGCAACATAAATCCTCTTGTTGGGATGTTTTTCTTTTGCCAATCATGGCACATCCCTTACTATCTTTGCATGAAAACTTAATTTTTTTAAGTTTGCAGGCATCAGGTAGTAAAAAAGGCGCTCTCCTGATATAGAGAACGCCTTCGTTCTTTCTTAAAATAAACCATTTTTTTTAAAATTGCAAGTGGTTTTTTAAAAAAAGATTTTGTATGATACCTATATTATTTTCAGGCTTTTCCAACAGAACCAAACAGTTCCATTTTTTCCTTAACAGTAGCCTTGATTGCTTCTGCACCTGGAGCTAAGAGTTTTCTTGGGTCGAATCCCTTACCCTCTAAGTCTTTTCCAGCTTCGATATACTTTCTGGTAGCCTCTGCAAAGGACAGCTGGCACTCAGTATTTACATTGATCTTAGCAACGCCAAGGCTGATTGCTTTCTTGATCATGTCAGCTGGGATTCCGGTACCGCCGTGAAGAACTAATGGCATATCGCCAACTTCTTTCTTAACATTCTCCAGAACCTCGAAGTTTAATCCCTGCCAGTTAGCCGGATATTTGCCGTGGATATTGCCGATTCCTGCTGCCAGGAAATCAATTCCCAGATCTGCGATTGCCTTGCACTCCTTAGGATCTGCGCACTCGCCCATACCGATCACACCGTCTTCTTCACCGCCGATAGAGCCAACTTCAGCCTCTAAGGACAGACCCATAGCATGTGCGATCTTTACCAGTTCCTTGGTCTTCTCAACGTTTTCTTCGATCGGATAGTGGGAACCGTCAAACATAATGGAGGAAAATCCTGCTTTGATACACTTATAGCAGCCTTCATAAGTACCATGATCCAGATGCAGCGCAACAGGTACAGTGATCTTCAGCTCATCGATCATAGCAGATACCATAGCTGCTACGGTCTTGAAACCGGTCATGTACTTTCCTGCGCCTTCAGATACACCCAGGATAACAGGGGAATTTAATTCCTGTGCTGTTAAAAGGATGGATTTGGTCCACTCAAGGTTGTTGATATTGAACTGGCCTACTGCGTATTTGCCTGCTCTGGCTTTTTCAAGCATTTCTTTTGCTGATACTAACATTTTTATTCCTCCTTGAACATACTGCAATTTTGCACTGTGTCCCGGATTATCCGGGCACCTGTCTTTGTTAAATATATAACTTTGTTATATTCTTAACGTACTAACCCATTATACTCTATCTTGTCCTAAAATGGAAGCTATTTTAAGCAATCCCAAGAATATTCTTTACAGTTTCACCCATTTTATCCACGTCGCATTCTGTATTGTGGCGGATCACTGCGCTGCGCAGTTCTTCTACTGCCTTTGGAACCGGTGTGCCGGATACTTCAGACAGCTCATCTACTACTGCAAATTCATCCTTTCCTTCTACTGCAGACTTACCTTTAATAGCCTCTAAAACGCTGTGGGAGAACTTGTATGGGCTTGCGGTAGATGCAATCACAGTCTTGGTCTGATCCCCTGTTTCTGCCTTATATGCATTGTAAACGGTAGCTGCAACACCTGTATGGGTATCGATCAGGTATCCTGTATCTTCAAAGATCTTGCGGATAGTTGCCTCATTCTGTGTCTCTGTGGCAAAACCGCCTCTGAAATCGGACATAAACTGACGCATCTTCTCTGTGACTGTATAACTTCCCTTTTCAGACAGATCCTTCATCAGTGCTGCATCTGCTGCTGCATCACAGCCAGTGCTTAAGTAGATCAGACGCTCTAAGTTGCTGGAGATCAGGATGTCCATGGAAGGAGAATTGGTCAAGATAAATTCTCTCTTTCTGTCATAAGTTCCTGTAGTAAAGAAATCATACAGAACTTTATTGTCATTGGATGCACAGATCAGAGTTTTGATCGGTACGCCCATGTGTTTTGCAAAATATGCTGCAAGGATATTTCCAAAGTTGCCGGTAGGAACTACCACATTGATCTCTTCACCATTTTCGATCTGTTCATTTTCCAGCAGTTTTGCATATGCGTATACATAGTAAACTACCTGAGGCACCAGACGGCCAATGTTAATAGAGTTTGCAGAAGAGAACTGGAAACCAGCCTCTGCCATCTCTTTTTCAAGTTCTTTGTTGCCAAACAGCTTCTTTACCCCTGTCTGCGCATCATCAAAGTTTCCATGAATGGCAACTACGCTGGTATTATCACCTTTCTGGGTACGCATCTGCAGTTCCTGAACCTTGCTGACACCACCCTTTGGATAGAATACAATAATACGTGTTCCTGGAACGTCAGCAAAACCTGCCATAGCTGCTTTTCCCGTATCACCGGAGGTAGCAGTCAGGATCACGATTTCTTTATCTGCGTGGTTTTTCTTTGCAGCAGTGGTCATAAGATGAGGAAGAATGGAAAGTGCCATGTCTTTGAAAGCAATGGTACTGCCATGATAAAGCTCCAGGAAATACGCTCCGTCTGCCTTTGCTAAAGGCGCGATCTCCTCTGTATCAAACTTGCTGTCATATGCGCTTGCGATACAGGTTTTCAGTTCTTCCTCTGTATAGTCTGTCAGAAAAAGCTTCATCACTTCATAGGCTGTTTCCTGATAGGTCATTCCTGCAAGCTGTGCTAAAGTCTTGTCCAGCTTCGGGATCTCTGTAGGCATGAAAAGTCCGCCGTCTTCTGCCAGACCCTTTAAAATGGCCTGTGACGCTGTAACACCTTTCTGTCCGCCTCTGGTACTTTCGTAGGATAATGCCATGATTTTTCTTCCTCTCTTATTCTTAAAATTTATGTGACAGTTCAGTTTTGCAAAGATCCAGGTGCAAAAACATGGTCGAAACCTGTTTTTGTAAGCGCGTAATTACTTTTAATCCTGAATCTTTATTTTTCAAAAAGTGTAACATATTTCAATGCGTGCCGCAATATAAAAAAGTTTTTTGACAGCTACACTTGTGCTATACTGTTGCTATGCATGCGTGCATATCCGGCAATACTGTACTGCCAGAATAAATCCAAGGGGATACCTCAGGAGGTAACATACATATGACCTATGATAATATAGTAACCGGAACCTTTTTAAAACGTCCCAACCGCTTTATCGCCTATGTAGAGATAAATGGAGCTATTAAAACCTGTCATGTAAAAAATACAGGCCGCTGCCAGGAACTTTTAGTGCCAGGCTGCACCGTTATTCTGGAATTTCATCCCAAAGCAAAGGAAATGAAGCGGAAAACAGAATATGACCTGATCGCTGTATATAAGGGAGATCTGCTGATCAATATGGATTCCCAGGCGCCTAATCAGGCGGCGCTGGAATGGATACGTGAGAAGGAGGCAAAAGGACTGTCATTAGAAAATGTTGGAATTCCAACTAATATCAGGCGTGAAGTGACTCACGGGGATTCCCGGTTCGACCTGGCCTTTGAATTGAAGGATGATGTAACTGGTAAAACAGTTCCTGCTTTTATGGAAGTAAAGGGCGTCACTTTGGAAAAAGAGGGAAATGTATTTTTCCCTGACGCACCTACCATCCGGGGAGTGAAGCATTTAAATGGACTGATCCAGGCAAAAAAGGATGGTTTTGAAACCTTTCTGCTCCTTGTGATCCAGATGAAAGGGATCCGGAAATTTTATCCCAATGATAAGACCCATAAGGCTTTTGGAGATGCCCTTAGGGAGGCTTTCGCTTCCGGGGTACATATTTTAGCTTATGACTGCCAGGTAACTGAGGATTCTATGAGTATAGATGAGAAAGTAGAAATCGGACTGACTTACAATGAATAAAAGTTCCCTGATTGAAAACCAGTTTCCAAGGCAGAAGCATGAAAGCTCTTAGAAATGCATATATTTAAAAAGAACTAAAATATTGGATGGGAACGTATGGTTGAACCTTTATCCGGCCTGCGTGAAAGTGAAACAGCTGAAGTAGTATGGATCATCTCAGAATCAGATATAAAGGAGATTCTGAGTCAAAACGGCTTTCTGTATGGTGAAGTCATCACCTGTTTGCTGAAAAATCCGGCACGGCAGCTGTATGTATACAGAATACGCAGGCGGGTAATTGCTATACGGGAAGAATATACAAAAGAGATATTGGTTCGGAGGATTTCTTCTTGATTCTCCCTATTTTCATACATAAAACGGGATTTTTCTAATTGCGATTTTGTTCCGAAGGGTCCGAAAGAGCCCCGCCATGTATAAACGCATTCACGGCAATTTTTTGGACCTTTTGTTCCGCCGCCAATTAGACAGGGCTCCGGCCAACTCACACGCTTCGCGTGTTCAGGCAACGCCTCCGCCCTGTCCGCTATGCTCACAAAAGGTCCAAAATTGCCTACCGAATGCTTA
>ENA-OQKP01000992-OQKP01000992.1-human-gut-metagenome-genome-assembly--contig:-NODE-992-length-16416-cov-5.085518_pt1 | contig 16416 bp, 18 predicted proteins | sample MGYA00242780_ERZ504802 | MGnify/ENA primary metagenome ERZ504802 (study PRJEB26092, sample SAMD00036406) | human gut metagenome | host: Homo sapiens | study: EMG produced TPA metagenomics assembly of... | reverse complement strand
ATGGTAGGGTTCCGGTTCTTCTTTCTCTGGTTCTTGTGTGTTGTGTACTGCCGCAGCCTCCTCTCCTAAGAAGTCTCTTTGACGATTTTCTTCTGTCTCATTTCCATCCTCCATAATCTCCTCAAAGTCGGGATCCTCTTCTTTCCAGATCTCTGCTGGCAGGTGTCCGGAATTCTCATGGGGCTGTTCCTGAACACGCTCTGCAAAACCCGCTGAAAATGCGGCTTTGCTTCGTCTTTCCCCTAACATCCGAACACCTCCTTTGAAATGGCTTCTATGGATTTTCGGAATCCTCTGCTGTCTTTTAAGCCCAGTTCTTTTAGCAGATCCCCTTCCAGAACCTGTGCCTTTACCTCCTCCGAATGGGGGATCTGGAATGCCACGCTGCCTAACACCCGTTCAATATGCTCGCTAGCCTCATTGGGCTAGACATTGCTGGCTACCTTATACTGCTTTTCCGCATCCCATTTGTTTTCCCGAAGGAGCGGAAGCTGGCTGGAGAGATAACTGATGGACTTCAGGTCACAGTTGACCAGACGCAGGACTGCATCCGCCTCCATCAGGGCAATCGCAGAAAGGATGTCATTGGCGATATAACTGCCGCAGTCAATGATGATATACGGAGCAATGTTTCTCAAACACTGTAACAGTTCCTCCGCCTGTGTCCGCTCATAAGGCGGGTAGGTATACTCATTTTCCCCTTTTCTCATGCCAAGGATCGTCAAATGTGAATACCGCTTATGGGTAATGCAGTGATGGCGTACCAGGGATTCCCCCACATGGGCTGCCGCCAGAATGCTTCCCAGGGAATGTTCTTCTTCCAGATCTCCGGGCGGGCAGATACATGGAAGCATAGGTGTATTCATATCACACAAAAGAAGAGCCACATCCCGCTTCTGCATGGCAAGCCTTGCCGCCAGTTTTACCGCCACTGTGGTCTTTCCGGAACCGGGGCTTCCCCAGACTGCCAGCATCTGGTTTTCATTCTCCGGCTCCCAGTCCGAAGAGTTGTCACGGTTTCCCCGGCTGAAAATACTGTTTTTCAGAAAATTCAAGGCTTATTCCACCCCACTTTCCTCGGTTTCTTCCAAAGCGGCCTCATTTGTTTCTTCTTTTGAAGATTCTGTCTGCTCTGTTTCTTGTGTGATCTCTCCTTCTGCCTCCTCTGGAGCATACAGTTCTTCCAACACCTGTTCCTGTGCCTCGATAAACTGTCCCGCACTTGCCGCATCCCCCCGGTACACTAAGGACAGGTGCAGCTTTCCATCTGCCTCCAGCTCTGCAAGCACCTTGGACTGTTCCGGTGTCACTAAAAGCGTTACTGTTCCCGGAAGTTCCCTGTCCGCCCCCTCTTCCAGTTCTTCCCCTGTATTGGCATCATAGCCGCTGTTTGCAGTTACTGCGATGACCTCCACATACTGCAGTTCTGCCGGGATTACCGTCATGCCCTGCTTTTTATAATCCGGTGCGATGACAGAAACGATATCACCGCTCTTAAGTTTGCCCGACAGGCCATTGGCAAACGCCTTGACCGTTACGGAAATCGCCTGCTTTTCTCCAGTCAGGTGATACAGATAGGCATTTTCCGCCGCCGGTTCCTCTGCAATCTTGGAGGCAAGAATGTAATCCCCTGGTGCCAGGTCTGCCGATGCAAAGGCTCCAATCACCGTATCCAGCTGTTTTACTACATCCTCCGGCAGGTTATAACTGCCAACCTCCACGGTTTTTACCATATCGGCTGTAATCTCTTCCCCACTCCGAATGGGCTTGACCACACGGACGATCTCCTTCTTCTCACTCATGGTCTTTTGAAACAATGGCGTGACCACAAAACAGATGATCAGGGACAGCACAATACAGATCACACCGATGACCGTCCGGTTCTTCAAAACTCGCATAGTTGTTCCTCCTGCTTTGATTTTTTCGTTTTTCTTTTTACTGGGCGGACAGTAAACATCCGCCCGCCCCTTTTCTTACCAGCACCCGCTTCTTTTGCGGCAGAAAATTACAGCAGTTAACACCATAAGGGGTACAGCCGCACAAACGGCAATCCATCTTTTTTTCTTCATTGAATCCGTCCTCCCATCTTCATACCATAAGCAGCCACAGCCCCTACTGCCAGAAACGGTCCCACAGGAAAGGGGAGATTCCCTTCCTTTCCATGATGCCGTTCCCATAAGTGGACGGCTGCACCATACAAAACAAATCCGGTCAACCCCAAACAGGAAGCTGTCAGACTGGCCCGAAGCCCAAGCACCAGCCCCATCGCCCCTGCAAGCTTTACATCCCCCCCACCGATCCCCTTTTCCTTCTCACACAAAAGTGCGACCAGCAGATAGGGAGCTGCCCCCAAGATCCCAAGCAGGTTTTTGGGGGAAAACTGCAAAAGAGAAAGCAGGGCAATGCCTGCCTGAAGCCGGTCCGGAATGATCCGGTACCGCAGATCCCAGACAGACACAAAAGCCAGCAGCGAAACAAACAGCACCGCCTGTAATACCAAAGGAACCGGCACCCTGCCTGCGGCCATATCAGCCACTGTAATCAAACATTTCCTGCACACGTCTTACCAGGGTCGGCAGGACGGTATCATTAAACAGGGCATAAAGTCCTGCCAAAAGCAAGGCTCCTAACACCACCGCAATCAGGATCTTGATGGCAGTGTCCACATATCCCTCACCGGATGTTTCCTTAAGCTTGTTTTTTACCTTCCAGGCGTGCATAACCATTGCGTTCCGATAATTTACCAACTGTTTCTTGATATTCTTCATTCCTGTTTCCTCCTTGATTCTCTTTCTGTTCTTTTTCTGGTTTCCTTCATAGACCCGCCATCTGCGGGCCTGCCTGTTCCTCCTGCGGGGCTGCCGTCTGTGGAGCTGCAGTCTGTGCCATGGTCAGTGCCTGCTCATAAGCTCCAAGCACTGCCTGATGCAGTTCCTTGCGAAATTCTGCTGTCACAGGAAAACAGATATCTTTATACCCATCCTGTGTCTTGCGGCTGGGCATGGATACAAACAGCCCATCCTTACCGCCCTCTACGATTTTGATTCCCCGGACGGCAAAACAACCGGCGATCGTGGCGGATGCAATGGCTCTGGTTCCTCCCTGTGACCCTGGCGGGTACATGGATGTGATCCGAACATCTAAGTTTGGCATACGGATGTTTCCTCCTTTTTCTCTTTCTGTTCATAACATGATCCTTTCTATATCTATTTCAGCAAAACAGGCTTCCATGGCTGCCTGTTAATACTGCATAGTCGGGGTCTGTCCCTGATTCTGGCTCTTCCCAGAAAACTCTATTTCCTGGAAATCATAGCGGTTCACATAAAAAAAGGAACTCCCGGTTTCATCATAGAGTTCCAATACATCACTGATGGACAGCCCATGCCCGGTATATCCGGATGGCGGGTGATAGCGGAATTTATCATACAGTTCTTCCAGGTCATTGGTGTCAGATGCCCCTTCATAGACTTTCATATAATGCTCCGGCTGGGGCGGGCCGTACTGATGAACCAGCAGGGCAAAGTCAATGAACTTCCTTTGGACATCCACATCCCCTTTCAGCTGCCAGACCCGCACATCTTTTAATCCCTGGGATATTTCCGGATCCACAGCCCCAGCTGTCAGCCGGTCGAAAATCCCGTCCTTCCACTGGATTTCCTGAATACTCGTTTGCTTTCTTAAAAAGCCCTCCAGCTCTGGTCCCTGAAACATCGGATCCACTACGGCACAGCCTTTCGTTACCCGCCCGGCCCGGTTTCCGTAATACAGGATGATCCCATTCTCAATCCGAATCTGCTTCACGTCTCATCCCTCTTTTCTAAGCCATCCGAATCCCCCCATGCACTTCCGTCAGTCGAAACTCCTCCAGGGTCTGTACACCCGGAAAGAGCATCTGACCGGCGTGCATCTCTAAGACGGCAAAGTCATCCCTGTCACAGATCATGATCCGGTGCTGATAGTCCTTCTGCATCATTACATACTCCCATGCCTCCTCCGGATCTGCCAGCCACACGCCTGCCGCATACCGGCCATCCGGCAGAAAACTGTAACCGGAATATTCCGGTGAATGTTCCCGAAGATCCTTTGCACCAAAAGGACGGATCTGGGACAGCTGAAGTCTGGCCGTTTCTCCCAGCAACTCCGGTTTCAGGATGCCGATCACATCCCGATGCCAGCACTTCCATACTTCTCCAGTAGACAGAGATACCAGCTGGGCAATGGAATGCCTTGGATTTTCCGTCCCCTGGACACCCGTGCAGAAAAAGAGCTGTCCCGGATGGTTCCCCGGCAGTGCCCTGGGAGCCAGGACAACCACCCGGCTTTTAAGAGAAACCTCCTCCCCTATCCCTACACAATCCTTTTTCGTAAACTCCTGCATGATCTAATCCTCCTTTTTCTGAAGCAGGCTGCTCAGTTCCCCGATCAATTCCAGCCGCAAGCTGTCCGGCATGGACTGAAACGCTGCACGGACATAGGATTCCACTGCTTCCGGTGACTGGTCGCCTACTTCAATGACATGTACCTTCCGGACGGTTATCTTACCGTCTGTCATCCCCAGACAGACAATATCCCCGTAATCCATCTTTGCTGCATCCCGCATTGCCTTGGGGATCAGCACACGCCCTTTTCCATCCATCAGCCGATAAACCGGTTTGCTCATCCAATCCCTCCTTTTCTTCCCATCAATGCCTCCACTTCATTCTCTGCAATCCCCAGCTGGTCAAATACCTCCATCAGGGGCCTGCAAACCATCTGCACCGGGGTTTTCGTTCCAATCAGAATGACACCGGGAACCGTCTCAATCACCAGGTTGCCGTCCGTTGGGATCCCCGCCGCCGATAAAAGCACCCTCGGAATGGAAAGTACGCCGCCTTCCCCCGGATCCACGGTGTTTGCCCCCTTTTTTTCTTCTGTTTTCATAGCACCTCTCTTTCCGGGCTGACTTCTGCCCGAATCTCATAATGGTCGGTTTCCCCGTCTCCCCATATGCCAAACAGATCCAGCTGTCTTGGTCGTAACCGTTCCCGCTCGCCTGGATCATAGTTAGTAATGATGACTTCCGGGAACTCGCAGCCTCCCTCATACCGCTGGGCCAGGTTATTGATACGGGTAACAGCTGTAATAAAATATCCATCATACAGATCCCGGATAAACGCACAGTCATTGTAGCTGACCATCCACTTGCCCTTACACTCTGCAAGGGTATCCCGGAGCCGTTTGTGATCTTCCTTCCGAAACACCACCGCATAGTGTCCTTCCGTTTCGTAGTAAGGCGGATCGCAATAAAAAAAGGCACTGTCCCGGTCATACTGCCGAATCAATGCCTCAAAGTCTTTATTTTCTATTACGGTATCTGCCAGCCTGCGGGATGCCTGCCAGATGGTGTCAAAGCAATTTCTCACATCAAAGGGACGGCAGCCAAAGGACGTGCAGCCGCTTCCATAGCTGTACCGGATCAGTTTAAAAAATGCAGCCGCCCGTTTTACATCCGTTACCTCTGCATTTTGAAGCAGGATTGCCTTCAATTCTTCATAATCCGGCGGCATCAGATGCTTCTCTGCCAGTTTTAGCTCCGTTCCTAAAAAGCGAGTATCCGGTGCCTGCTTGGCGATAAAATTACGAATGATAGTAAATTCATCCCTGCTGTTTAAAGGCAAAAATCCCAGTTCCTTTAAGAAAGCCCCTGTACGGTTCTTCACGCAATAAAACAGATTTGCCAGATTTGAATTATAGTCATTGTAGATCTCCATGCACCGTTCATCCGGCGGCTTCCCAAAAAGAACCCAGCCTCCGCCGCCAAACACTTCAATGTAGCGGTCAAAATTTGCAGGGAACATGGTATAGATCAGGCTACGGAGTGCTTTCTTTCCGCCAACCCATGAAATAAAACTGTTGATTCTTCATCACCTTCTTCTCTCGTTTATTCTGCTTATTCCATCTTCATTCCAGGCTGAAGCGCCGTATACTCATGCTGAAACGGAATCTCATTTCTCCGGATCACACCATATGTGGTACATACATGTCCTGCCTTGCCCAATTGCCGTAATCCATACCCATAAAAATGAAAATTTAAAAATGCAGGATCCTGCAGATCAACCCCCGCTTCCTGCAGAATATAATTTCCATACGTTTTAGGAGAATAGATATGAGGATCGAAATCATAACAATCCAGATTTTCTGCAATATCCAATGCCAAATCCAGTCCATCACAACTTTCCAGTTCCAATGCTGCCGCATATTTACAATGCATTCTGTTATCTGGAAAATTCTGAATCCGTTTCGCCAGTTCATTCAGCTTTTCAATATCTTCATCTGTCTCCAGATCACACCAGCTGATGGGACTACGGCCTTCTGCTATGATACAATCTTTAAAGTTTCTTTCCTGTAATGCATTAAGCGTCCATTGAAACTCGCGTTCTGTAGCAGGAAGTTCCAGCCAGACTCCTGTCTCCTCCGGATGCTGGGTACTGACTATCCGAAGCGAAAAAATCCCCTCAGAAATACCGCTGATATCCGGCAAGTGTTTTCCATCATACATGTCCTGCCTGGAGCGTGCATTTGGAAATGCATAGCCTTTTGATGTAAAAACCCCTTGTTCTTCCCGTCGCTGCTCCATCCCTACCTTCTCTGGATCCAAAAGCTCCACCACATCATCTGAAAGCCTGTCAATCCAATCAGAAATTCCTCCATCCAGGCAGACTTCCCCCAGTTCCCGATCATTCCTGATCTCCGGCCGGAACTCATAACAATCCAGGTTATAGCAAAGGTTGATCAGTTCTTTTATTGTAGGTGGAACATCAATCTTTTCTTCCTGCCGCATCTGAATGGCTGCTTCATAGGTTTCCATCTGAAGTGTGTCCATATAGCTGACCAAATACGCCAACACATTTGCTTCTTCCAATGTAATGCTTCCTGTCTGATTCAGTGCATCTACCAGAAAATCAGGCCATCTGCCACAAAATTCAATCCTATATGCTTCATTTTCATCCACATAAGCCCTACGCATTGTATCTCTTAAAAAGGAATCTTCTGTCGGCAAAGTTATATTTGCTCCAGAATAGCCAACTTCTGAAATTTGCCTCTTAGAAAAAATTTCGACTTCCAATGCTGGAGTCAGCAAATGGGCGGTCCCTTTTAATACTTTTTCCGGAAGGACAAAATAATCCAGCCCTTCATTCCCCAGAAGAGCCGTAAGTGTTCCTTCCGGGACTGGAACTTGATTCCCCCTCAGTTCCTTTATGAAACCTCCAACGGTAAGTTTCTCCCATGTCTCTGACAGACGCTGCACCTCTTCATGGGTTAGTTTCTCAAACGATTCTGCCTGCAGCACACTCCAAAGCCGACCTCCATAGGATTCTACTTCCAGAGACAACGAGCGGATATTGGGCATCTGTATTTCATCACTGAAATATTGCCACAGTTTCCCATTGTTTTCTCCAAGAAGTTCTGCCTGTTTCAAACTGTCACGAATCAGCTCCTCATACAGTTCCATTTCATAGGCAGTTAGAGAAATGTTTTCCTCCATCATTCTGTCACTCGGACACAATTCTCCCTCTATAGGGCTAAACAGACGGAGCCTGTACAGCTTATCCCATCGTTCCAAAAGTCATTCCTCCCATCTGTGAGGATGGTTCCTGTACCTGCCCCTTCAGTTGTTCTTCTGTCGTAATAAAAAAATCACTTCCAGAATTCCAAAAACTGACGCACACTTCCCCATCCGGAGTTTTGATCTCCCGCTGTTCAAATCCTTCTCCCCAGCCATCGCTTTCCTGACCTTCCCAGTATTCCTTTACTTCCTCAAGTTCTTTAGGGGAAAGCTCTCCTCTACATTCTACTTCCAGTACGCCCCACAGTTCTCCACGCCAGACTTCTACCGTAGGATTCATACTATAAATTTTTTCTTTCAGTCCTTCATCATTCAGATATTCAGCCAGCCCCCGATCTCCTTCCTCTGGAAGTCGCTCTTTTGCAATCTGGTCGCGAATCTCCTTTTGATAGCTGCACAGTTCTGCTGGTAAGAGCTCCTCTCCTTCTCCATTGAGATCTTCTCAGTCATATCTTGGATACCGGATCGCCGTCAATGGGCTAAACAAACGGATCTTTGTCCGTTCCTCTGTCTTTTTATTTTCATAATCAGATACCCTTTCTTTCATCACTGCAATCCCTCCTGTAAAACTACACTTCCATACCGGCGAATCAGACATGCTGTAACAATCCGTTCAAAGACCTGGTCACTGACCAGTTCTGGATCAATCAACTCAGACAGACTGATATGCTGACTTCCCCGATACAGATCCCTTGCCATATAAAACAGGACATAACCATCCAGATCTACACCATGAATGTGAATCTCTGAAAACTGGATCTCATCCTGATCCACCGCATACAACGCTCTTCCCCACAAAAACCGATCCGCAGAAAGAAGATATATGGCTGCACACAGTGCCGGTTCTTCTGACTTGTGGATGCATCGCCCCAGCATCATAAAAAACCGTTCTCTATGACCATTCCGGAAAAAGCAAGGCTCTTTCATGCCTGTCAAACGGTTTACACGCCTCACAAACGGGCTGACAGCTACCTCCTCTGCCAATACCTCCAGCAGCTTGTGAAATGGGATACACCCGTCCGAAATGTGCCCACGCAGGCAGTCCTGTTTTTTCGTATCATCTGGAAGCTGACTGACAACCATTCCGCTTCTTCGTGGCCGAAATCCAGGAATATGCTGCATTTCCTGTTCCAATCCGGCATAAGGTGTATGACTCATAAATCGTACTACCACTTCGTTTTCTCCTTCCATTTTTCTTTGCCAAAAGAAAAAGCCAACCATGCTTCCCAAATGAAGAACATGATTGGCTTTTCTAACTTTGTATAAATTTCTCCTGATTTATCACAAAAAAATAACACTGGCACTCCCAGTGCTTAAACCTTGTTAACTTCTCTTATCCTCCCCTATCTCTAATATCGGACACTATGAATTGCATTCTTTTTCCTCCTCTTCTATTCCTATCCCTCTAAAATAATTGGATTACAGATTCACACTTTAACTCGTTGTCATCTGTTTTACTCCTTTTTTTCTCCGATGTCATCTGTCAAAAGGTCAAAAAATCGAGGTCGAAAATCGTTCATTTTCGCCTCGATTTTAGCTCATTTTTCAGTTCCAAACCACAATATCTTGTGGTTATATGGCACTATTTTCGCTTATCACCACAATACGTCATCATTATCACCGTCTCCACATGCTCCGTAGCCGGAAACATATCAAATCCTACTGCTTCCTTCGCCTTATACCCCAGCTTCTTCATATAAGCCAGATCTCTTGCCAATGTCTCTGGGTTGCAGGAAACATAAACTACTTTTTTCGCTCCCATCTTTGCAATGGAATCCATGAATTCTTCGGTACTTCCGCTTCTCGGGGGATCCATGATGACTACGTCGGCTTTTTCACCTGCCTCTGCCATATTGACCAGGAAACGGCCGGCATCATTGCTGAAGAAACGGATATTGGATATCTGGTTCATTTTGGCGTTGTTGATGGCATCCCGGACTGCATCCTGGTTTAATTCCACGCCGATCACATTTTGGGCCTTTTTGCTTGCAATAATACCAATAGTTCCTATACCACAATACGCATCTACAACCGTCTCTTTTCCAGTCAGTCCAGCCAGCTCCAGAGCCTTTGTATACAATTTCTCCGTCTGGACTGGATTTACCTGATAGAAAGAACGGGAAGAAATACGGAAACTACAGCCGCACAGCGTATCCACAATATATCCTTTTCCATACAGCACATGCTCCTTTTCTCCCAGTACCATGCTGGTTCCCCGTCCATTGATATTCTGGACAATGGTGGTGATCTCCGGATGCTTCTCTCTTAATGCCTTTACGAAATTATTCTTTGACGGAAATACAGGAGAAGCTGTTACCAGTACCACCATGATCTCCCCACTTTCAAAGCCTCTGCGGATCAGCACATGGCGCAGCAGGCCATAACCTGTATCTTCATCAAATGTACGGATCTTAAAGGACTTTAACATACCGCGAATAGTGCCAATGATCTCATCTGCCTTCTGGTCCTCGATCATGCACTTCTCCACAGGTACTACATTATGGGTATTTTCCTGATAAATACCGGAAATAATATTGCCCCTTCTATCCCTGTCAAATACAGCATGAACTTTGTTTCTATAATAAAACGGCTCTTCCATTCCTATCATGTCTTTTACAGGACAGATTCCCTTCAACAACGTTTCCAGACGCTTTCTTTTCGTCTTTAACTGCTCTGCATAAGGCATATCCAGCATCTGACATCCGCCACACTGACGCATAACAGGACACATGCTCTTTTTAGGGCTCCTCTTCCCATTTTCCGCGATTTGTCCAGACTGCTGTTTCAGAACCGGCTTTCCAAACTTTGCCGCCTTCTGTTTCTGCTCTGTTCTCTGCGTCTGCTCTGGCCTTTGCTTCTGCTCTGGCCTTACCCCTTTCACAGCTCTGCTTTCCGGTCTTTTATTTTCTCTTTTGAGGCTTCCCTGTTTTTTGCCTTCCTGTACTCGTTTTCCCTGTATTCTATTTTCCTGGGATTTATTCCCTTGAACTTTCTTTTCCTGTTTTTTCTTTCCCTGCACGTTTTTTTCCTGCATTTTTACACCTTTTTCATTCATATCCTATCGACAATTTATTCCTTCGCTCTTATAATCGTACTTATTAACATCCTAAAACAATGAGGTGACATTTATGAGCGAAACATCCACATCACAAAATCCTGTTTCTTACTATATTGACCATACTATATACACTGGCCGCCCGGCAGATACTACCGGCCGTCTTTCAAAAGAACTACGCACCTACGACCTGTTAGACTCCCTTGGAATCACCTATGCCCGTGCAGACCATGACACACTTCCCACTATGGAAGCATGCCAGGAAGTAGGTAATCTTTTAGGCATTGAAATCTGCAAAAACCTGTTTCTTCGCAATACCCAGAAAACTGCCTTCTATCTGCTGATCCTTCCAGGCAGCAAAAAGTTCAAAACAGCCGCTCTCTCCAAGCAAATCGGCAGCGCCCGCCTTTCCTTTGCCGAACCGGAATTTATGGAACAGTACCTTAACATCACCCCCGGTTCTGTCAGTGTTCTCGGTCTGATGAACGACCCAGAAAACAAAGTCCGGCTGCTCATAGACAAAGATATCTTGGAGAATCATCCTTACTTCGGATGTCATCCATGCATCAACACCTCCAGCCTGAAATTTAGCACGGAAGACCTGTTAAACAAGATCCTCCCTGCTATCCACCATGACTATACCATAGTAGATCTTCCATACGCAGAATAATCCAGCAAACTTGGCAGATACATCTTTAACATATTCTCAATCTGCACAGATACCTGAAGCTGACCGCAACGGTCCCTTAGATCGGGGCCGTTGCCTTTCTTAACCACTCTTTTTCCTTGTCATCCATATACGGACTGATCTTCTCAAACACCTCTTTGTGATATGCGTTAAAAAGGGCAATATCTCTCTCTGTCATCAGCTCTTTCACTACCACATCCTTATCAACCGGCACAAAGGTAAGGAACTCAAACTTCATAAACTGGCCATACTGGTTCTTCTCATCCTTTACGCAAAGGATCAGGTTCTCTGTACGGATACCATGACTTCCTTCAATATAAAGTCCCGGTTCATCAGAAGTGATCATTCCAGCTTCCAGAACACCATTATCATGCCGCTCCGGCACCATACGGAAGCGGATACCATTTGGTCTTTCGTGAACATTTAACAGATAGCCCACACCATGACCGGTTCCATGGTCAAAATTCAGTCCTCTGCTCCAAAATGGCTCTCTTGCCACATAATCAAGGCTTAAGCCTCTGCACCCATATAAAAATTTCACTTCTTTTAATCGCAGCATGCTCATAAGGACCAGAGTAAAATGCTCTTTTTCTTCCTTTGTCAGTTCTCCTAACGCAATGGTACGGGTAATATCCGTAGTTCCCTCATAATACTGGCCACCGGAGTCTACCAGATAAAAGCCATGTTCTTCCAGTACCGTATCACTTTCCTTTGTTGCAGAATAGTGACACATAGCCGCATTCGCCCCATAAGCAGAGATCGTAGCAAAGCTTGGCTCAATATAGCCTTCCTGCTCCTTCCTGAATTCCTCTAACTTATCCTGGACACCCAGCTCTGTAAGACGTTCTTTTCCAATATGGTGCTTTAACCAGTAGATAAAACGGGTAACAGCTACACCGTCCTTAATATGAGCCCTCTTCTCATTTTCAATCTCAACCTCATTCTTCACTGCTTTCGCATCAGAAGTGGGATTCATCTTATCAACCAGTTCATTCTTATCCTTTAGCACGTTATACAACGCATAATTGATATGCTGCTTCTCCATAAGGATCTTATGTCCGGTAATATCTGTTGCCATTTTATAGATATCATCATAAGGCAGTATTTCTGTTCCTAAATTTTTCAGATATTTAACCATATCGATATTATGATAATTGTCCATATACGGATATGCTTCTCCATGAAGCACTTCTTCATTTACAAACAGATACAATTTATCCTCTGTTACGATCACGTAAGAAAGCACTACCGGATTATAAGCAATATCATTTCCCCTGATATTTAACAGCCATGCAATATCATCCAGCGATGTCAGGACATACATATCCGTATGCTCCTTCTTCATTTTTGCACGAAGCTCTTTTAATTTTTCTTCTGCTGCCTTTCCTGCATATTTCTCATGTAATGCCCATGCCGGCTCCATGGACAGTGCCGGACGGTCTTCCCAGATCTCATTGATCAGATCATCACTGCAAAGGATCCTTGCATTCTTTTCTTTCAGGCGCTTTTCCAGATCAATGCCTGTCAATGCGTTGACTACTCGTCCGTCAAAACCCAGACAGCCATTTTCCGGCACTTCTGCTTCCAGATATCCGGCTACAGAAGGCACGCCTTCCTGCCCCATTTTCATCATTTTTACAGAAGTTCCCTGCAGCTGTACTGCCGCCTGGACAAAATATCTTCCATCTACCCACAGGCATGCTTCCTTCATTGTCACTACTGCAATTCCCGCAGAACCGGTAAAACCGGTCAGGAACTGTCTGCATTTAAAATAATCTCCCACATATTCAGACTCATGAAAATCAGCAGTGGGTACCATATAGGCATCCATGTCACGCTCCTTCATCTTTGTTCTGAGCAATTCTAATTTCTGATCCACGGTCATTTTCTCCGCTGATCCGCCATTCATTGTATTCATATTCCTCCTCCTTCTCCTGTACTCACATGGCTGCATATTTTCATCTATATCCATCCAAAGTGTCTGCATGCCTTCCATACTCCATCCCGGGCAATATCATCTGTCACATAATCAGCCGCATCTTTCAGCTTCTGGACTGAATTCCCCATGGCGATCCCGGTTCCGGCTGCCTGAACGATCTCATAGTCATTCATGCTGTCTCCAAATGCCACCGTCTGGCTTATATCCATTCCATAGTATTCACATAAACGCACCAGTCCATTTGCCTTGGATGCCTGTACTTCTATGATGTCCGCCCCTAACCGGCTGGAAAATAATGGGAATTTAAGCTCTGGAAAATGCGCCTCCAGATCAGACACCGGATCCGCTTCTCCAATATAAGCTAACGTACGTACCGGCAGTTCCAGCATTTTCCAGGGATTCTGAAAATTACGCATGCTCTCTCCCCAGCGGATCTTGTCGATCCGTTCGACCTCTGTCGGATTCACAAAGTAATCCTTATCATCGATCGTCAGACCCACAGCAATTTCCCTTTCCTCCCCATAGGAAAGCAGGCGTTTTAAAAGCTCTTTATCCATAAAATGCTCATACAGCAGTTCATCCCCGGCAACCACACGGGTTCCATTCATGTGGATCACTGCATCTGGCCTTATCTGTTCTTTGTAGCCCACACTGACCATTCCATCCATATTTCTGCCGCTGGCGATGACGATAATACTGTCTTTTCGCAGCATCTCCACCGCTTCTATGGCACTGTCCGGTATCTTCCATGTAGCCTGATCTAAAAGTGTCATATCCAGATCAAAACTTACGATCCTTTTCTTATCTGTTTTGTTGCCTGTCGTTTTATTGATCATCTGAAAAACTCCTCATTGCGGTATACACTAAAAAAACAAAATCGGGGCTTTTCAAACAGCCTCTTTTCTGTTATACTATAATAGTTATGAACATCGGAGTATGGCGTAGCTTGGTAGCGCGCTCGGCTGGGGGCCGAGAGGTCGCAGGTTCAAATCCTGTTACTCCGATTTATTTTTTATCAAGGGTTTTTGATGATTTTAGTCATCAAAAGCTCTTATTTTTTGATCACCGTTCCAGATGATACCGAATTGCTGTATGCTTTGCACTTCCGCAATTCTAAAAACATCCCTAATCCGCTTATTTTTCTTCAAATACTGGATTCTTACTCATGTTTTTAGCAGGTCCCAAGTCCAAAAATCCTCCTGCTGGCAAGCCTGTTCCGGATTTCCACTCTTTTGCCCCTGGCATCATCATATAGATTCTATCGAAAAAATATTAAATTATCAATATTTTTCACCTGCAAATCCAAAAACTTCTTAAATGTTCTCTCAAAATCTTTCTGTACCTGATTTTGCGAGAAGTTTTTTTGTCAGCCGCAAAGGCAGGTGCATGAAAGACTCCGAGGGCATATAACATAAAAGGAGTGAGAATACCATTTCACATACTCACTCCCAAATCCTGTTTTACTTATTTGTACCTTTTATTCCTCAACACTCTCATTTCTATGCTCCATATTCCTGAACAAATGGGTACAGATCAGGATTGCTACCACAATAGACAGATAGTCTGCTGCAGGCTGTGCATAGATAACGCCTTCCAGCCCAAACATATGATTTAAAATAAAGATCAGCGGGATAAAGATCAGTCCCTGACGACAGACAGTCAGGACCAGCGACGGGATTGCTTTTCCCATTCCCTGGATCGTATTGATACACAGGAACAAGATCCCCAAAAACGGTGCTGACAGCTGCAATGCAATGACCATCTGGATGCCATAGGCAATAACCTGGGCATCATTGATGAATACCTGTACCAGTGTTTTTCTTGCTGCCATCATAAACAGTGTCAGGATCGTTCCCATGACCACAGACACAATACCTGTAAATTTAAATACCTGCATCAGACGTTTCTTATTTCCTGCACCATAATTATATCCGATTAGCGGCTGGATACCTACACAAAGCCCGATCTGTAATAACACTACCAGCATATTCGATTTCATGGCAACGCCCATTGCCGCTACCGGCGTATCTCCATAGCCTACTAATGCCTGATTCAGGACAATGTTTGCAAAACTCATTAAAATATTATTTAAGGAAGCAGGAATACCAATCGCTACAACTCCCCTTGCGATTCCTCCGCCTATCTTAAAATACTTTAAGCTAATGGTCAAAGTAGACTTTTTCCTGAGAAAATACTGCAGATAAAACAAGCATGCTGCAATATTTCCAATGATCGTAGCCAATGCTGCACCTGTTACTCCCCAGCCTAACATCAGGATCATAACCGGATCCAGCACAATATTTACAATAGTTCCAAGCAGGTTTCCCACCATAGACTCTCTGGCCGCGCCTTCTCCTCTTAAGATATTGGCAAATGCAGTGGAAAACAGGATCGTTGGCGCACCAATGGAAATGATCAGCAGATATTTTCTGGCAAAACCAATGGTATTTTCACTGGCTCCGATCAGTCTCAAAATCCCTTCCATCCCAAGTACAGAAAAAATTGCCACGATCACGCCCAGTCCCAGTGCACCATAGCAACAGAATGAACTGATATGCCAGGCACGCTCCTTATGCTTTTCTCCCAGTGCCCTGGAAATAGCCGAACTTCCACCGATGCCAAACAGGTTTCCAAGTGCCATAAAGATCATAAATACCGGTGTTGCTAAAGATACAGCAGCAACCTGCAGTGGATCCTGGGTCTGACCAATAAAAAAGGTATCTGCCATATTATAAATGACAACTACCAGCATAGATATCATGGTAGGAACAGCCATAGTAGCCACTGCTTTAGGTACCGGTACTTTTTCAAACAGATCCGTATTGGTTTTCATTCATTTCTCCTCTCTTTTTCCCACATTTTCTCCATTGTATGCTTTTTACATTTTGTCTTATTTTTAACGTATTTAAGCCATTTTTCATAAGCATTCTGCCATTGTGAACTACATCGGCAATTGAATTACCGAGCATCTGATTACAAAGCATAGCTCCGTAGTTCCAGAGGTGCGTCCATGACACCCTTACTGCTACCCAGGTGGGTTACACAGCTACTTTTATTATTTTTGTACTGCTCAGCCCGGTTACGGGCATATCAATTTCTTTGCCGGATACGGCATGATACTTTCTCAA
>ENA-OQKP01000984-OQKP01000984.1-human-gut-metagenome-genome-assembly--contig:-NODE-984-length-16486-cov-6.842166_pt1 | contig 16486 bp, 21 predicted proteins | sample MGYA00242780_ERZ504802 | MGnify/ENA primary metagenome ERZ504802 (study PRJEB26092, sample SAMD00036406) | human gut metagenome | host: Homo sapiens | study: EMG produced TPA metagenomics assembly of... | reverse complement strand
CCAGGAGCTTCGCCAGAAGTACAAGAAGATTTATAGCGGGACGCAGCTGCGGGAACTCTGCAATGCCTATGGTGCAGGTTTTGCCGCCGGTCTTTATGAATCCTTCCAGAGTCAGAACAAACAACACGAAGAAGGCTGGGGGCTTGTCCTTACTGTTCCCCAGGAAGTAGAAAAGGCGGCAGCTTCCCTGCGTAATGGCGGGGTTTATGCAAATCTGAATCCTGGAAACTTCCGCAGTTTTTCCGCACAAGGCTATGAGGACGGCAAAAACTTCCATCCGGAGACTTCTTTGGAACAAACAGAAAATCCAACCTCTCTCTGTGGCTGATGCCAGCACAGAGACGCATGAAAAGTGAACAGGAGACAAAGAAATGGAAATAAGCCAGGAAAACCTTGCAAAGCTCAGGAATACTTTTCCGCCGGGAATCCGTGTGGAACTGATCCGCATGGATGATCCCTACACAAAAATTCCAAAGGGAACCCAAGGTACGGTAATAAACGTCGATGACATCGGAACTATACATATATCATGGGACGGATATCACTGCCTAGGTGTCGTATATGGGAAAGACTCCTGCAGGGTGATTGATCCAGATAACGCTACAAAAGAATAAAGGATTTCGGGAAAGGAACTGCCGGGCAGTTTCCTTCCCTTTAGAAGAAAGATCCAGCCCGCTCCTGTCATTACAGTCCCGGAAATGCTGCGGCCATTCCGCAGATAATTCCGTTGGAATACAAATTCATTTCTGGTATAATAGGGGCAAATGGAGGCAATGATGAGTATGAGTATTCAATCCGATTTTCCATACGCCCCTTGCCCCGGAACACCTGACACTGGAATCCCGAAGGGAGGTTTCGTAAGCTATGGATGGAAAATATTTTTCAATAACAAAGATATCACGATGAACCTGTGTATCCAGATCCGGGACGTGATCGACATCATCAAGGAAAGGAGCCATCTTTCTTTCCAGGATGCCGCTGGAGCCTTTTACCATTCCAAGACGTATCAGGCTCTGCAGAATACCGAGAATACGCTTTGGGCGGAGTCAGCGGGCTATATTGCAGACCGGTTCTATGAAGAACAGGAACAAAAAGAATTACAGACAAACTGAATATTGAAGCACTATGTTTAAGAAGGGAACTACCTATAGGATAGGCGGTTCCTTTTTTTGTGCGGAAAGGAATGTGCATGAAATCTAATTATCAACCGAAAGAAACTATCCATAAACAAACTCACAGGAATGTTATCTCCTCTTTTACAGGGAAATACACATTTCTCAGCAATTTTTATCCGGCTCCTGTCACCTATATGGGCCAGACCTACGCCAATAATGAAGCCGCTTTCCAGGCACAGAAGACCAGCTGTGCGAAAGAGCAGCAGCAATTCTCTATTTTCCGCCTGCATAACCCGGCAGAAGCCAAAAAGCGGGGAAAGAAACTCACGTTGCGCCCGGACTGGGACAAGGTAAAGATTTCCCTGATGTATGAAATCTGTATGTGCAAATTTATGCAGAACCCGGAGCTGCGGGATGCCCTGCTTGCCACAGGAAACAGCCTTCTCATAGAAGGCAATACCTGGGGCGACTACTTCTGGGGCAAGGTCAACGGCAACGGAGAAAATCAGTTAGGGCTTATCCTGATGGATGTACGTGAAAAGCTGAAATGGAGTTTGGAAATGGAAAATGAAATTGCATGAAGGGGTGAATGAACCATGGAAGAAAAGAAGCAGACGGTCTTAACGCTGAAATTCATCGGCATAGATGATTTTTCCTGTCCAACATACCAGGATCAGTATAGCCGCTTATGGAAGGACCTTAACCTGGGACATTCCGAAAATCCAGACTTATATTCTGTTACAGGCAATGACATGGATGGGGAACCAGTATCTCCAATCCGACAGGAACATATCTTTGATCCGGAACCATTCCGGAGAAATCCGTATGAGTTCCAGTATATGCTGTTAAGCCGGATGCAGAGTGACTGTGAATATTTTCTCGGCTATGGGAACCGGAGTGTTACCATCTTATCCAGGAATGATCCGCAGCATCATATTGACCGTATGAAAGAATTATGGGAGGAGCTTCCTGCAGACGGAAAGCCGGAATGGCTGACCTGGGAGCAGCTCCTCACATACGAAAAAGCAATGTGTAACGAATAACCATAATGATTACGAAGGATCTTCCGGCCAGGGAGGTCCTTCTTTAGCAAAGGAGAACGATGCCTTATGAAAATTACGATCTATCAGATCATCCCGGAATTGGATCAGCACAGGCTGATGTTTATGCCGCTTTCCTATTTTCAAAAAGCCGGATATCCATCACCGCCCGCGGAAATTTATGAGTCTGTATTCTACGGAGAGACTGAAGTCACCACGCTGGAAGAAATCTACCGGATTTTTAACCGCAAAGATGAAGCGGATACCCGCTATCTGGAAAAGATTGGTTTTACCGGACATTCCATGTCAGTCTCTGACATTGTGGAAGTACAGGACTCATCGGGAGAAAGCCACTTCTATTTCTGTGATACGTTTGGCTTTCCTCAAATATCATTTCAGAAAGAACGCACCATGCTGCCCGTCCAGAATCATGATTATATCTCTTATGAGCAGGTCAGCCGGTCCAAGTCCGGTTATCTGGCCTATATGGATAACAGCGGAATTTCTATTCATCCTTGTATCCAGGTTCAGCTCCAGCGCTGCAAATACAGTCAGTGCCAACTCGGCTACCGGCTCCGTTACCGGGAGAAGGAAGGGATACCTGCTCGGCAGAGAGAATTTCTGGAACGTCCAGTTGTCCTTCTGTTTGAGGACACGCTAGGGCCAGCTCCGGAAAATTTATGGTATCACAGCCCTAAACCTTCGGTTTGGATCTCCCGGCACCCGGCGCACAGCCCACTAAACCTGAAGCTGGTGGAAGAATGGTGCCAGAGCCAGAATATAACCTATGAATATCTTTAAGAAAGATGGGAGGAAAAGCTATGATCAAAGAAAGAAAAGGAAATCTGCTCCAGGCAGATGCCCCGATGATCGCCCACCAGGTCAACTGCCAGGGTGTCATGGGAGCCGGTATCGCCAGACAGATCCGGGAAAATCTCTTAACTGCAGGCCAGTATCGGGAATATCAGCAGCTCTGCAAAAAGAACAGGGAAGCCCTTCTTGGCGCCTGTTATCTGACGCAGCAGAAGGATTCGCTGCGCTATGTGGCACATCTGTTTGCCGAGAATATTCCCACAGGCAGAAGATTAGATACCGATTATGCAGCACTGAGACAGAGCCTGACTGCCATGATGTTCCTGGCAGCACAGCGGGAATTATCGCAGATTGCCATTCCCGGTTATCTGGGATGCGGGCTTGCAGGCGGTGACTGGGAAACGGTCTACAGCCAGATCCTTATGCCTCTGTTTTCCGAGTCTTGCTTTACCCTTACCATCCTGTACCTGCCGGACAGCATCCGGCGTCTCTGGACGGAATTTGGAGACATCACTATGAACCCGGAAACAGAATGTATTGAGCAAGCCTGGCACGGATTTTCATCCGGAACACACCGGGAAGAAATCTGGCACTGGTTTGAAGAGACATTTCAGATTAGCGTGGCGGAAGCTCTCATGTATGCTAATAACAAAAAGAAAATTATGAGGTGATAAGTTATGAAAGAAAAAATTAAGTGCAGTGAATGTGAATTTTGCAAATCCTTACGCCCGTATGGAAACAGTCGGGCATCTTTTCGCTGTAAACATCCGGATTAGCATTATATTTTAGATTATTTTCAGGAACACAGAATGTCGAAAGATCCAGGATTCCTGGATTATGGAAAGGCCTGGTCCGATGAGGTTCCGATAAAGACCTCTCCGGCATGGTGCCCAAAGAAGAAAAGCAAATAACAAATGACTTGGAGCCGCCCTCACGGACGGCTCCTTTCTATGTTTCCGGATCGAATTTGTAGCCTACACCCCAGACAGTCCGAATGTATTGCCTGTCAGTATACTCCCGAAACTTCTTCCGGATGCTGTAAATCATACACTCAACCTTGGCATCCACACTTACAGGGATGTCATGCCAGACTGCTTCATAGATCTGTTCTTTGGTAAATACCCAGCCTGGATGATTTACAAGAAGCAGGAAGATATCAAACTCATAATGTGATAGAAATACTTCATTCTCTGCTGCTAATATCCTCCGCTGATCTGGATAAATGACAAGCCCACGATAATCGATCTTTTTTATGTTCTCTTCTTCACATTTATCCTTAGCAGAATATCTTTGTAATACAGCCATAATTTCATTTAAAATAGCCTTTTCTGTATCATCAAATTCTGCGAGTAAAATATATCCTATATTCCCATCTCCAATCAAATAACTGTTTCTATCGGGTTCATATAGATCGCAGCCCTTACTCTGTACACAATTTGCCATTCTTTATTTCATAAATTTCATCTGCCTCTTCTGCAAGTTGTTTACTATGAGTCACCACAATCACACTTTTTCCCAATTCGTGTGCCGTTCTCTTTAGCAATTCAATAATTTCCCCTGCCGTATCCTCGTCCAAATTTCCAGTGGGTTCATCCGCTAAGAGCACCTTGGCTTCACTTGCCAAAGCACGGGCAATCGCCACACGCTGCTGCTGGCCACCGGAAAGCTGCAGCACATTCCGCTTCCAGTCTTCCCTTGGAATACTGACTTCCTGTAATAGCTTCTCTGCATCTTTCTTTCCACCTAGCTTCACATTTTCTTCCGTTGTCAAATAATCGATCAGGTTGTAGTTCTGAAAAACAAGAGAGATATCGTGCCTCCGGTGATAATTCAGCCCCTTTTTACGAATATCCTCTCCATTATAAAAAATGGTTCCTGATACCGGGTTATCCAAGCCCGCCAAAAGGGAAAGAAATGTGGTTTTTCCTGAACCACTGGAACCGACAATCGCATAGAACGTAGCTTCCTCAAAAGTGGCAGATACATTTTTTAGAATTATTTTATCCCGCTTCGATTTATAAGAATATAAGACATTTTTCGCCTCTAAAATCATTTCCATTCCTCCTAACTCATTTCGCTTAAAATATCTTTCGGGTTCTTGCGGAAAATCAGGACGCTTGCCGCACCTGTAGATAAAACAATCAAGACACCTACGCTAAGACTATCTGCAAGCAGCATAGTAGAGGTAATCTCTGTTTCTACATCCGTGACGGTAAGTTCCGGCGCCTGATAATCGGTGGCAACTTTGCCCGTATCCATTTCATCCTGCAATTCGGCCTGTTGTGCCTGCTGACCCACCAGATAATCAGCAGCGGCATTGGAAACTGCCGGAGCAAGCAGGAACGAAAATGCAAGCGCCAAAACGCCGATCAGAACAGCTTCGGTTAAAATCTGCAAAAATATCTTTCCCTTTGCAATTCCAATGGACAGAAGTATGCCAATCTCATTTGTTCTGTTCCTGATCCAGAAAATAAAAATCAAAAACAGGATCACAAAGCTTGCTCCGGTCACGACCAGAAGCAGCGTGTTACTGATTTTTTCCAAATCATTGAAGTTGGAAGCCATTGTGTCAAGATTTCCGTTGTTGTCGATCAAATCATACCATTGCCAGTTAATATTCGTTTTCTTGATGGCCTCCTTTACCGCATCGTAATCATCCACATTTGCCACTTTAAAATAAGCCTTTTCATACAGCGGATCATCCTGCTTCACCTTTTCAGGAAAATGTAAATCCGTGAAAATAACATTTTCAGAGCGGTAAGTATCACCGGACATATAAGGTTTCATCTGTTCTTTTACCTGATAGATTCCTACAATCGTTGCCTCCTGTACGGGTTTCTCCGCTTTTACTGAGTGAAATTGCAGATGGTCGCCTACCTTTAGCTGGTTTTTTTCTGCCAAATCTTCGGAAATGACACAAACATTTGTATCATCCTTTGTTGTCATCCGTCCCTCCAGGATGATAACATTGCCGCTGAGGACATTGGCGTCCATTGACATATCCCGATTACCAATCAAGGCTACTCCCTGAAAATCATTGGTCTGGTCTGCATCGGCATCCTCAATCCGTTCAAAATTTGCCTGTTTTACCGCAGTAGGAACTGTGGTTATATTATAGTCGGCGATTCCCTCCACGGTAGCAATCTTTTCAATATCATCTGATTTTAACGACTCAAAGGAATTGTCCGTTGTTGTACGCCAGTTTTCAGAACCATTGACAGTAATTTTTTCCTGATGTACTCCACCGTAACTTCCCTGACCGTCCGGATTAAGTTCTAATATCTTGTTACAGGCTTCTTCTAATCGTTGGCTTCTGTTTTCTGGATTATATTCCAGTAAAAATCCTGCGCCGATGGCCTGCCGTGTACTGTCTTTCGTAGCAATGTTTGCAGAACGGCTTGCCATACCAGACAGGAAAAGCAGACTGATGATACAAACTACAAGCAGAAGCAGCAGACTTTTAACCGGCTTTCTAAAACAGGAACGAATTGCCCGTTGCAATAAGTTCATCGTATTATCCCTCCATTCGTGACAGAATATCTTTCGGATTTGCACGGATTACTGGCAGCAAAGACAGCAATACAGCAATTACAACCACTCCGCTGCCAATTCCCAATAGCAATGCGATATCGGTAAATTGTAAGGAAACCTGCAGAGAAACGCCTGTTTCCACAGAAGACAGCAACAGTTCTGTAAGGCTTCCTGCAGCCAGCGAACCTAGACCGCAGGAGCAAAGCAGGGCAATGAGAAACACGGCTGCCGCTTCCAAAAGAGCCTGCAAAAAGATAGTGGCTTTCTGTTCGCCCAAGCTGATAAATACAGCCATTTCCTTTTGTCTGCTCCGCATCCACATACAAAGCAGTAGGGAGACAATCACCGTGCCGGCGAAAAAGGTAAGCAAACGCATCAGTGATACCACCCTTGTTATTTGTGTTAATGGAGCTTTCATCTGCTGATACAGGGCATCCGACGTGGTAATGTCCGCTTTATCCTGCAAAATGCCCTGTATGCTCTCTGCCAATGGATCTAAAAGCTCCGGCTGACCGGTATATGCCGATACTTTATAAAATCCGCTGCCGTCAAATAATTCTAAATATGCCGTATTATCTATATAAATCTGATTTTCCATCCGATAGACGGCAAGTGTATTGTTTTCCTGCTGGCTTTCATTGCCAGTAAGATATTCCCCAATCACTTCCACGGTAACAGCTTTTCCGTTTTCTGTTTCAAAAGAAAGTGTATCGCCAATCTGCAAACCATTGTATTCTGCAAATCCCGCATTAATGACGGCGCCATATTTGGTTTCCGGCTTGACCAGTTCACCGTCTGTCAGCCGATAAGACTGATCCGCAAAGGGACTGTCTGTATCCATATCATCAAAGGATAGCAGGCTGACTTTCAAGTTGTCCGGTTCTGTGGAAGCGCTTGCGGTCACAGGCGCAAGATCTGTTAAATATGCGGATTGCTGCCCCATTCGATTGATGGACGTTACCTCCGCTAAATTTTTAATCATTTCGGCTTCTTTGTCTGTAATCGGATTTGCGGTGTCTGAAATTTCACATACCACTTTTGCTCCTGCTTTTTCCTGCATGGCAGCCTCTGTGCTTTCTGTTGCGTGTAAAATCATGTTTGTACTGAGGATCATGCTGTTGACAAAAAGGAAAATCAACAGCAGCAGCACCGACTTTCCGCGTTTCCGCATCAGATAAAGGAAGCCTCTCTTATAAAAAGGCATCGATCTATCCCTCCTGTTAATTAAACCGGGTAATCAGCACTTTTGTAGCATGGATTTCCCCATCATCCTGTGTTTCTCCATAAACATAAACAGACGTAGATTTTTTTACATCGGAAGCCGTAGCCGCTTCTAATTCCACTGCGCCGGTGGAACTGTTGATGTTGGCAATCTGGAAGGTACAATCTTCTCCATAAGAAACCGTAGTGCTTTCCATGCCGCTTTCCATTCCCTCTGCCGCTGATTTTGCTATCTGCCCATCATCCTGATCGGGAACGACCTGAAAACTTCCATCCTGAAAATCAGCTACGCTGCCTCTTAAACTAGCTGTCTCTACCAAATTGTCCAGATTTGTTGAGTTTTCGCCGCCATCGTCCGATGCTCCTGTGTCACCAGCTTGATTCTCACTCTGACTGTTCACAGATGTCCCACTATCTGCGGCCTGTTCCCCTTTGGAATTTCCACAGCCTGCCAGTGAGAGTGCAAAAATCAAGACTCCAGTTACCATTACTAATTTCATATGTTTCATTTGACATAGCTCCTTTCTGTTTTATGGGCCTATCATACAAAAAAACTTCTGTAAAACTCATCTAAGAAATAAAGAAATCGACCTCAGTTTTTAGAGAACTTTTAGAGGATTTCTTTGCTATACTTGTTATACTGATGATATGAACTAAAAAAGGATGAATGGATTATGAAAATATTGCTTCTGGAGGATGACCTGGATCTATGCGATCTGATACAGAAAGAATTATCCAAAAGCGGGCATACCGTAGACTGCTGTAATGACGGGGAAACAGCCATGCTTTACGCACTCAATAAAGATTATGGCTATGACCTTGCCCTTGTTGACCGGATGCTCCCCATTATAGATGGACTGACAATAATCAAGGCGATGCGAAGAAAGGACATACAGATTCCGGTTATTATTATTACCGGTATGTCTGCCCTCGATGACCGGATCGATGGTCTGGACGGCGGAGCGGACGATTATCTGGTTAAGCCGTTTCATATCCGGGAGTTACTTGCCCGGATAAGGGCATTAACCAGGCGCTCCAAAGAGATCCATGACGATGTAATATTAACTTACGGGGATCTGCAGTTTGACAGAGAAATAAGGGAATTGACCTGCCATGAGCAAAAATTAGACCTGACAGGAAAAGAGGCGGAGCTTCTGTATACATTTATGAAACAGCCGGAAACCCTTTTTACAAAAGAACAGCTTGTTTTAAAGGTCTGGGGAACTGACTCGGATATTACTCCTGGAAATATTGATAATTATATTTCCTTTCTAAGAAAAAGGCTGAAAGAGCTTAAAAGCTCCTGTATCATTAAAACGGTATATGCTACAGGCTACAGATTGGAGAACACACATGCTTAAACAATTATCCAACCGACTACATCTGTTTTTAGCAGGAATCCTAATGGTCATCATTACTTTGATCCTGTGTTTTTCCCTCTGGAATATGTATCAGTCACAGCAGCTTGCTGATATATCCTATATTCAACGTATGACTTCCCTAATCATCTATCAGTTGGAGGACGATACTTCTAACCCGCAAGCGGTTCTCTCAAACTATGAAAGTGGGACAAATGTTTACAGCATTTTAGAAGATTCTGAAGGAAAGGTGCTATATCAAAGTATTCCTGATACCGCTACTGACTTTGCCAATCTCTTCAAAAAAATAAGTAACAGCATTTCCACGGAAAGCGCAGCGGACAGTCAGAAATTTCAGACGGTAACGGAACAGGGCGGATTTATAGAAATGGATGGAGCAGATCATGACCACTATTATGCTATCCCGGCTACAGTCAGCACGAAAGCGGGAACAGTTTATACATTAGCTTTATTCTATGAGCGGACATCTATTGTAGACCTGCTGTTACGGGAAGCGCCAAAGTATTTATCTATTTGGATCGTTTCCCTGATCAGCATCCTCTTTATCAGCAGGTTTCTCCTGCGAAAAGCCTTTGAGCCAACTGAGCAGATCCTGCAGAGCCAGAAAAATTTTGTTGCCGCTGCTTCACACGAATTAAAATCACCGCTGGCTGTTATCATGGCAAATGTTGAAGCAGTCCATAATACAGAAATACAAGACCCCCAGGCACAAACCTGCTTGAAAACGATTGACTCAGAATGTAGCAGAATGTCTAAGCTCGTAAGAGATATGCTTCTCCTTGCGTCTTCTGATGCTGATAAATGGACCATCCAGAAGAATGATGTAAATATTGATACACTATTGATTACACTGTATGAAGCGTTTGAGCCAGTATGTATCCGTAAATTCATCTTCTTAAAACTTGATATTAGTGAAGAAAGCTACCCTGTACTCTATACAGACCGGGAACGACTGTTCCAGATCTTAAGTATCTATCTTGATAATGCAGTCTACTATTCACCAGAAAACAGCACCATTGAGATACGAACAAAACAGACTTCTAAAGAATTGACCTTTTATGTTGTTGATCATGGGTGCGGAGTGGCTGAAGAAGACAAACCTTTTATATTTAACCGTTTTTACTGTGCAGATAAATCACGAACAGATAAATCTCATTTTGGCCTGGGATTAAGTATTGCGAAAGAACTCTCAAGAATACTTGGAGGCAAAATAGGATTTGAAGATACGGCTGGTGGCGGGGCCACATTTTATTTGACTATACCTCTGAAATAATGAAACAAAATAGTCAAAGATTAATTATATGTATAAACAAACGGGATATTAATTGGAGCCGCCCACTTTGGACGGCTCCTTTTCGCTGACTTATATGTCCTTTTCATCCAGCAGAAAGTCAATGATATTATAATGAACAATTCCATTCCTGCTCATATCTACGATGTCGCTGCTGATCACATATTTCGGATAATTGTCATCTATCTTCTCCAGATTGCCAAATTCTCTTGCAATGCAATCCTCTGACAATACATAGGCCACCTGGATATAGAGTTTCTTCTGTCCTTTGTAACATACGAAGTCAATTTCCTGAGTATCCAGCTTGCCTACTTTCACGTCATATCCCCGGCTTAACATTTCCAGATACACCACGTTCTCAAACAATTTGCTTGTATCAATCTGTTCGCTTGCTTTGCTCACATTGCGAAGCCCAATATCACCCGCATAATACTTTTCTGTTGAAGCCAGGATGTTTTTCCCCTTAATATCATATCTTTCCGCTTTTGAAAGAATCATACCTGCCTGCAGCTTATCAATATAATTAAGTACCGTGTCCACCGTTGTTGACTGCCCGCCTGTGGTCAGCGCCCGGCAGATGGATCTTGCCGAGAACGGGTTCCCAATATTGTCCAGCAGAAATTCCAGCAGCTTTCGCAAAAGACTCTCATTGCGGATGGCATATCTGGAGAGAATATCTTTCATCACGACAGAATCATAAACATCCTCCAGATAGGTGCGGACGGAATGTTCATCCGGCAGCACCAGGCGCATCGGAAGGCCGCCATATTTTAGATAATCCGTAAAAAGCTGTTCTCTGGTATAAGGAAGCCCATTGATCTCATAAAATTCCTGTATCTCAGACAACACAAAAGGATACACATGAAAAGAAACATATCTTCCTGCCATATTTGTTGCCAGTTCACCGGACAGCAATTTGCTGTTAGAACCGGTCACATAGATATCACAGTCAAAATCAATCCGGAAGGAAGGGATAACTGAGTGCCACTCTTTTACATGCTGGATCTCGTCAAAAAAAAGATATACTTTGCCGTCCACCTGCTCTGCCCGTTCCGTGACATACCGATAGAAGTGATCAGCATCCTCTAGCTTTTTAAACCGCCGGGACTCAAAATTGATCTCTATGATATTTTCCCTTGGCACTCCACGCTCCAAAAGAACATCCCGGATCTGCGAAAGCAGGATGGTCTTTCCGCTTCTTCTAAGGCCAATCAATACTTTGATCAGATCCTGGTCAATGAATGGACGTATCTTATCCAGATACAAATTTCGTCTTATCATCTCCATACAATCCACGTCCTTCGTTAGTTTTGTCATTATTATACCTCATACTTTTATTATAATCAACTTATTGTCTGTTTATACAAGGACAATTATATTCTTATAGTTACTTACAACAGGTTCGATTTCTCCTTCATCTGTTCCCGGCTCGTATTGGTATAGATCAGCGTGGTCCGCTCGCTGGCATGTCCGGCCTGATTTGCGACTTCCGCAATTGTATATCCCATCTCCAGGGCATGAGAGCAGAAGTAATGCCGGAGCGAGTGCGGTGTAATCCGGTCCGAACACTGATTGAAAAAACGGCTCACACTGCTGCGGTGGAGCTTTCCGCCATTCCTGCTGACAAACAGGTACTCAGACTGAGAGTTTCTTACCTTCAGATACTCCCGGACTGCATGGATGATCTTGTCATTGATGAACACGATCCGCTGCTTATTGCCTTTTCCAGTCACCAGCAGTTCCCTTGCCTGAAAATCAATATCTGTCAGGCCAATACTGATACACTCGCTGACACGCAGGCCGGCATATGCAAGGATCACCGCAATCGCATAGTTTCTCTTTCCAGTATCCACAAGTACCTTCTGGAGAAACGCCTCCACATCTTTCTTTTCTATTTCCGCCGGGCTTGCAATTTCCTGCTGGAATTTCAGCCGGTCCTCTGCCGTGATGACCAGATCTTTCTGAACTCCAATCTGCACCAGGAACTCATTAAAGCTGGTCAGAGAGGACAGTTTCGTATCAATGCTTTTAAACTTCAGTTTCTTAATGTTCTGCAGGTATGACCGAAAATCCAAAATGTTGGTATGGTAAAGCAGCGTCAGTTCCTCCCCAAACGTGTCCCTGTACCACCGACAGTATTCATCAACGTGCCTGCTATAAGTCTGAATGGTATTTTTCGCTTTCCCCTGTTCCTTCAGATAAATTCTATAATCATCCAGTAATGCCATGCTTCTCATTCCCCTCTGCGATTATGTTGCGTTCACTTTTCAGTGATGTGTACGTAATTATGTTGCGTTCAGATGGGATTACCCCTGCCTCGCTCAGCTCCAACACAACATAATTGCTATTATGTTGTGTTCAGAAAATGGCACGGTTCTGACACGCTTCCTATATATATTCCATACGTTTCACAGCATAAAAACGCAAAAAGGACAGCAGATTTTTTCCGCTGTCCGATCTGGATGATTTCAGGGGGCAGCTTAGGTGCCGCTCACCCTTTTGAAAATCAGCTTCCCGTCCTTTACCTCAACGGTGAAGCGCTGGGCTGGTTTGGACTGTTTCTTCCGTCTCTGACATTCAAGCAGTTCTTCGTTCCTCAAATATTCACACCGGAAGTCATTTAGATGATAATACCCCCAATATATGTGGAATAAATGTATATAATACTCCTTCTTCCGTGTGAAGATGAAATCAGAGTCCCTGTTGATAGAATTTAGAAGACTCCTCAGCTGTCTGGTGATCCGATAAGGATTGCCATGCCGGTTCGTATAAGGTTTTCCATATTTGGCAGAAATCTTTAAAACATTCCTCCCGGAAAGGTCACTTTTCCGCAGCTTTATCGCATCCCCTATCCGAATCGGCATCTGGTACATAAGCCCGATAAACGCTGCTTTTTCCAGTTCCCCTTCCGCAATGAATTGTTTCATCAGCTGCTTCCCCATTTTTGCTTTTTCATAGGAAATCATCCACCATCTTCTCCTTTCCTGACAGCTTCCAGGATTTTCTCTCCCTGCTGTACAAACACCTGCTTTTCCGGTTCTTTTTCATATATCTTCCAGAGCCGCTGATGCAGAGCTTCCAGATCCCGGATATCTCCCTGCGTGTTATTTGCCAGCATCCGGAGAAAAGGGAAGATCATCGTATGCCGGATATTCTTTCCAGCCAATACAGACTTCTTTTCCTGTCCATACACCTCATAGAGACATCCCAGGATAATATCCGGATCCGTGATAAACTTGATTTCAGGTTTCACCCATTCCTTTTTCATGTTCGCCCTCCTGACAAGATTATTCGTACCAATCCGCCCGGACTGTCAGGCCGTCCAGCCGGATCTTCGGAACTCCCACAAGATACCAGTCATCATCCATTTCAATCCGGACCGGCACCCAGTCTCCATTCATTTCTACATCAAAGCAGTCCCCGCAATGCAGGCCGCCGTAATAGCTGCCGTTTCCAAAGTAGATGTCATACCTCCCGGATTCCCGGTCATAGCATAATACGCCTTTTTTCTTTACCATAGTAATTTCCTCCTGTATTTTTACTTTTCATAAGAATAATAGGGCTACATTTTCGCAGAGTGGATGATTTTCTGTTTGTTCAATACTATATCTTTCCTTAACGCTTCATATGGCTCTGTTACTTATTTCATACGTATGGGATATGCAAATAGCAACTTTTATTGAAAAAGCAGAAATATTCCTATATTTTGTTGCAATATAATTTGACATATACCAGATGTAGTAATATACTTATTCTGTAATCATTAATTGTGTTTATCCGGAAAAGGATATGCTGTTTAGGTTTGTAATCAGTCAGAGGGATATTCTGCCACCAGGCAGTACCTTCTGGCTTTTTATTTTGCAGAGATTTCTGTACGAAGTTTGAGAATGAGCATCCGGCATCATTCTCTTTTTTTATGCCTGAAAGCAGGAGAGGAGGATTGAATTAAATTTCCGGAGGAACACCCACAAAAAAGGAGAAAAGAATGGATTTAGAATTTAGTATTGTATTATTTGAAAATGAAGGTTACGCAACAGCAAGAGGGGATAAAGGGGTACAGGATATTCTGGCATCTTCAGCCGATGCCGGATATATCAAGGACGGCACCTATCCCATTATTTTTAGATTGCATCCATATTGTTGGAAATGGTGGATCAGCCCGAAGCAGGAGGAAATGAACTTTTCTATGTTCACCCCCGATTCCTGGCTTGACAGACCTTTACGAAAGAACAAACCTATCCAGCAACGGTTAATCGCCGCATTGAAAGATTGGCAGAAGAAATACCTGCGGGCAAATGAGACGATCAAGTTGATCAGCAGTGGTAAGCATATCCTGTATCACTGTGACGTGGACACCGTATGCGGAGATGCTGAAATCTACTGTTTTGATTCTGTCATCGATACGATGGAGGATCATGCTCAGGCAGAGATCATCACAGGGAACTCTTTCATTAAGAATGTGCAGGGAAACGCTCAGATCCAATGCCTGGATGACCATGCTATGATCTCTAATTTGTGCGAGAATGCAGTTGTCCATAAGATGAAAGATATTTCACTTATTCGTCATGTATATAGGGATAGCCAGATCCATACCATGCAGGACAACTCCCGTATTCTGAGCTTGAATGAAAATACACGGATTAGAACAATGAACGGCCATGCAATCGTTGACCTGGCATCGGGCCAGTCAGTCATTGAAAAGGTTTCGTGTGGCTGCGCTGTCCTGGGATTATCTCATGACGTGCAGATCAAAAAAATAGAAGCCGGAGCTACAGTCCTCCCGCTTCATGTGGATGGTTATCATGGCTCGACCATACCATTCTCATAATAGAAACTGTAGTAAATATCTTATGAAGAACTCAAGGGACGCTGTGTAAAAAACAGCGCCCCCTTGATGGCTATAACGATTATTATATTATGCAATCTCAAACCGATACCCGACACCATATACGGTATCAAGATACCGGGGGTGCCGTGGTTCCTTCTCCAGCTTCTTCCGCAGGCTGCTGATCAGACAGTAGGCACTACTGTACATTTCTTCCCCGACATCCGTTTCCCCATAGATCAGGTGGCAAATCTGAGCATAGGTATACACACGTCCCGGATGCCGGGCCATGACTGCAAGGATGTCAAATTCCCTGGCAGTCAGAGGCACCTCTTTTTCCTCCACCATAACCTTACGTTGGAGCATATTCAGAAAAAATCCCGGATATCGGATCTGCTGCGGCTCCATGTAGATTTTTACACCTTCCAAAGTCTGGAGTTTTCTCTTGAAGCTGCAGATCTCCGGCAGCCGCTCCTCTGGAAATTCAATCACCATTTGTTTCTTCAGAATGTCCCAGCTCCTTCCATCTCTTCAATTTCTGGAAGCTCTGCTCACTGATGTCATGCTCGATCCTGCAGGCTTCCTGTTCCGCTGTGGCATCCTCCACACCTGCCTCAATCAGCCAGTTTTTAAAATAGCAGTGCCTTTCATAGATTGCCTCAGCCGTCTCCCGGCCTTTTTCAGTTAAGTGAAGGAAATGGTCCTCATCTTTAACCAGGAGGCCGCCTCGCTCCAAAATAGAAACCGCGTGGCATACACTGGGCTTTTTCACACCCAGATGCTGCGACACATCAACAGATCGAACCATTCCTCTTTTCTGCTGCAGAACAAAGATTGCTTCCAGATAATCTTCTCCAGATTCGTGAAGTTTCATCTGAACCTCCTTTACTGATTCAGTTTCCAGCCTATGGCCTCCTGTCTGGTCAATACAAAGTCAGCATACAGGCCTTTTTGCTGGATCAGCTCTGCATGAGTGCCGCGCTGGACGATATGGGTATTGTCTAACACAAAGATTTGGTCGGCGTTCCGAACAGTTTTCAGCCGGTGGGCAATCATGATGATGGTCTTGTCGTGGGTCAACGCCTCAATAGCCCGCTGCAATTCATCCTCATTCTCCGGGTCAACGCTGCTTGTTGCCTCGTCCAAAATGATGATGGGCGCATTTTTCAGCATGGCGCGGGCGATGGAAATCCGCTGTTTCTCACCGCCGGACAAAGTGCCGCCGCCCCCGCCAATCACAGTGTCATACCCCTCCGGCAGAGCGGAAATAA
>ENA-OQKP01000974-OQKP01000974.1-human-gut-metagenome-genome-assembly--contig:-NODE-974-length-16703-cov-2.734435_pt1 | contig 16703 bp, 16 predicted proteins | sample MGYA00242780_ERZ504802 | MGnify/ENA primary metagenome ERZ504802 (study PRJEB26092, sample SAMD00036406) | human gut metagenome | host: Homo sapiens | study: EMG produced TPA metagenomics assembly of... | reverse complement strand
AAGCATAAATGTTGCTGTCATCGGACCAGATGCAACACCGCCAGAGTCAAATGCAATAGCTGTGTAGATATCTGGAACGAAGAAGGTCAAAATTAATGCAGTTGTATATCCTGGAATTAAAAACCAGAAAAGAGAAATTCCAGTGAGAACGCGAATCATGGAAAGTCCCATTGCAAGTGCAATCGCAATGGAGAGACTGCGCTTGATTACCCGGCCAGGTATAGCACCGGCACTGACTGTTTCAATTTGTTTTTCAAGAACTGCAACAGCCGGCTCAGCTGATATGATAAACCAGCCAATTGCCATGGCAAGAGGAACGAGCCACCAGACACTTTTTCCAGAGGAAAGTGCTGCACCAAGTTCTGCGCCCAGGGCAGAAAATCCGATGTTAACGCCGGTCAAAAAGAGTACAAGACCAATATACGTATAAAGTAAGCCAATCATAATCTTTCCGAGATTTCTACTGTCAAGATGAAGTAGTGTAAACTGAAACAGAAAGAAAATCACGATAATTGGCAGCATAGCAATGGCAGTTTCCTTTAGATAATGTGGAATAGCATGAAGAAAGGCATATCCAATATATGTGGTCGTGCCATAAGAAGCAGTGCTAAGATCTGCAACGGCGGCATTGTCCTTGTAGAAAAATCCAAGAATCAAAACTGCAAGAACAGGACCAATCGAGCAAAGCGCAACAAGACCAAAGCTGTCGGCTTCAGCATTTTTATCGCTTCGTACATTAGACACACCAAGTCCAAGCGCAAGGATAAAAGGAACAGTCATTGGTCCAGTTGTAACGCCACCAGAATCAAAAGCAATGCCAAGAAAATTTTTGTCAGCAAAAAAAGCAAGCAAAAAGATTATGGCATAAAAGAAGATCAGCAGCAGGCGAAGGCGCATTCCTGTTAGAATACGCAGCATACATACGCTCATAAAAAAGCCTACTCCAGCACCAACTGTGATAAGCAGTACCGTGTTGCTGATATGAGGGACGGTCTGGGCAAGGACCTGGAGATCCGGTTCAGCGATTGTGATCGCAAAGCCCAGAAGAAAACTGACAGCAAGGATCAGTGGGAGATTTTTTGTACGTGTGAGCGCTGTTCCAATTTGATTTCCAATTGGTGTCATGGACTGCTCAGCTCCCAGCGAGAAAAGGCCCATACCGATAATCAGCATCAGGGCTCCGACAAGAAATGTCAGGAGAAGATCCGGCTGCATAGGGGAAATGTACAGGCACAGAAGAAAGACGATAATAACGATTGGTAAAACCGAAAATAATGATTCTACCACCTTTTCTGTGACTGCGGTGCGTGTTTCTCTCAGATGAATCTGTCTGATAATGATACCTCCTTTAATGTGTTTTCTTTAGTATACCAGATGACATTTGATCGCGCAACCCGCAAAAACAATTGACAGAAAGTTAACAGATGAGTATAGTTGGGAGTGGACAAAAAATGAAAAAATATATGAAAACAGAGGAGATAAATTTGATGGAAAATAAAATTTTGACAACAAATTTTCATACGCATACAACTCGATGCAACCATGCAGCTGGTGAGGACCGTCAGTATGTAGAGGAGGCAATAAAGGGTGGGCTTAAGGTTCTTGGCTTTTCAGACCATTCACCATATTTCTTTTCAGGAGATTATTACTCTACATTCCGTATGAAAAGAGAGCAGGTGCTAGGATATGTAGATTCTATTTTGGCGCTGAAGAAGGAATATAAAGATGATATTGAAATCAAGCTTGGATTCGAGACAGAGTATTATCCGAAGTATTTTGACAAGCTGTTGGAATTTTACAGTCAGTATCCGGTTGATTACATCATTATGGGGCAGCATTTTGTATTAAATGAGGAAGAACATCTTTATAGTGGTGAGCTGCATTATGAGGAAGATATGATGATGCGCTATGTGGATCAGGTTATTGAAGGTCTTGAGACAGGCTGCTTTACTTATCTGGCTCATCCTGATCTGCTTAATTTTGGTGGTTCTAAGGAAAACTATGAAAAGGCAGCAGATAAGTTGTGTGCTTATGCAGCAAAGAATAAGGTGCCGCTTGAAATTAATATGCTAGGTATGAGAGAGCATCGTCATTATCCTAATTTTGAATTTTTTAAGATTGCAGCCAGACATAACTGCGATATTATTTTAGGATGTGATGCGCATGAACCAAAGGATGTGTGTGATCTTGAATCAGCAAAGACTGCGCTTGATTGGTGCCGCGAGCTTGGACTAAATAGGATTGAATATCCTGAGCTAAAGAAGCCATGCAGAAAGTAGGATGATAAAAACAAAAAGAGCCTGTCAGTGAATTGCGCAAAATAGTGCGTAATCCACTGATCAGGCTTTTATTTGTTGCCAAATGAAAGATTAAAGTGCAAGTGATCCCATTGGATCCCACGGCTCAAGCATGATTGGCTCAGAATCATACTCTGCAATGTAAGAATCAGGCAGATATTTTTTATTGACAACGATCTGGTACATATATTCGTCAAACCATTCGTCGCTCATGACATAATAGCCCTTTTTGCCAGGTGCATCGCCCCAGCTATTTTCTACGCGCCAGCGGTTTGGCTTGCCTTCTTCATCAAGGTTTACACCCTGAAATACCATTGCATGCGTCATTAAACTTTCACCATAATCAAGACGCTCAGCCTTATTCATGCCAAATGTAACACCAAGAAGTTTGTCAGTCTGATATGTATTAGTATCAAGAAGTCCCTCATCACGAGAGGAATCCTTGCCGACATCACAGCCAAACCATACAGGAGAACCATCCTTCATCTGTGCGATTGCAGCTTTTTTAAGTTCCTCAATCGGAAGATTTAAGTAGCGAACAGGGCAGCCTTCCTTTACATTTCCGAGGAATTTCACGCTGTAGCTTCTGTGATAAGGCTTATCAGCAGTAGGAGCGTTGATTAAGCTGACATAATCATCAAGATTTAAGCCAACATATTTTTCAAAGAACGCAGTTCCGGTAAGATTAGTGTCGCGTATAAATTTATCATCTTTATCAGTAACCTCAAGATCAAAAGTCTTTGGAGGTTCGCCAAGGCAGATGCAAAGAATTCGATAAATTTCTTCCATCATAGCTTCCTTCTTTTTGCGAAGCTCGTCTAAAGTGGAACCGTCAGCATAGGCCTTGCGCAGACGGCATGCATCCTCACGAAGCTTTCTTGTCAGGGCAGCTGTCATTTCGCGCGTAGCAGAGGAGGCAACCGTCTCAGGCATAGCTTCCTTTGGAACAACACCATATTTGCGAACAAGATTGCATAACATATCCCACTGTCCACCATCACCAAGCGGAGCAGATAAAAGGAATGAGATAAGACGTCCCTGTGTTGGCTCATCGAGTGTTTCAAGAATGCTTTCAAGGAAATAGTTGGATTTTTCCAGCTTGTCGTAGAAAAGCGTATAGTTTTGAGATAGCTCAAAAGTCTTTAAATTTAAATTTTTCATTACCTCAAAGCGAAACGTGTTAAGTGCTGCAAACATCCAACAGCGGCCGCTTTGCTTCTGGTTTGTAATTTCACCCTGCTCAAGAGAAATGGAGTAGGAGTGACGGCTTTCGCGCTGTGCCATTGGATTTTTAGATGCTGCTAGTAGTCCGGCAGAGGTAACGGCATTCATAGCAATGTGATTAACTGGATTCGACGAAAATGCAGTGGAAAATTCAGTAAGAACTTCGTTTGTAATATCATGATTCATAATAAAACCCTTCTTTCTGCGTATTGTATACTGCTGTGTTTTGATTGTAGCACCGTACATGATTTTTGTAAAGTATGACAAAAAAGAGTAATTTTTTCAACAACGCGATTGCATTTTTTTATGATGCACTTTATAATGAAGAGCAAGAAACAATAATAAATATGAATATGCAAGTTTTTGATTAGGAGGAGAGAAATGATGAGGAAAACAAAAAGAAATTGGACAGCAGCAGTGTGTGTGCTTACAGCAGCACTTTCTACAACACCTGTGTTTGCAGCGAAGGAAAAAGAGGGGAGTACTTCAAAAGCAAACACAGAGAGCATTTCGACAGATGCATCAGCGAAAGACAATGGCGAGCGTACAATCATTGATCATGCAGGCAATGAGGTTACACTTCCAGAGGAAATAAACAGAATTGTTGTGACTGATACGCTTCCGCTGCCATCTGTATTGTCACTATATTTAGACAGTGCAGAAAAGCTTGTTGGAATCAGTCCAGTCAGCATGAGCGCAGCAAAAGCTGGACTTCTTGGTGAGCTGTATCCAGAGATTTTGGATGCGGATACGTCCTTCTTTGAAAACAGTGAGTTAAATATTGAAAGCTTACTGGCATTAGAGCCGGATCTAGTATTCTACAATGCGCAAAATACTGAACTTGGAGAGTCTTTGACATCTGCCGGTCTGACAGCAGTAGCGGTATCCGTTACGAAGTGGGATTACAATGCAGCAGATACGTTTGATGCGTGGATGGATTTGTTGGCAGATATCTTCCCAGAGGAAGAAGAAAAGGCAGAGGCAGCAAAGGAGTACTGCGAAAAGGTAGAAGATCAGATTGAAGAAAAGACGAAAGATATAACTGATGACGAGAAAAAGAATGTTTTCTTCCTATTTAATTACAGTGACACAGCACTTGTTACCTCAGGAAAAAATTTCTGGGGGCAGTATTGGTGTGATGCAATAAATGCAGTAAATGTAGGTGAGGAAATTGAGGCAGAGCGTTCAAATGCATCTGTCAATATGGAACAGGTTTACAGCTGGGATCCAGACATCATCTTTATCAGTAACTTCACAAAGGCAATGCCAGAGGATCTTTACAACAATACCAACGGTGACAATGACTGGAGCAGCGTTAGTGCTGTAAAAAATGAGCAGGTTTACAAGATGCCGCTTGGCGCCTACAGAAGCTTCACACCGGGAGCAGATACTCCGATGACACTGATGTGGCTTGCAAAGACAGTTTATCCTGATCTGTTTGAGGATGTTGATATGACTGAGGAAGTCGAGAATTATTATAAGGAAGTGTATAACATTGAGTTGACTGATGATCGGGTTGCACAAATGTATACACCGTCAGCAGATGCGGCAAATGGATATGGAATCAGCAAATAAAAAAAGAAAATGGAATACAAGGCGCAGTCTTGCGGCAGGGGTGATAACCCTTGTCGAATGTGCTGTTTCTTTGGGAATGGGGCGTTATGCAATTGCACCATATGATGTGCTTCGTGCCATTTGTGATTTGTTTACTGGTTCTGATACAGTGAGCGATACTATGCGTCATGTGGTTTGCTTTGTGCGTGTACCACGTATATTTGGTGCTCTTTTGTGCGGAGCAGGTCTTGCGGCAGCAGGAGCAGGGTTTCAGGCAGTATTTGCCAATCCACTTGCTACACCTGATACGCTTGGCGTTGGAAATGCAGCATCATTTGGTGCGGTGGCAGCCATTTTAATGGGAGCTGGGAGGACAGGAATACAAAGCAGTGCACTTTTTTGCGGACTATTTTCCGTATGTCGTGTTTTGTTATTTGCAGTAACTGGCGGTAATAACATAACACTTCGTCTTGTGCTTTCTGGTATGATTATTGGTTCATTTTTCTCATCAATGGTATCATTTGCAAAGTATGTGGCAGATCCACAGGATGAGCTTCCGTCAATTACATATTGGCTTTTGGGTAGCTTGAAAAATATGAGCTGGCCATTACTTTTATCTGGTGCAGGCTGGATTTTAGCAGGAATTGTGATTCTTCTGCTTTTCAGGTGGAAGCTGGATGCATTGATGCTAAGCGAGGAAGAGGTGAAAAGTTTTGGAATATCAGTGCACGGTTTTCGCTTTATGACGGTGGCAGCTTCATCAGCAATCACAGCAGCAGTCGTCTCTATGTGCGGACAGATTGGCTGGATTGGTCTTTTGATTCCACATTTTTGCCGAATGATTTATGGCGGAAGCAACAAAGACGTAATTCCGTCTTCGATAGTATATGGTGCATTGTTTTTACTTATTACGGACACGGCATCGCGCTGTATTACAGCATCAGAAATTCCGGCAGCGATCCTTACAAGTTTGATTGGAGCGCCACTTTTTTTAATTCTGCTTGCTAAAAATGGAGGACTTCGCGGATGAAGTTAGAGGTAAAAGACGCTTCAATTGGCTACAAAAAACAAGTGTTGTCATCAAATATAAATATGGCGAGTGAGCCGGGAATGGTTACAGCTATTCTCGGACAAAATGGCTGCGGTAAAACAACATTTGTAAAGAGTCTGATGAAGCTTATACCATGGTGCGGTGGAGGCGCATTTTTAGATGGTGTTGATATGAGAAATATTAAAGACAGACAGCTGTGGAGAAAAATGGCATATGTGCCTCAAAAATCGACAAGTGTGCCATATTCTGTGTTAGATATGGTGCTTATTGGCCGCAATCCATACAAATCACTTTTTGCGCAGCCAGATAGTAATGATAGAAAAATGGCAGAGGCAGCGCTAGAGCGTGTTGGAATGCTTGAATTTTCTGAATACTCGTATGATAAACTTAGTGCAGGACAGCAGCAGCTTGTAAAGCTTGCACGAGCACTTGTCGTATCGCCATCAATTTTAATTATGGATGAGCCTGAGAGTGGACTTGATTTACGTCACATCGCACAGTTAATGCAGGTGATAAAGGTATTATGCAAGACAGACAATAAACAGGTTTTATTTATCACGTACAGACCAGAGCATGCGATTATGATAGCAGATAAGATACTTTTATTTTTGCCAGATAATGAGCTTTTACATACTTCTTTTGTTTTGTGGGGAGATACGAAAAATATTTTGTGTCAGGAAAATTTAGAACAAGCTTATGGGATATCGTTTGCTATTGGAGAATACGGTAGAAAGGAGAACATATGCCAAGAAAAAAGACAGCCGTATTTGTGACTGTGATCACAGCACTTCTTGTTGTAATGGTGCTGTCAGTTGCAATGAGCGTGCATCACTATGAGAAAACTGTTTTAATTACGCTGGATGCTGCAGGTGAACAGGCAGCAGAAAATGAGACTGGATTAGCAGAGATTCGACGACAGCTAGAGGCTGATAAGGCAGATGCTTCAACGGGAACCATGTTTTGGAATGGTTCTGTTTGTGTTACAAAGTATCGCGCCTGGGGCGGCAGAACGACAACATATTATGTATGCCCTTATTTAAGTGCAGTATCGACAGAAACAATAGGTGATACACCAAAGGAGTGGACAGTTTCGCTTTCATTTGCCATGTGTGCAACACAGGGAGAGGAACTTGTTAATTTTAATAAAAAATTTGCTGTGCGAGATATCGAATTAAATTGCCGTGCAGGAAAGGATGCAGCAATCTTGTCAGCGGCATATAATGATATGGATATGACAGATATTAATGGAGATCTTCTTTCGTATACATTCCGTGATAAGGAAGAACTGACAACTGATACAAGTGTTTATGCGAAGCTGATGATGGTATCAAAAAAATCGCTGAATCAAATTGAGGCGGAAGCTAAGGAAGGAACAGATGAGAAAGATAGTGTTATGGTAAACTGGGCATTTCGTCTTGAGGAAGATGGCCGCCTAGTCAATAATTTTGATGGCGTTCAGGTGGAAATTCCGTATACAATGGAGGAAACAAATGATTGATCATGGAACATTACTGTCCATTCCGTTTTTGAAGAAAAGTCGATTTACTGGGTCAGACAGAGGAATGCGATACAGCATCTATAAAGTAGAAGAAACGCGTGTAATACCAAACGAGGATGCTTCAAACGATGCATCTGAGGAAGCGCCAAAGGAAGAAAAAGTAACGCTTCTCGAGGCAGCCGCCTGCCCAGGACCATTTTCCGTAGATTTTACAAAGCCAGAGCTGTTTACAAAAAAGCGTTTTTCATTTGATGATGAAGGACGTGCAGCCGCAGTTGACTGGCTCAATGAGCTCTACGAAGAAAAGCGCGAGTTCTTTGAGGATGTTTATAATCATCCAGATAAATATTATAAAGAGCATCATAAAACGGATGAATAAAAAGGTTTGTATGGCAAGACACTTGCATATTTATCAAAATGTGGTATGATAGCAAAGGCAAACATTGCAGCTTTTGTTGTTAAGAATTGCAAAGAAAGGGAAAAATTATGAGCAAGCAGAATCTGGCGGTTATTTTTGGAGGACAGTCCTCTGAGCATGAGATTTCATGTATGTCCGCATCTAATATTATTCAGTGCATTGATGCACAGCGTTACAATATCATTTTAGTAGGAATTACAAAGGAAGGTCATTGGGTAGAGGCCGCTGATCTTAATGCAGTTTCGGATGGATCCTGGAGACAGTCAAAGACAAGTATTGTATTGTCACCAGATGCAACTAGAAAAGGTCTTTATCGTATGAGCGAGGACGAAAAGGCACAGTTTGTTCATCTTGATGTGATTTTCCCGGTACTGCATGGTTTATACGGAGAGGACGGAACTGTTCAGGGCTTATTTAAGCTTGCAGGTATTCCGTTTGTTGGATGTGGTCTCTTTGCATCAGCTGCTGGTATGGATAAGCTTTACACAAAGATTATAGTCGATACCCTTGGCATACGTCAGGCAAAGTATGTTCCTGTTTACAAGGAAGAGCTGCCTAAAATGGATGAGGTAGTTGCAAGAGTAGAGAGTGCACTGGAATACCCAGTATTTGTAAAGCCATCAAGAGCAGGATCTTCTAAGGGTGTAAATAAGGCAGCAAACAGAGAGCAGCTTAAGAGTGCATTGGTTGAAGCAGCAGATAACGACAGAAAAATTCTGGTAGAAGAGACTATTATCGGCCGTGAGGTTGAGTGTGCAGTTCTCGGAAATCTTGATGTAAAGGCATCTGGTGTTGGTGAGATTCTTTCAGCAGATGAGTTCTACGATTTTGATGCAAAGTATTACAATTCCGAGTCTAAAACACTTGTTGATCCGCCGATGCCAGAAAATATGCGTGAGCAGATTCGTGAGGATGCTGTAAAAATCTTTATGGCACTTGATGGAAGAGGACTTTCAAGAGTTGATTTCTTCTTAACTGAGAGCGGTGTTGTGTTTAACGAAATCAATACCCTTCCTGGATTTACAGCAATTAGTATGTATCCGATGCTTTGGGAAGCACAGGGCATCCCGAAGAAAGAGCTTGTTCAGAAGCTGATTGATCGTGCATTCGAGCGCTGATTATAGTTGTTCAGGCAGGGTCTATATATAGAAAGGCAAGTGAAAAACATGACAAAGGACGTACTTGTAACGGTGCGCGGACTTCAGATGACACCGGACGGAGACGACACTATCGAAGTGACAACGACTGGAAAGTATTATGAAAAGGATGGAAAACGCTATCTTTTCTATGATGAGATTGGTGATGATACCAACCTAATTGTAAAAAATTCGATCCAGATTACAGAAGAACATGTATCTGTCAGCAAAAAAGGGCTGATCAATGCGCAGATGAATTTCGAGAAGGAAAACAAGCTTGTCAGTGTATATGAGACGCCTTATGGACAGATGGAGATGGGTGTGTATACGACGGGCATCTGTCTTGATGAACGCGATGATTTTTTAGAACTGAAGCTTGAATACTTGTTGGAGATAAACAATCAGCATGTCAGCGATAGTGAAATTTTGCTTCAGATTCGCCCACAGCAAAACTGATCAGAAGATAGTAAAATAAAAAGCCATGTATCAATGCTATACACGGCTTTTTGTTTGCTGCTTTATTTGTTTTTCTTTCCCTTAGACTCTGTTTTCTCAGCAGTTGTATTCTTTGCGCTCTTATCTTTTTTGAAGCGTGCAAAGAAACCCTTCTTCTTCGGCGGTGCCGGGATTGCTCCGCCGCGTACACTCTTAATTTCGGTGATGTAAATACCGCTGACAACAGCCTTGACTTCTTTCTTTACCGGAAGGATTTCATACACCTTCGGGTCAGCAATCAGAGTCATGATTCTAGGACCAACCTTTGCTTTTACAAAAGGCATCTTCATGCGGCGCATGTACTTTGGAGTCTGCTGCAAAACCATATCCGGAAGATTTGCATCCTTAAGTTTCATTTTCTTTTTGTCGATAATTAACATGGATAGCGTTTGTTTCATCGCATCCATCTGCTCTTGAGAAACGGCCTGTTTTCTCTGCATTTTGGAGCCTACAAAATAAAGCACTACCAAAAGCACAAGAATTACGGCAAGAATAATGAGCAAAATTTGCCACCAAGTCATTTGGCTTCCTCCTATCTGTCGTTCTGCCTTCTGCAGAACATTATCAGAAATATTATAACATCTTAACAAATAGGTTGCAACACAAATTTGCCATGAAATGTAGGAGAAAAACATCTAATTGATTCTATTTTTATTTGTTCCGTTATAAAATATTCATACTTGCGAGAGAAACTGAATAGAATAGATAGGAATAGGTGGGGCAAGTAGATTTGCTTAGGAAAGGCGGTGCTATAATGAAGGGAAAGATCGTGACATTAGTATTATTATTTTTGGCATCGCTTTTGTTTCCATATACTATGACGATTCTTTGTTTTGATACTGGTCTTATGTCTTATCAGCCAGAAGATTTGTATAGCGTGGTTCTTGAAAATGAAAAAACAGTTTCAGCAGAACAGTATCTTGTTGGCATTTTAGCGCAGGAGATAGATCCTTCAATGGAGCAGGAAACATTGAAGGCACAGGCTATTTTAGCAAGAACGTGGCTGTATCGTGCTATGGGAACAAAAACTTCTGTCTCAGAGAGTGAGCTTGCCATTCATGCGATGACGCTTTCGCAGATGAAAGCAGTGTGGGGCGATGATGAATATCTATATTATGAAAAATTATATGCAGCAGTGATTGAAACTGCCGGGCAGTGCCTTTATTATGGTGATGGGCTTGCAGCACCGCTTTTTCATAAGATCAGCGCCGGGATGACGCGCTATGACCAGACAGGAGATTGTCCGTATCTTGTTGGTGTCGATTGTGTGTATGATGCTGAATCACCGGGATATCAGACGGTAAAACAATTTACAAAAGAAGAATTTGCAGGTAAGCTTAACCAGATTGATGATACGAGACAGCTTTCGGCACCGGTGAATGCAGCGGATGTGGCGCTGACACTTGATGCACAGGGTTATGTTATGAATTTACAGGTGTCAGAGATTAGTTTTTCAGCAGAGGAAGCAGCGTTGGCACTAGGTATTCCGTCACTTTGGTTTCGACTTGAAGATTACGCAGATACGATTAGAGTAATCGCAAAGGGTATTGGACATGGATATGGTATGAGTCAGTACGGAGCAGACAGGTATGCAGGGGAGGGACGAGATTATAAATGGATTTTACAGCATTATTTTCAGGGATGTGAGGTAAAGGACAGTTCCGGCAGATAAAAGCTTTAAATATTTCTTTGTTTCTTCGTATAACCGTACAAATATTGGCAAGAATAGGACTAAAGGGAGCAGGAGAAAGTTCCTGATCGCCTAATATACATTGTGCAGTTGTAATCGCACAGAAATGGAGATCATTATGAGAAAGTGGTATGCGTTTTTATCGGGGAAGAAGATGCTTGGCATTGGACTTGGCGCAGTCGTAGCACTTACTGCACTTTTGGCAGTGAATTTTTATCGTGAGCAAAATGACAGGTATGTGACAACAAATGGGAGTGAAGCGCTGACACAAGCAGAACAGGCTAATAAAACACAATCAGATGGGATGCCGTCTGAGGCAAATCAGGTGGCAGAGGAGATGAACCATGAGCTTCCAGTTGGAAGTGAAGTTGGCGAGCAGCAGCTCGCAGAGCAGTCGGGTGAAAGTGAGGAGCTTGCCGCAAATGATGCGTCTGGACAGAATGCAAATCAGGACAGTATCCAGAATACAGAACAGGCAGCATCAGATGAAGTGGCAGAGGTTGCAGGTCAGACAAGCCTTGTATCCATGAATTTAAATTTTGACTCATCAAAAAAGCTTCAGTGGCCAGTTGCAGGAAGAGAGCTTATCAAGTCTTTCTCAATGGACGGACTTGTATATTATCCAACATTAGAGGAATATAAGGTGTGCCCGGCAATTATGGTACAGGCAAAACCAGGTGATGCCATTTTAGCGCCGGCAGACGGCGTTATCTCAAAAATCGCAGCAAATGAGGAGATTGGAACATATCTTTGCGTAACGCTTGGCGATGAATATCAGGCGATTATCGGAAATATGGACAATGTTTCAGTGGCAGAAGGTGATTATGTATTAAAGGGAACTGTGCTTGGCGGACTGGCAGAGCCGACTAAATATTATGTCACAGAAGGACCTAATTTATATTTTGAACTGCAAAAAAATGGAGAGCCGGTTGATCCGCTTGATTATCTTGAGTGACAGAACTTTGATACCAGATTGCAGGCAAGCTTGTACCGATTTTGGCTTTATGCTCTTTTAACCCAGGTATCTTCAAAAATAAATCATGAAAAAACGCGCAGGACCTAAATTCTGCGCGTTAAAATTATGGCAGCAATATAAAGCCGCATCTCGATGTTAGATTGTTTCATGTAATTACGGCCGAATGCCCTTTGACATGTTGCTGTTGTGGTAGCGCGGATCAAGAGTTACATCCTCGCCAAACCATTTTGGAGGAATAAAGCTTCTGGCAGCAGATTCATCAGGAAACTCAACCTCAACGAGCAGTACACCGTTTAAAGCACCGTCAAAAATATCTAGCTCGGCAGTCAGATCGTTACCAATCGGGATGCGGTAGCGTGTCTTTGAAATTACAGTGCCGTCAGCTTTTACAATAAGATGCTCATAGGCTTCTTTTGTAAGCGGCAGGTTATATTCCTCACGAACCATCATGCCAGCGCCTTTGTATGTCATATAATAAGAATCACCGTCTCTTCGCACGCGCACGACAGGGGCAGTACACAGATATCCCTGTTCGATGCGTGTGTGGGGATATGATTCTAAATTGTCAGGAAGCTTGACTGGGACAAATTTACGTTCAATTTCCATAATAAATACCAGACCTTTCTATTGGTTATTGAAGTTCACGAGAAAAGTTTGCGAACCGTGAACGCCTATAATGATTTTCAGAAATCAGTATATCCCATGTTGACATATTCATCAAGATTTTTTATACTGAGGTCAAAAAAAGAAAGGCAGGAAAAAAATATGGTTTACGCATTTATGGCAGATGGCTGTGAAGAGGTTGAGGCATTAGCAGTGATTGATCTTCTTAGAAGAGCAGGAGAAGAGGTAGAGCTTGTTTCTATACATAATAAAGATATGACACAGGGCTCTCATGGAATTGGAATTAAAAATGATGTCATGCTAAAAGATATTTTTGTTGATGCAGCAGATACTTTATTTTTGCCGGGCGGAGGTGTTGGAACTAAGAACTTAAAAGCGTGCGAAGAGCTTTCTAAGCTGCTTGTTTCACACAATGCAAAGGGCGGACGTATTGCAGCAATCTGTGCAGCGCCGAGTGCACTTGGCATTTTAGGCATTTTGGAAGGAAAGAATGCAACATGTTATCCAGGCTTTGAAGATCAGTTAAAGGGAGCTAAGTTTAAGGCCGTTCCAGTTGTTACCGATGGAAATATTACAACAAGCCGCGGCATGGGTACATCTATATTGCTCGGACTTGAGTTAGTAAAGCTGCTAAAAGATGAGGAAACATCAAAGAAGCTCACAGAAGCAATTATGATGCCGTAATTATCGCTTGCAATTTTGAGGCTTGTGTTGTATAATCGTATATTGCAGACATATGACTAAAATAGATAGTAGTTAGATGTGGCAAGCGTCATATGATAAGGACGAAAGTTTTTTTAGGAGGAACCAGTAATGAGTGTACAGGTAGAAAATCTGGAAAAGAGCATGGCAAAGCTGACAATTGAAGTCAGCGCTGAGCAGTTTGAGGCAGCCATGCAGAAAGCATATATCAAGAACAAGGGCAGAATTCAGCTGCCTGGTTTCCGCAAGGGCAAGGCACCTCGTGCTATGATCGAAAAGATGTACGGCGCAGGTATCTTCTATGAGGACGCGGCAAATGAGATTATTCCGGAAGCTTACGAAGAGGCAGCAAAGGAGAGTGGTTTAGTAATCACTTCTCAGCCAGAGATCGACGTAACACAGATCGAGAAGGGCAAGTCCTTCATCTTTACTGCAACTGTAGCAGTTAAGCCGGAAGTAACTCTTGGCGAGTATAAGGGTCTTGAGTATGAGGCACAGCCGGTAGAAGTTACCGACGAAGAGGTTGAGGAAGAACTGAAGAAGGTTCAGAATCAGCAGGCAAGAACTGTAACTGTAGAGGATCGTCCGGTAGCTGACGGTGACATCGTTACCATCGACTATGAGGGATTTGTTGACGGAACTGCATTTGCAGGCGGCAAGGGTACAGATTATGATCTGACCATCGGTTCTCACAGCTTCATCGATACTTTCGAGGAGCAGTTAGTTGGCAAGAATGCTGGCGAGGAGACTGAGGTTAACGTTACCTTCCCAGAGCAGTATCATGAGGCTAGCCTGGCAGGAAAGCCGGCTACATTTAAGGTAACTGTTAAGGCAATCAAGGCTAAGGAACTGCCAGAGCTTGATGATGAGTTCGCAAGCGAGGTTTCCGATTTCGAGACTCTTGATGAGTACAAGGCTGATTTAAAGGCTAAGGCTTTAGAGCGCAAGGAGAAGGAAGCTAAGACTGCAAAGCAGAACGCTTTAGTAGACAAGGCTGTTGAGAATGCATCCATGGAGATCGCAGACGCTATGATCACTTCTCAGGCACGCAACATGGCAAATGATTTCGCACAGAGACTGCAGATGCAGGGCATGACTGTTGATCAGTATCTTCAGTACACTGGTCTGACAAGAGAGGCTCTTGTTGATCAGATGAAGCCGCAGGCTGAGACTCGTATTAAGAATCGTCTTGTTCTTGAGGCAATTGCTAAGGCTGAGAACATCGAAGTTTCTGACGAAGAGGTTGAGGCTGAGATGCAGAAGATGGCAGACGCATACAAGATGGAACTTGACAAGGTTAAGGAGTATCTTGGTGAGGCTGGCAAGGATAGCTTAAAGGATGATCTGGCTGTACAGAAGGCAGTTGATCTGATCGTAGACAGCGCAAAATAATTCGTAACTATAAACAGAGGCAGCGGCAGAAAGCCGCTGTCTTTTGGAAAGGATATGGTGACATATATGGCATTAGTACCTTATGTGGTGGAGCAGACACACCGCGGAGAGCGTTCTTATGCCATTTATTCCCGTCTTCTCAAAGAGAGAATTATTTTCTTGGGCGAGGAAGTGAATAATGTAACAGCAAACCTGATCGTGGCACAGCTGCTGTTTTTGGAGTCTGAAGATCCAAACAAGGATATCAGCTTTTACATCAACAGCCCGGGTGGTTCCATCAGCGATGGTATGGCAATTTACGATACGATGAAGTACATCAAGTGTGATGTATCTACAAGCTGCATCGGTATGGCAGCCAGCATGGGCGCATTCCTTTTATCAGGAGGAACCAAAGGCAAGCGTTATGCGCTTCCAAATGCGGAGATCATGATTCATCAGCCGTCTGGTGGTTCCCAGGGTCAGGCAACTGATATGAAGATCGTTGCTGAACATATTCTGAAAACAAAGGCACGCATGAACAGACTTATGGCAGAGCATACAGGCCAGCCAGTTGAGAAGGTTGAGGCAGATACCGAGAGAGATAACTGGATGACAGCTGAAGAAGCAAAAGCATATGGCTTGATTGATGAGATTATCACGAATCATTGATGATTAAAGGGGATTGACTATGGCAACAAGATCAGAGGATTTACGCTGCTCTTTCTGTGGAAAGTCGCAGAGACAGGTGCGCAAGCTGATTGCGGGATTAAACGGAAGTTACATCTGCGATGAGTGTACTGAGATTTGCTACGAAATTCTTCAGGAAGAAGAAAATGGCGAGGAAGAAGCAGGCGGATATAATCCAGGAGACATTAACCTGTTAAAACCAAAGCAGATCATAGAGCATCGCAACAAATACGTAATTGGACAGGATGAGGAAAAAAAAGCACTGGCAGGAGCTGTTTACAACCATTATAAGCGCATTACCCACATTGAAGAGAGCAGTGACGTTGAGATTCAAAAGAGTAATATTCTCATGCTTGGTCCGACTGGTTCAGGAAAGACTTACATGGCACAGTCGTTGGCGAAGTTACTCAATGTTCCGTTTGCAATTGCAGATGCAACTTCTCTGACAGAGGCCGGTTATGTGGGTGAAGATGTTGAAAACATCCTGTTAAAGCTGATTCAGGCAGCCGATTATAACATCGAGCGTGCAGAATACGGTATCATTTATATTGACGAGATTGATAAGATCACGAAGAAGTCTGAGAATGTATCTATTACCAGAGACGTTTCCGGTGAAGGTGTTCAGCAGGCATTATTAAAGATTTTAGAGGGAACCGTAGCAAGCGTTCCGCCGCAGGGTGGAAGAAAGCATCCGCATCAGGAGCTTTTACAGATTGATACCACCAACATTTTATTTATCTGCGGAGGTGCATTTGACGGTCTTGAAAAGATTGTAGAGAGCCGTCTTGGAAGTGGATCAATTGGATTTGGCGCTGAGATTATTGGAAAGGATGAGCGCAGCATCAGTGAATTGTTTGCGCAGGTGCTTCCAGAAGATTTGGTAAAGTTTGGACTTATACCAGAGTTTATCGGACGTCTTCCTGTTATGGTATCGCTTGAGCAGCTTGACGAGGCAGCTCTTGTCAAGATTCTTACAGAGC
>ENA-OQKP01000970-OQKP01000970.1-human-gut-metagenome-genome-assembly--contig:-NODE-970-length-16777-cov-5.905586_pt1 | contig 16777 bp, 12 predicted proteins | sample MGYA00242780_ERZ504802 | MGnify/ENA primary metagenome ERZ504802 (study PRJEB26092, sample SAMD00036406) | human gut metagenome | host: Homo sapiens | study: EMG produced TPA metagenomics assembly of... | reverse complement strand
TGCCTACAGCTTCCTTCAGATTCCACCTCACGATGGACACCCTTGCTGTTCAGCTATACATTTCCCACTACCTGGGCATGTTCAGGACTTTCACCTGCGAGAGCGCGCCCATGGCGCGCAAACGAAAAGCAGCCGACAAAATCGGCTACTCCGTTTTCATTCCGCCGCTTACCCTGGCTGTCAGCGCCGTCCTTGTTGCAACGTTCTTAAAAGTACTCGGCGCCAACAACGCCATCGGTATCTCCGGTGCCATTGCACTGATCGTGGCACTGCTGCTTTTCAAGACCAGACCTTCCTACGCAGTGACCGACGGAACACGTAGCCATCAACTTAGATGATGCCCGCATCCAGGATAACGAAGGAAACCAGCCGATTGATCTGCCGATCTATGAAGACGGTACTCCGGCATATTTTTCTGACCTGCCAATCAAAGCCATGGTCCAGAACATCCGCGAAGCAGGTCTTCCGGCCAGTGTCTCCAATACCGCAGGTACCTTTGTCTGCAACCATTTAATGTACGGTGTGCTCTACACCCTGGCGAAAAACTATCCAGGTGTGCGCAGCGGTTTCATGCATGTTCCATTCGTTCCAGAACAGGTTGTTGGAAGACCTGCACCGGCTCCATCCATGAACCTGCACGATATCGCCCGCGGCATCGAAGCTGCGATCCAGGCAATTGGAAGCTATGAAAACGATATCCGGACTGCGGAAGGACAGACACACTAACTTTCTTCACACAGTCCAGATATAGGGGGATTCTATCAAATTATAGTAACAACTTATTTTTTCTCAGCCAGCTTGCGCACAACTTCATCGCCAACCTGGTTTGTCTTAGCGGTTCCGCCCAAATCCGGGGTGAGGACCGCTTTTTCTACGAGCATTTCCTCAATGATATCGATCAGGCGTGCTGACCATTCCGGATGTCCGAAGAAATCCAGCATCTGGCTTGCAGACCATACGGTTGCCAGCGGGTTTGCCTTACCCTGACCTGCAATATCCGGTGCAGAACCATGGATCGGCTCAAACATGGACGGGAACTTGCGCTCCGGGTTTAAGTTCGCACCTGCAGCCAGTCCCATACCGCCGGAAATCGCAGCACCAAGGTCGGTCAGGATGTCACCAAACAGGTTGGACGTAACTACGATCTGGAAACGTTTCGGATCTTTTACCATGAACATGCTTGCCGCATCTACCAGAAGGGAATGGGTTTCCACATCCGGATATTCCTCACCAACCTCTTTAAAGATCTGATCCCAGAATACCATGGAATAATTTAATGCATTTCCTTTGCTGATACTGGTCAGGGTCTTCTTCTCTTTTCTTGCAAGCTCATATGCATAGCGGATAATACGCTCACAGCCGACACGGGAGAAGACGCCATCCTGGATCACAACTTCATTTGGTTTGCCCGGGAACAGCCAGCTTCCGCTTCCTGCATACTCGCCCTCACTGTTTTCACGGACAAACATCATATCGATATCTTCACGCTTTACATCTTTTAACGGACACGGAGCACCCTTTAAGAGTTTTACCGGTCTTAAGTTTACATACTGGTCGAATTTCTTGCGGATGATCAGCAGCAGATCCCAAAGAGAAATATGATCCGGCACGCCCGGATAGCCAACTGCGCCAAGGAAGATCGCATCGAATTTTGACAGCTGCTCAATGCCATCTTCTGCCATCATGCGTCCATTCTTTAAATAATACTCACAGCCCCACGGAAAATCCGTAAAGTCAAACTGAAACGTTCCATCCAGTTCAGCGACTTTCTCCAATACCTTTTTGCCCTCTGCCAGGACCTCCGGACCAATGCCATCTCCGGCAATGACTGCTACTTTGTGTGTTACCATAATGAATACCTCCTCATAAACCTTTCAATGAATTGTTTTCGCAACATCTACTATTATGATAACAGTTTGATTGATTTTCGCAAACGGTGTTAAATTAGGCTGACTAACTTTTACTTATGGACCTGTTTCACATACTCCCTGGTCACCTCAATAAACTTCTTTGCCGCCGAGAACTGGAATACGTCCTTTTTCCAGTACAGGGCAATCGTGTAGACCTGGTCCCCCGGAACGGAAAAGCCAACCAGCTTTTCATCCTCCGCTATGATGTCCGTTGTCAAAAAACCTGCCGCCACACCATCCCGGATAAAGCGCAGCACCGTGTATGCCTGATTGGTATTATGAATAATATGAAGCGGAATATTCTGCTCTTCAAACAACTTTTTCAGCCGCTGCGTCTGATAAAACTGATCGGTCAGCATAACCAGCGGTTCTCTGCCGATCATCTCACAGGTCACTTCTTTTTCTTTCGCCAGCGGATGATCCCGGTTTACGCAAAACATCAGCCGCGACTCCCGGATATTTAAACTTTCACAATCCGCTCCTGCCACCATTTCCCCGGTTCCACAGCAGACCAGATCCACTTTTCCCTGCTCCAGAAGCTGAAACAGCGCATCCACTGTATCTTCCACAGAAAAAATTTCTATTTCCGGATACTGCTGGCAGAACATTCTCCGCAGTTTCGGGTATACGGCATTTCCAAACATAGTCGCAAGACCGATCCGCACAAATTCCCGCCCCTCAGAAAGTGTTTTTACAGCCACTTCCATAGACTCATACTGACGCTGCATTTTTTTCGCTTCCCGTAAAAACAGGACACCGGCATCCGTAATATACAAACTGTTATTGCGGCGTTCAAACAATGTCACCTTGCATTCCCGCTCCAGTTCTTTCATCGCAGAAGAAATGCCGGGCTGGGAAATATGCATTTCTTCCGCTGCCTTAGTAAAACTCTTGTATTTGCACACGGTTATAAAATATTGAATCTGCTGTAAGGTCATCATGGCATTTTGGCCTCTTCTTTCGTTATTTTGGTTACTGTTTACGCACAAAGCCGGTAACTTGTTTTCTTTTATTATTTCATATTTGGTTTTCTCATGCAAGTCTGGACTAGAACAAAACCCGCTCATCTGCCATCCCGCACACATACAGCAAAAAAGGCCGAACCTCTCTGCACCTGCCATACTCAGCAGGCACAGAAAGGTTCGGCCTTTATTTCGTTTTATATTATATTGTTCTTTTATCCAATTACCCGCTCCGGAACATCATGTGTCATGATCCGTACTTCTTCTTTGGAAAATCCTTCATCCAGCATCGCATCCATAAACATCATCAATGCTTCAACCGGGTATTCGAAGTTTTTCTGTCCGCGGTCTGTCGCCAGATAGCAGTTTTCCACGCCAAGATCCCGTATCGTCTGTGCTCTGGACTATCTCATCCGCAGCGTAGAATTAAATGCTTTTGAAAAAGGCGCTGAAAATATTTATACGGATGATGGCTGGTATGATCTTACAAATACCATTTTTAAGGACTCCTGGATGGAATTTGCCCGTTCTCTTGCAAAAGGGCACATTGTAGTTTCCGACCTTTACTCTAATACGCAGATCATGACCGGGGAAGTTGCTTCTGGGATTGGCTCTTCTGCCTCCATCCTTTATTACAATGATACTGTGACCTACCCGAACAACACCTCTGAACCTATGGGTCTGCAGGTGTAGGTCTTTGTGCTTCTAAAACAACCAATCAGAAAACACAGGCAGCTTCCGTTTTTGCCCACTGGCTTACAGAAAATAAGCGAAATCTGGATTTTTGTGTTCAAACCGGCTATCTTCCTGTAAATAAAGCATTATTTGAGGAAATTTCTCATTATACTTTCACCTCCGATGCCTATAAAAACCTGTACACTGCCCTGGAAACAGTACAGCACACAGGAAAAATGATCCAAGAGCCTTCTTTCCCCAATTACTACACTAAAGTCTCTGCATTATATGATGGTTTACGGGAAATGCAGTCCCAGGTATTTGAACGGCAGATCAGCTCCCATTTTAACAATCTGGCAGTTATGGGAATCCAACTGGCTGAAGAATCGGACCACATCATTGCTTCCTACTTAAAGGAAAACGCACTTGATTTTGAACAGCTAAATGGCTCTGAAATACGTCTGTCCTCTTTACAGGAAGCTCTTTTTGACACTCTCGAACATAAACTGTTAGAAGCTGACTGTACCGGTGCCTTTATCCTTTTAAATGCACAGGTCAATCCCTCTGTTGAAAATGCCTCTGTTTCACGGTCCGGTCTGTATCTGCAGCGAAGTTCCCTGGACTCTTCTGACAACCGCATCCTTCTTTACAGAGGCCTGGCGGCCATCGGAAAAAAGCAAGGCTGTATGCCCCATAGAACATGGCGGCTGGAATTTCGCACAGACCATGTTCCAGATTTTGAACATATAAAAGAAAAAGCAGATCTGCCACTTTTTTCCAGCTATCAACTTACAGATATGTTCACTCTGCCTGGAACTTCAGAACGTGTTATGCTCCTTGCACTGCCTCTCACCGGCTCTGATGGAACTTTTTTCGGTCTCTGTGGCTTTGAAATCAGTGAAAGCTATTTTAAGCATGTATTTGCACAGCCTTCTTCCCTTTCCAGAGCTCTTTTCTGTTTATGCAGTGGGAATGATGGTCTGGCAGATACCAGAGACTGCTTCAGTGCCGGTATTGTAAACGACTATTATCTGGCGCTTTCCGGCACTTATCACACCCAAAACTTCGGCAATGGCTTAAAATGTTTCCAAAATGACACCTCTTCCTACATTGGTATTTCAAATCCTGTACACCTGCGCCCGGGAGATGTTCCCTTTTCCGTAAGTGTATTAATGCCTTTTACAGACTACCGCACACAAGCCATAGCAGACGGACTGCGTATCCTGTTGCTTCTTTTGCTTTCCCTTTCTGCCGCTGCCAGCTGCTGCCTCTATTTCTCCCACCGCTACCTGATCCCGGTATACCAGAGCATCCAACGCATCTGCCAGAAGGAATATGATGCCAGCGATACGTCTATTGCAGAAATCGATGACCTTTTTGCCTTTCTGGCAGAACAGGACCGTATCAACGAAGCTGCCCTTGAAAAGATCAAAGCGGAAAATGCAACTGCCCAGGCTTCTTTAAAACAGCTGCTGCGCTTCGCTGCTATTATGAAACAGGATGATGTGTCACAGCAAAAAACAAGTCCGGAATTCCATAATTTCAGGATTTCCGGACTATCTTTCTTGTATATTTTTTATTTTTACTTTTTTCGACCGATCATCTTTAGCTTCTTAACTCAATTCCATAAGACTTATTTAACTGCTTTAAGATCTTCTTTACATATCCGTCTACTGTATCAGCCTGGAAAGCTTCTTCCTTTGGTGTGAACAGTACAGTAAATGCCATGGATTTCTTGTCGTCAGCGATCTGCTTGCCTTCATATACATCAAAGAGTGTTACATCCTTAACAAAAGGACTTGCCTGGTAAATGCACTCCTCTACCTGTCCGCAGGTAATATCCTTATCCATTACCAGAGCCAGATCACGCTTTTCTTCCGGGAATTTTGGAAGTGGTTCAAATACCGGTGCTTTGCCATACCATTTCTCCAGAGCCTGCATATTGATCTCCAGAACATAGGCATCTTCACGCATTGCCTCTTCCTTCATGATCTCATATTTAACCTGGCCCAGATAACCAACCACTTCACCTTCACAAAGAATAGAAGCAGTTCTGTATGGATGCAGGAATGGCTTTTCAGTTCTTTCATAAGTAAAAGTAATGTGAAGCACATCTGCTACCGTTTCTGCCATGCCCTTTAAAGTAAAGAAAGATTCATCCTTACCAAAAGCACCGATACACAGTGTTTCACGCTCATTTGGATACTCTGTTAACGGAAGAGACTTTGGAATAAATGCATTTCCGATCTCGAAAATACGTCCTTCAAAGATTCCTCTCTTCTGGTTGCGTCCCATTGCATGGATCATCTGAGGCGCCAGAGTAGTTCTCATCAGAGAAAGATCTTCATTGATCGGGTTCATGATACGGATTGCCTTGCGTTCAACGGCATCTTCCGAGAATTCCATTTCATCTAAGTCAGCCGGTGAGAAGAAGGAGTAATGCATTCCCTCAAATGCGCCTACGCTGCAGAGAGCTTTTTTCACCTTTAAAATGGTCTTCTGGCGGGTATTGGTTCCGCCGACGGTTACCTTAGCAGTTGGAAGGAAGGTAGACTTAATATGGTCATATCCATACATGCGGATCACTTCTTCTGCTACATCCGGGTAATCTTCCATATCTTCACGGTATGCAGGGAAATGCAAAGTCAGCTCATCCCCATTGATCTCCGGCTTAAAGTCCAGACCGGTAAGAATACGAAGAATATCTTCATCTGGAACTGTAATACCTAAAACTCCGTTCACCTTCTTAATGCTGGTCTTAAAGGTCTTTGGCTCCAGGGAATTTCCTGTATTTACATTCTTGTGGGTCTTAGAAACCTTTCCTGCTCCCAGTTCTTCTATCAGATGCAGAACACGCTTCATAGCCATTTCTGTTGCGTACTCATCAACACCCTTTGCATATCTCTGGCTAGCGTCAGAAGACTGTCCTAATGCACGGGAGCTCTTGCGGATATTGTCACGGGCAAACTTTGCAGACTCGAACATTACTTCTGTGGTAGTGTCACGGATCTCAGAGTTTAAACCACCCATAATACCGGCAAGTGCAACTGGCTTCTTGCCATCACAGATCACCAGGTTATTTGGATTTAAAGTAAATTCCTTTTCATCCAGAGTAACGATCTTTTCGCCTTCTGCTGCACGTCTTACGCAGATGGCATTGCCTTCCAGATAATCACAGTCAAATGCATGCAGCGGCTGTCCTAACTCACGCATAATGTAGTTGGTAATGTCAACGATATTGGAGATTGAATTATTTCCAACTAAAGCCAGACGTCTTCTCATCCATGCAGGAGACGGAGCCAGTTTTACATCATATACATAATGTGCAATATAACGTGGGCAAAGATCTGGTGCTTCTACAGTTACATCAAATCCAGTCTTTTCTACTTCTGTCTCAGTGAAGTCTAAAGCAGGCATCTTAAGTGGCTGTCCTAAGGAAGCTGCTACTTCTCTTGCCAGACCGAAGATACTCTGGCAGTCCGGGCGGTTTGCAGTAATGGAAACATCAAAGATCCAGTCATTTAATCCAGTGATCTCTTTTACATCTGCACCGATTTCTGCATCTTCCGGCAGTACCAGAAGTCCGTTGTAACCAGCGCCTGGATACAGGTCTTCGTTTAAGCCAAGCTCGGTTCCGGAGCACAGCATACCATAAGACTCATAACCTCTTAACTTGCCCTTCTTAATAGTAGCTACGCCTTCAATGGTAACGTGATCCTTTGCAGTTGCGTAAACCTGGGCACCGATCATTGCTACAGGGAACTTTCCTCCTGCTTTTACATTGTCAGCGCCGCAGCAGATCTGTAATAATTCTGGTCCGCCTACATTGACCTGGCATACATGAAGGTGAGTCTCAGGAATCGGCTCACAGGACTCAACATAACCAACAACGATACCGCTGATGTCCTTTCCTACCTGCCATTTTTCTTCTACTTCAAATCCGCAGTCAAACAGTCTTTTCTCTAATTCATCTGCGGAAACATTAATATCTACATAATCATTTAACCAGCTTAACGGTACAAGCATTTTTAATCCTCCTGTCCTGATCGAACCTATTAGTCATCGATCTGATCTAACACGCGCAGATCAGACTCAAACAGCATCTTGATATTGTTGATGCCGTATTTTAACATTGCGATACGCTCCAGACCAAGGCCGAAAGCAAAACCGCTGTATTTCTCAGAATCAATGCCGCAGTTTTCAAGCACCTTTTTATTTACAACACCTGCGCCTAAAACCTCGATCCAGCCGGTTCCCTTGCACAGTCTGCATCCCTTACCGCCGCACTGGAAGCAGCTTACGTCTACTTCTACAGATGGCTCTGTAAATGGGAAGTAAGAAGGACGAAGTCTGGTTTTTGTAGATTCACCGAAGATCCTCTGCACAAACATGTCTAACATTCCCTTTAAGTCACACAGAGTAATGCCTTCATCTACAACAAGGCCTTCCATCTGGCTGAACATTGGTGAATGGGTGGCATCGTCATCTGAACGGAATACCTTACCTGGTGAAACTACCTTGATCGGAGGTTTCTTTGCTTCCATTACATGAACCTGTCCTGCGGAAGTCTGGGTACGCAGCAAGAACTCAGGAGACAGGTAGAACGTATCCTGCATATCACGTGCCGGATGATCCTTCGGTGTATTTAAAGCTGTGAAGTTGTAGTAATCTGTTTCGATCTCGGTTCCCTCATATACTTCAAATCCCATGGATGCGAAAATGTCTGTCAGCTGATTGCGGACAGTGGTCACAGGATGAAGATTTCCATAACGGATCTTCTTTGGCGGCATGGAAATATCGATCTTTTCAGATGCATAACGCTGCTGCTGCTCTTTTTCTTTTAATTTCTGATCCAACTCATCGAAAAACTGATTCGCCCATTCCTTAGCGCCATTAATCGTCTTACCAAACTCTGCTTTCTGGTCGTTTGGTACATTGCGCATCTCTTTCATTAAAAGACCGATCCGGCCCTGTTTGTTGTCCAGGAAGGTCTTTTTGAATTCATAAACACTTCTGGAAGTAGTGAGAGTTTCTGCGCCCTTGCAGATCTCATCTTTGATCCCAGCGATCACTTCATTCAGTTCTTTTAAATCCTGCATGATTTCTCTCCTTTTCTATCTTATGCGCTCCCAGAATCTTCACGTTAGATCAAACGTAAAAATTCCCATCGCACATTCTTTATGGACGGTATGGTTTGTGTAATAGAAAGTTCTTTATAATTTATTACGCAAAAAATCCCCCTGCACATATGCGCAGAGGGACGATCATTTACCGTGGTACCACCCAGTTTCCTGTAAACATTTTTTCTGTTCACAGACACTTTCCAGTATGTAACGTATACTAAACGGCAATGCCTACTGTTTTTCTTCAGCAATGCAGCTCCCGTGGGAAATTCGGATATCTGTCTGAACGGAAAAAGGCTCACAGCCGATGACCTTTTCTCTCTGACCGAAAACAGTATCTTAAAAACACGATCTTCGCTTTTGATCTGATTTATAATTGCAGGTATGTCTGTCCCTTAAGGACATTCATAGTCTGTAAATCATTCTAGTCATTTTGATCAGAAAAGTCAAGACTTTTTTCTTTTCTTTAACTCCCCTACATACTCCAATACGCAGTCTTTTAACTTCTGCACACTGTCCGAAGGCTCCTCATCCTTTTTCATTCCCATCCCCAGTTCCCGGATGCATTCCGGCACAACCGGCACACAGCAGACATCATCTGTATTGCCCCGAATCATGAATTCCGACATCATGGATATGCCAAGTCCTTTTCCAACCATACGGATCACCGTTTCATCATCCACATAGACGGTCTGTTCCCTGGCTTTTACTCCTTCTTTTTTAAATGCGGCATGAACATCAATATCAAAACGGCCATAGGGCATGAGAAAATCTTTTCCTTCAAACTCTTTTAAAGGAAACCAGGTACGCCCATTTAATGGATAGTTTTTTGGAAGGATGGCATACAATAATTCATTATAAAGAGGCGTCCATTCACAGCTTACACCACTTTGTCTGCTGGCAAATATCACATCTGTTTTTCCTTCCTGAAGCAGTTCAAACGGCTCTAGTGCATGATCCACCATCCGAAGATCTACATCCACCTTAGGGCAGATCCTTCGAAAACGGTATAAGATCTCCGGCATCCAGAACATTGCCATGCTGGCATAAGCTGCAATACGGATGGTCTCCCCCTGCTGCTTTGCCATAGCCTGAATACGGTTTTCCAGACTTGCATTGGCCTGAAGGAACTGTCTGATGGCAGGTACCAGTTCTTTTCCCTGCTCTGTAAGGGAAATACCATTATGGCTTCTTATGATCAGCGCAAATCCGATCTCCCTCTCCATACTGTTTACCAGATGAGTAAGACCAGACTGTGTATATCCTACCACTTCTGACGCTTTTGAAAAACTTCCCAGATCTACCGCTGTCATTAAAATTTCCAGTTTTTTCGCATCCATCTGTTTAACCATTCTCCCTTCACAGATCTTCAATAACGATTTCCATCCCCTGATCCTATCAGCCACCGGCTATCAACAGGGTATTACATTTTGTCATAGTTCTATTATAAACACGGATTTCACAAACTGCAAGTCTGGCTGTACACTTAAAATAACCGTTCAGGAAAATATATAAACGAACGATTGCTGTATATCATAAAATCATGAGGTGAATCACACTATGAATAAAAAACAACTTTCTCTCCATCAGCGACTGCTGGTGGCTGCTACCCTTTTTGGCATGTTCTTCGGTGCCGGAAATCTGATCTTCCCGGTACACCTTGGACAGCTGGCAGGAAAGAACCTGATTCCGGCTGCAGCTGGTTTTATCATCACTGCTGTAGGAATTCCTATTTTAGGTGTTGCTGCTATTGGAAATACCCATTCTGACGGCTTACAGGCACTGTCTGCAAAAGTCGGAAAACGCTACAGCTACTTTTTTACCTGCCTGCTCTACCTGACCATTGGTCCCTGCTTCGCTATTCCAAGATGTGCTACCACATCCTTTACCACCGGCATCCAGCCTATCCTTGGAAGCCAGATTTCAGAAAGAACAGCTCTTCTTGTTTTTTCCGCTGTTTTCTTTGCACTGGTATTGTTTTTCTCCTTAAAACCAGGCAATATCACACTGTGGATCGGCAAAGTGATCAATCCTTTGTTTTTATTTTTTCTGGCGATCCTTATCCTTGCTGCACTGCTGCATCCTGGTATTTCTGTATCAGCAGCCCAGCCAGATGCTTCTTATGAAACAGGCGCCATGTTCCACGCTTTATCAGAAGGTTACGGAACCATGGATGCCATTGCAGGACTGGCTTTCGGAATCGTAGTGATCAATGTGATCCGTCAGATGGGTGTTACAGAAGATACCGTCATAGCACATGAAGTGCTCTGTTCAGGGATTCTTGCCGGTATTTTAATGGTGCTGATCTATATGCTGACTATCCTTATGGGTGCTCAGTCCCTGGGGCTGTTTGCCATTTCTGAAAACGGCGGCATTGCATTATCTCAGATCTCCAGTCATTATCTGGGCAGAGCCGGTCTTTTGATCCTGGCAGTTACCATTACTTTTGCCTGTTTAAAAACCTCCATCGGACTGATTACCAGCTGCTCTGAAACCTTTGTACAAATGTTCCCTAATAAACTGTCTTACAGAACCTGGGCCATTATTTTTACATTATTTTCCTTTATTATATCCAACATGGGGCTTTCCACCATCATACGCTATTCTGTGCCGGTTCTTATGCTGATCTATCCTCCGGCTATTGCTTTGATCCTTTTAGCCATGTTTGGGAAACATCTTGACCATGATAAAAATGTATATATATGGGTCACTGCCTTTACCTGGGCTGCTTCTATATTCGACTTTTTTAAAACCCTTCCAGAGCAGGTGCAAATGCTATTCCATCTGGATAAGGCTGTAGAATTTGCCCAGACCTTCCTTCCATTCTTTCATTTAAATCTTGGCTGGATCATACCGGCAATGATCGGACTGATCATAGGTCTTTGTTCCAAAAACAGCAAAAAAAGACTGCAGGCGCTTGCTTAACGCCGGCAGTCTTTTCTGCTTTTACTGTTTACAGGAACTTATAAAATACTCCAAAGCTTCTCTGCCACTTACAAATTCCCCTGCCCCGTACTGACTGGTACATTCATACCACCCAGACATGATCTTCGGTGTGATCGTTCCGTCATTTACATACTCCATCTGAGGATCTTTTAGATTTAAAACATATTGATAAACAGGATTTTCTGTCTTTTTAACTGCTACAGAAGGAATTCCCTTAATTGTGCCCATTTTATTAATTTCATCTTCTGTTGCCAGAAAACGTAAAAATTCAACTGCATACTCATAATGATCTCCATTTGTATTGGCTGAAAATCCAAACCATGGTTCTCTGTATGCATAGACGCTTTTCTCCCCTAAAATATCCAGGGCAGAGCCTGAACCAAAAGATGAATAGTACCAGAAACAGTCTGTTTCCCTGAAATTTTTGTAGCGCAAAACCCCACTTTCTGTATTTTCCAGCCGGTTTCGCAGCTCATTTACCTTATTATAATCATCCTGGAAATTATATCCCCGGATATATTCCAGATATGTATCGGTCTTTTCCTCTCCCGGAGAATAATAAGAAGAGTACGCTTCATAAGAGTCCATATCTACAATATGTGTAAAGCGCTCTTCATTTGCGTTAATATCACGCAGAAACTCCAGCGCCTCTCCCATTGTCATATCATGTCCTGAAATATAAGCAGCCCAGTCTTTTACATAACCTTTTTCATTATTAATATAATTCTGTGAAAACTGCTTCATAGATTCCACCATTCTAATGAAATCTTCTGTTTTCGACTTTTCCTGAAGCCTATAAATATGCCCGGAATATGCCCCCGCTGCTATCACCATAAACAAGATCAATAGCAGATTGCAAAGCAGCAAAGCTAATTTCGTTTTTTATCTTTTATTTTCACACTCTGTTGTCCCCATCATTCTTACACAATACATTGATTTACAGCTTATCACTCTTTTTGTCAACGTGTCAATGTTTCCAGCTTTGCTTTTGATGGGTTTTCCATAAAAAAACAACATCCCGCCTGCAGGATTGCTCCTGAACGGGATGTCATTTTTATAAGGCTTCTGCTTATATGTGCTAGTTCCGACAGATTTATACTTAAAAATGATTCAGGATACCTGTGGACTGTAAAAACAGTACGAACATAATAACCGGCATCAGATATTTGATCATGACTACATAAAGTCTTTTCCGGCCAAATTTCTTTCCGCCTCGTTCCATTTCTTCCACGATCCAGCCTGGTTTCATGACCCATCCAATAAAAATGGCAGACAGTAAAGCAATAAAAGGCATCATAAAGCTGTTGCTGATATAATCCATAATATCCAATAACTGCCCTGTACTTCCGTTAGGAAGCATGACTTCCACATAGAAAATACTGTATCCCAGCGCTATAACAGCAGTTGCTATTAAATAAATAACCGATAAAATTCCTGTTGTCTTTTTCCGTTCTGTGTGAAAAATCTCCATGCAGTTTGCAGTGATGGACTCCAAAACTGAAATGCAGGATGTCAGTGCTGCAAACGCTGCAAGAACGAAAAAGAGAATGCCGATGATCCTTCCGGCAACACCCATGCGATAAAATACCTTAGGCAGCGAAATAAACATCAGACCAGGACCAGCAGACATTCCATCCACACCAAAGAATGCATAAACAGCCGGGATGATCATAACTCCCGCTAAAAGTGCAACGCCTGTATCCATAAATTCGATCATTGACACAGATTTTCCTAGGTCAACATCTGGTTTTACATAAGAGCCATAAGTGATCATAATACCCATTGAAACACTTAAAGAAAAAAACAGCTGGCTCATGGCATCCAGTGTGATCTGCAGAAACCTTGACACAGTCATACCAGACCAGTCCGGCGTCAGATAAACCTTTAAGCCCTGCATACCTGTTCGGATACTTCCATCATCTGCTGTGTTTTTCAGTGTCAGAGAATAGAAAGCAATTCCAATCACGATCCCTAACAGCATAGGCATCATTGTTTTAGATACACGTTCAATTCCTTTTTCCACACCATTATACACAATAAAGGCCGTAGCAAGCATAAAGGCCAGTCCGTACCACACAGAGCCTGGTGCAGTGATAAATCCTGTAAAGCAGTTGTCCTGTGCAGCTGCTTCTACATTGCCGGTAAGAAATAATAAGATATATTTAAGGATCCATCCACCGATCACCGCATAATATGTCATGATCAGAACAGGTACAAAAAATGTGATCACACCAAGAAACTTCCATTTGTGATTCATGCTTTCATAGGCATAAATGGCACTTTTTCCTGTTCTGCGCCCGATGGCAATATCCGTAGTCAAAAGCACAAAACCGACTGTAAAGATCAAAACCAGATAGATCAGCAGAAAAACACCACCTCCATCCTTTGCAGCCAGAAAAGGAAAGCGCCAGAGGTTCCCCACACCAACTGCACTTCCAGCTGCCGCAAAAACAAATCCCAGCTGTCCTGTAAAACTACTTTTCTTTTTCATTTGTATCCCCCATTTTCATATTACTTTATTTGACACAATGTAATCATAGTATTAAAATAATAGTAAATAAATATAATGTTATTTATCTTATAATTTACTTTTTTTTATCTAAAAAATACTAAGAGGATATCTTATGGATACTTTCAATTACCGCATATTTCTCACCATCGTACAATACAGCAGTTTTCAAAAAGCAGCAGAGCTTCACAATATTACACCGCCTGCAGTCAGTCACATTGTAAAGCAGATGGAACAGGAATTCGGAGTTTCTCTTTTTATCAGAAACCGGCGGGGCGTCACTCTTACCACTACCGGCGAAAGTGTTTTGCCCCTTATCTCCTCTCTGGTGCAAAAAGAAGATAATCTGCTCCAATATCTGTCTGATCTGAATGGTCTGGAAAAAGGACATGTACGCCTTGGCATTTTCAATTCCATGTGCAAATATATGCCCGCTCTGATCTATGGATTTAAAGCACAGTATCCTCATATTACATTTGAAATCTACCAGGGTTCTTATGAAAATATCATTGAGTGGCTGAAAACCGGAGTAGTTGACATTGGTTTCCTGTCTCAGACTGTGAATCCACATTTTCCCTTTTACCGTATTTTTGCAGATCCCCTGATCTGTATTCTTCCTAAAGGAACAAAAACCGCATCAGACACTGATATCTCCCTTGAAAGCCTTGCCGATCAACCGTTTATCATGCAGCGGGAATCCTGTGATGCAGATGCCCGACGGATGATCGACAAATTAAACCTTGACGTTCGCACTGTTTGCCACGTAGTAGATGATAAAACAACCGTCGAAATGGTCAAAGCCGGCTTTGGTTTTGCGATCATGCCCCTTCTGACCATGTACGGATTTGAAGATGAAGTGAAAATGCTTCCTATCACTCCAGCGGAAGAACGGGTGATCGGCGCATGTGTACGGGATACCCATGATTTATCCCCTGCAGTCAGGAAAACCCTTGAATTTATCAGAAATTTTAACTATGATGGGATTTCATCAAACGATAGTCCCCTTTTTCTTGACAAGTAACCAACCGGGTTGCCGCAGATGACAATCCTATGAAACTGATGAGCATTGCCATGAAGCCTTTATGCGAACCGCCATTTCCATTGGAACGCATTGAAGAGATGACGCAGTTAATGGGTGGAGATGGAAGTCTGAAATAACTGTATTTTAGCTAAACTGACATGCCTGCTGACGCAGGCATCACCATTCATGAAAGCCGATTGCTCCGCACCTTTGGTGCTCCCGCAATCGTCGCCAGCATTCGCAATCCGCGCTATCGCGCTCCTTGCTCATACCGGCTTGCCCGTCCGATACCCGTGAATTCGCTCATGCAAGCATGGCTCATTCGCGGCTGCCGTCCGGGACTTTCATAGTAAATTAAGGAATCTTTCTGCTCCTATTTAGAATATCCTTTGACCCAAATAGAAAGTCCCCTTGCTGAGTGCAAAAAGCACTGTGCAAGGGGACTTTTCTGTATCTTAAATTTCCATCTTATTTATCTTTTTTGCTTGCCTCAAGCACCTTCCAGTAATCCTCATAATTGGCCTGCAGCAGTTCTGGTGTGTTGAGGCCATAAGGACATTTAGACATGCAGTGTCCGCAGTGGAGACAGTTCTCAATCTGGTGCATTTTCTGCTGCCAGCCTTCCGTCAGCCATGCAGCAGCCGGAGCTCTTCTGAGCATAAGGGACATGCGGGCACACTGATTGATCTCGATTCCGGCCGGACACGGCATACAGTAGCCGCAGCCACGGCAGAATTCACCGCAAAGTTCCTTGCGGTCCTGTTCGATGGCTGCCAGACGTTCTTTTGTCAGTTCTGCACCTTCTTTAATGCACTGCAAAAATTCATCCAGTTCACTTTCACGCTGGACTCCCCAGATTGGAACAACACCTTCCTGTGTATCCATCCATGCTGCCGCTGTAAAACCATCACGTATAAGGCCGCCTGCCATGCCTTTCATCGCAATAAATCCCATATTTTTCTCACGGCATTTACGTACAAGTTCCATTTCCTGTTCACCGGCCAGATAGCTGAAAGGAAACTGCAGAGTATCATAAAGTCCTGAATCGATCGCTTCATGTGCTACAGTCAGCCGGTGATTGGTAATGGATATATGGCGGATCTTTCCCTGCTCTTTTGCCTTTAAAGCAGCATCATAAAGACCGTCCTCTCCGCCTGGCTTCGGACAAAAGGGCGGATTATGAAACTGGTATATATCAATGTAATCTGTTTTTAACGTACGAAGACTGGTTTCCAGATCATTCCAAAATCCCTCTGCTGTTTTCGCTTCTGTCTTTGTTGCCAGAACTATGCGGTCACGCATGGATGAAAATGCTGCTCCAACCTTCTGTTCACTGTCAGAATAGGCACGTGCAGTATCAAAAAAGTTGATTCCGCCATCACAGGCTTTATGAAGCAGATATACTGCATCCTGTTGGCTGATGCGCTGGATCGGCAGACATCCAAAGCCATTTTTTTCAACGACAAGTCCTGTTTTGCCAAGTGTGATCTTATTCATGGACTTTTCCTGCCACTCAAAATGTGTTGAAATATACTCAAACACATCGAGAAATTGAAGTCCTTGCGGATACTTCTTACTGCTTCATTGTGTATGCTTTGGCGATTGTAAACAATACGCTACTCACAAGTTCT
>ENA-OQKP01000962-OQKP01000962.1-human-gut-metagenome-genome-assembly--contig:-NODE-962-length-16913-cov-3.449303_pt1 | contig 16913 bp, 6 predicted proteins | sample MGYA00242780_ERZ504802 | MGnify/ENA primary metagenome ERZ504802 (study PRJEB26092, sample SAMD00036406) | human gut metagenome | host: Homo sapiens | study: EMG produced TPA metagenomics assembly of... | reverse complement strand
GGGATATGACCATTGGGGGACGGCGGCGGCGGGGGGCTTGATGTATATCGGGCATAGTGTGGCTGAATTTAACATGGCCGCCGATAAAACGCTGGTAATAGGCAATACCAGCAACGATGGCGCGATTGATTCTCTTGCCGGAACGGGAGTCATCGTGAAAGAGGGAGCGGGAGAGTTAGTCCTCAATGCCGACAATAATGCGTTTACCGGCGAGATGAGTATCCAGAATGGCGAGGTGACGTTGGGGCGCAGCGATGAGTTAATGAATGTCGGCGACACGCACTGTCAGAGCGATCCGCAGGATTGCTTTGGTCTGATGGTCGGCAGCACTGTTCATTCTGAGTATCAGGCAGAACTGAATGTTGGCAATACACAACAAACGTTTGTGCACTCATTAACCGGTTTTGCTAATGGCATTTTGAATATCGACGCAGGCGGCAATGTTACCGTAAACCAGGGCGGTTTTTCCGGCTCGATTCAGGGTGAAGGACAGTTGACGGTAGCGCAAGATGGCAGCTATCTCCTGACAGGGGCGCAGTCGATGGCATTAACCGGCGATATTGTGGTGGAAGATAACGCCGTATTGTCGCTGGCGGGGAATCAGGCCGATTTACGGGCAATGCAGAGCGATCCGCAATCGATCGTGCTAAATGGCGGAGTATTGGATCTCTCTGATTTCACCACCTGGGATGGCGATAGCTCATACAATGACGGTCTGCAAATCAGCGGCAGCGGGGGGACAGTGATTGGCAGTAATGATGTCGTTGATATCAGCAGTGGCGATGATTTACATATTGGCGGCAGTGATGCCAGCCAGAATGGCGTTTATGTCGTCATTAATGCGGGGGATCAGCGCGTAACGCTGGCGAATAACAACGGTTATCTCGGTAATACGCAAATCGCCTCCGGTACGCTTGAAGTCAGCGATAATTCGCAATTGGGGGACACAAGTTACAACCGTTCAGTGATCTTCACAGATCCCCAACAACACAGTGAAATGGATGTGACGACTGATGTTGACACTCGCTCGGCTACAACAGGTCAGGGCAGGAATATTGAAATGCGCGCTGATGGCGAAATACACGTTGAGGATGGCGTAGATACGCAATGGGGCGGGTTGATGGCGGATAGTACCGGGCAACAACTGGATAGCGTAAGCACGTTGACTAAAAGTGGCGGCGGGACGCTGGAGTTGACCGCCAGCGGCACTGCGACGTCTGCGGTACGTGTGGAGGACGGAACGCTAAAAGGTGAAGCGGAGAATATTATTCCTTATGTTTCTTCACTGTGGGTGGGGGAAGACGGTGTTTTTGAAACCGGGCAAAATCAGGATATTCGCTCAATCGATGCCACCTCTGGCGGCGATATCGACATAACCGATGGTACTGTGTTGCGATTGACGCAGCAGGATACGAACCAGGCGCTGGATGCCTCGCTGTTTAGCGGCGACGGTACGCTGGTGAATGCCACCGATGGCGTGACGTTGACAGGTGAGCTTAATACCAACCTTGAAACTGACAGCCTGACTTATCTTTCCGACGTGACGGTTAATGGCAATCTGACCAATACGTCCGGTGCGATTAGCCTGCAAAATGGCGTCGCTGGCGACACGCTGACGGTAAATGGTGATTATACCGGCGGCGGTACGCTACTGCTCGACAGCGAATTAAACGGCGATGACTCGGCAAGTGACCAACTGGTATTGAACGGTAATACTGCTGGCAACACGGCCGTGGTAATTAACCCCATTACGGGTATTGGTGAGCCGACATCTACAGGTATTAAAGTGGTTGATTTCGCAGCTGATCCCACGCAGTTTCAAAACAATGCGCAGTTCAGTCTGGCAGGAAGCGGCTACGTCAATATGGGGGCGTATGACTACACGCTGGTGGAAGATAACAACGACTGGTATCTGCGATCACAAGAAGTCAATCCGACGCCGCCGCCTGATCCAGACCCGACTCCAGATCCTGATCCCACGCCGGATCCCGACCCAACCCCCGACCCTGAACCTACGCCTGCTTACCAGCCGGTGTTGAATGCCAAAGTTGGTGGATATTTTAATAACCTACGTGCGGCAAATCAGGCATTTGTGATGGAGCGACGCGATCACGCAGGTGGCGATGGTCAGACGCTGAATTTACGCGTTATCGGCGGGCGTTATCATTACACGGCGGCAGGGCAGTTGGCTCAGCATGAAGACACTTCTACGGTGCAGCTTAGCGGCAACCTGTTTAGCGGGCACTGGGGTGATGATGGCGAGTGGATGCTTGGGATTGTTGGTGGCTACAGCGATAACCAGGGCGACAGCCGCTCGAATATGAGCGGAACTCGCGCCGATAACCAGAACCGCGGTTATGCCGTTGGGCTGACCTCAAGCTGGTATCAGCACGGTAATCAGAAGCAGGGGGCCTGGTTGGATAGCTGGCTGCAATATGCGTGGTTTAACAATGATGTTTCCGAACAAGACGATGGAGTGGATCATTACCACTCGTCGGGGATTATCGCCTCGCTGGAAGCCGGTTATCAGTGGTTACCGGGGCGTGGTGTGGTGATTGAACCGCAGGCGCAGGTGATTTATCAGGGCGTGCAGCAGGATGATTTTACCGCCGCTAACCATGCGCGCGTGTCACAATCGCAGGGTGATGATATTCAGATGCGGTTGGGTTTACACAGCGAATGGCGTACTGCTGTTGGTGTCACGCCAACGTTAGATCTGAATTATTATCACGATCCCCATGCGACGGAAATTGAAGAGGATGGCAGCACTATCAGTGACGATGCGGTGAAGCAACGGGGTGAAATAAAAGTGGGAATAACGGGCAATATCAGTCAGCGAGTTTCGCTGCGCGGCAGCGTGGCGTGGCAGAAAGGGAGTGATGATTTTGCCCAGATGGCAGGGTTTTTGTCGATGACAGTGAAATGGTAATCGCTGTCTGACCGGCACTGTTGCCGGATGCGGCGTAAACGCCTTATCTGGCCTACGGGGAGCATTTGTAGGCCTGATAAGACGCGGCAAGCGTCGCATCAGGCTTGGCGCGGTTGCCGGATGAATCCAAACAACAACCTCACTTATTCTGCGTATGCAGCATATAGTTCACATCCACGCCGGGGCCGAGCTTAAAGGTGTTAGTGATAGGGTTGTAATGCAGCCCGGTCATATGCCGTTCTTTAAGACTGGTCTGATCCACCCAGCCCAGCAATTCTGCCGGTTTAATAAACTTCTTCACATCATGTGTACCTTTAGGCACCATGCGCAAAATATATTCAGCACCAACCACCGCCATCAGCCATGACTTGCCGTTGCGGTTAAGCGTCGAGAAAAAGACATCGCCGCCCGGTTTCACCAGTTGCGCACAGGCTCTGACCACTGACTGAGGATCGGGGACGTGCTCCAGCATCTCCATACAGGTCACCACGTCATACTGTCCGGCATGTTTTGCCGCGTGCTCTTCCACGGTTTCCTGCACGTAATCCACCTGAATGCCGCTTTCCAGTGCGTGCAGTTTTGCCACCTGCAATGGCTCAAAGCCCATATCCAGACCGGTCACCGTCGCGCCTTCGCGCGCCATACTCTCGGCCAGAATGCCGCCGCCACAACCGACATCGAGCACCTTTTTGCCAAATAAACCGCCAGCACGCTCGGCAATATAGCCCAGACGCAGCGGGTTAATGCGGTGCAGCGGTTTGAACTCACCTTCAAGATCCCACCAGCGGGAGGCGACGGCTTCAAATTTAGCGATCTCTTCGTGGTCTACGTTGTGGTTTACCGGCGATTTTTCGGCATTCATTGGCACTTCTACTCCGTAATTGGCAAGACAAACGAGTATATCAGGCATTGGATGTGAATAAAGCGTATAGGTTTACCTCAAACTGCGCGGCTGTGTTATAATTTGCGACCTTTGAATCCGGGATACAGTAGAGGGATAGCGGTTAGATGAGCGACCTTGCGAGAGAAATTACACCGGTCAACATTGAGGAAGAGCTGAAGAGCTCCTATCTGGATTATGCGATGTCGGTCATTGTTGGCCGTGCGCTGCCAGATGTCCGAGATGGCCTGAAGCCGGTACACCGTCGCGTACTTTACGCCATGAACGTACTAGGCAATGACTGGAACAAAGCCTATAAAAAATCTGCCCGTGTCGTTGGTGACGTAATCGGTAAATACCATCCCCATGGTGACTCGGCGGTTTATGACACGATCGTCCGTATGGCGCAGCCATTCTCGCTGCGTTACATGCTGGTAGACGGTCAGGGTAACTTCGGTTCCATCGACGGCGACTCTGCGGCGGCAATGCGTTATACGGAAATCCGTCTGGCGAAAATTGCCCATGAACTGATGGCCGATCTCGAAAAAGAGACGGTCGATTTCGTTGATAACTATGACGGCACGGAAAAAATTCCGGACGTCATGCCAACCAAAATTCCTAACCTGCTGGTGAACGGTTCTTCCGGTATCGCCGTAGGTATGGCAACCAACATTCCGCCGCACAACCTGACGGAAGTCATCAACGGTTGTCTGGCGTATATCGATGATGAAGACATCAGCATTGAAGGGCTGATGGAACACATCCCGGGGCCGGACTTCCCGACGGCGGCAATCATTAACGGTCGTCGCGGTATTGAAGAAGCTTACCGTACCGGTCGCGGCAAGGTATATATCCGTGCCCGTGCCGAAGTAGAAGTTGACGCCAAAACCGGACGTGAAACCATTATCGTCCACGAAATTCCGTATCAGGTGAACAAAGCGCGCCTGATCGAAAAAATTGCGGAACTGGTAAAAGAAAAACGCGTGGAAGGCATCAGCGCGCTGCGTGACGAGTCTGACAAAGACGGTATGCGCATCGTGATTGAAGTCAAACGCGATGCGGTCGGTGAAGTTGTGCTCAACAACCTCTACTCCCAGACCCAGTTGCAGGTTTCTTTCGGTATCAACATGGTGGCATTGCACCATGGTCAGCCGAAGATCATGAACCTGAAAGACATCATCGCGGCGTTTGTTCGTCACCGCCGTGAAGTGGTGACCCGTCGTACCATTTTCGAACTGCGTAAAGCTCGCGATCGTGCTCATATTCTTGAAGCATTAGCCGTGGCGCTGGCGAACATCGACCCGATCATCGAACTGATCCGTCATGCGCCGACGCCTGCAGAAGCGAAAACTGCGCTGGTTGCTAATCCGTGGCAGCTGGGCAACGTTGCTGCGATGCTGGAACGTGCGGGCGATGATGCTGCGCGTCCGGAATGGCTGGAGCCAGAGTTCGGCGTGCGTGATGGTCTGTACTACCTGACCGAACAGCAAGCTCAGGCGATTCTGGATCTGCGTTTGCAGAAACTGACCGGCCTTGAGCACGAAAAACTGCTCGACGAATACAAAGAGCTGCTGGATCAGATTGCGGAGCTGTTGCGTATTCTGGGTAGCGCCGATCGTCTGATGGAAGTGATCCGTGAAGAGCTGGAGCTGGTTCGTGAACAGTTCGGTGACAAACGTCGTACCGAAATCACCGCTAACAGCGCCGACATCAACCTGGAAGATCTGATCACACAGGAAGATGTGGTGGTCACGCTTTCTCACCAGGGTTACGTGAAGTATCAGCCGCTTTCTGAATACGAAGCGCAGCGTCGTGGCGGGAAAGGTAAATCTGCCGCACGTATTAAAGAAGAAGACTTGATCGACCGACTGCTGGTGGCGAACACCCACGACCATATTCTGTGCTTCTCCAGCCGTGGCCGCGTCTATTCGATGAAGGTCTACCAGTTGCCAGAAGCTACTCGTGGCGCACGTGGTCGTCCGATCGTCAACCTGCTGCCGCTGGAACAGGACGAACGTATCACCGCGATCCTGCCGGTGACCGAGTTTGAAGAAGGCGTGAAAGTCTTCATGGCGACCGCTAACGGTACTGTGAAGAAAACCGTCCTCACCGAGTTCAACCGTCTGCGTACCGCCGGTAAAGTGGCGATCAAACTGGTTGACGGCGATGAGCTGATCGGCGTTGACCTGACCAGCGGCGAAGACGAAGTAATGCTGTTCTCCGCTGAAGGTAAAGTGGTGCGCTTTAAAGAGTCTTCTGTCCGTGCGATGGGCTGCAACACCACCGGTGTTCGCGGTATTCGTTTAGGCGAAGGCGATAAAGTCGTCTCTCTGATCGTGCCTCGTGGCGATGGCGCAATCCTCACCGCAACGCAGAACGGTTATGGTAAACGTACCGCAGTGGCGGAATACCCAACCAAGTCGCGTGCGACGAAAGGGGTTATCTCCATCAAGGTTACCGAACGTAACGGTTTAGTGGTTGGCGCGGTGCAGGTAGATGACTGCGACCAGATCATGATGATCACCGATGCCGGTACGCTGGTACGTACTCGCGTTTCGGAAATCAGCATCGTGGGCCGTAACACCCAGGGCGTGATCCTCATCCGTACTGCGGAAGATGAAAACGTAGTGGGTCTGCAACGTGTTGCTGAACCGGTTGACGAGGAAGATCTGGATACCATCGACGGCAGTGCCGCGGAAGGGGACGATGAAATCGCTCCGGAAGTGGACGTTGACGACGAGCCAGAAGAAGAATAATTTCATCGCTTCATGCCAAAAGGGAGCCATCTCCCTTTTTTGAATTGAAAAGTCCAGGCTGTAAAGTCTGGGCTTTTGTCGTATTAGGGCGCGGTAAAGTTTGGCTGTGCCCGTAAAAAATGGCTGGCTATACACAAGGAATGTGGCAATGAGTGGTGAAAAAAAGGCGAAAGGCTGGCGGTTTTATGGCCTTGTTGGTTTTGGGGCAATAGCGCTGCTATCCGCTGGCGTATGGGCATTACAATACTCTGGCAGTGGGCCAGAAAAAACGTTGTCGCCACTGGTGGTGCACAACAATCTGCAAATCGATCTCAATGAGCCGGACCTCTTTCTCGACAGCGACTCTCTGAGCCAGCTTCCCAAAGACCTCCTTACCATTCCGTTTCTCCACGATGTTCTGAGTGAAGATTTCGTTTTCTATTATCAGAATCATGCCGATCGTCTGGGCATTGAAGGCAGCATTCGCCGCATTGTCTATGAACACGATCTCACGCTGAAAGATAAGCTCTTTTCGTCACTCTTAGACCAGCCCGCGCAGGCGGCACTGTGGCACGATAAACAAGGCCATCTTTCTCATTATATGGTGCTGATCCAGCGAAGTGGTTTAAGCAAGCTGCTGGAGCCATTGCTGTTTGCCGCTACCAGCGACAGCCAGTTAAGTAAAACGGAAATCAGTAGCATCAAGATAAATAGTGAAACTATTCCTGTTTATCAGTTGCGCTATAACGGCAATAACGTCCTGATGTTTGCGACTTATCAGGACAAAATATTGGCTTTTTCCAGTTCGGATATGCTGTTTAAAGATGACCAACAGGATACCGAAGCCACGGCGATCGCAAGTGATTTGTTGAGTGGTAAAAAACGCTGGGAAACCCGCTTTGGCCTGGAAGCGCGTACTGCCGAAAAAACGCCAGTACGCCAGCGCATCGTAGTCAGCGCCAGGTTGCTGGGGTTTGGCTACCAGCGATTAATGCCTTCTTTTGCTGGCGTACGCTTCGAAATGAGCAACGACGGCTGGCATAGCTTTGTGGCGTTAAATGATGAATCCGCCAGCGTAGATGCCAGTTTCGATTTTACGCCGGTATGGAACAGTATGCCTGCCGGGGCCAGCTTCTGTGTGGCGGTGCCGTATTCGCATGGTATTGCCGAAGAGGTGCTTTCGCACATCAGCCAGGAAAACGACAAGCTGAACGGGGCGTTAGATGGTGCAGCCGGGCTGTGCTGGTATGAAGACTCAAAATTACAAACCCCGCTATTTGTTGGTCAATTTGATGGCTCAGCCGAACAGGCACAACTGCCTGGGAAACTGTTTACGCAAAATATTGGTGCGCACGAAAGCAAAGCGCCAGAAGGTGTTTTGCCGGTAAGCCAGACTCAGCAGGGCGAAGCGCAAATCTGGCGTCGCGAAGTGAGTTCCCGATACGGTCAGTATCCGAAAGCGCAGGCGGCGCAACCCGATCAATTAATGTCGGATTATTTTTTCCGCGTGTCGCTGGCGATGCAAAACAAAACGCTGCTTTTCTCCCTCGATGACACGCTGGTTAATAACGCCCTGCAAACACTGAATAAAACCCGCCCGGCAATGGTGGATGTAATACCCACTGATGGCATCGTTCCGCTCTATATCAATCCACAAGGAATGGCGAAACTGCTGCGTAACGAAACGCTGACCAGTCTGCCGAAGAATCTCGAACCGGTTTTTTATAACGCCGCACAAACTTTATTAATGCCGAAGCTGGACGCTTTATCTCAACAACCGCGTTATGTCATGAAGCTGGCCCAGATGGAACCCGGTGTCGCCTGGCAGTGGCTACCCATAACCTGGCAACCGCTATGAGACACGGGCTGCTGGCGCTGATTTGCTGGCTGTATTGTGTTGTTGCCCATAGCGAAATGCTAAATGTCGAACAATCCGGGCTGTTTCGCGCGTGGTTTGTGCGCATTGCACAGGAACAGCTCCGCCAGGGGCCAAGCCCACGCTGGTATCAGCAGGATTGTGCGGGCCTGGTGCGATTTGCAGCGAACGAGACGCTGAAAGTTCACGACAGTAAATGGCTAAAAAGTAACGGGTTATCTAACCAGTATTTGCCGCCAGAGATGACGCTAACACCTGAACAGCGGCAACTGGCGCAAAACTGGAATCAGGGGAACGGGAAAACCGGCCCCTACGTGACCGCAATTAATTTGATTCAGTACAACAGCCAGTTTATTGGCCAGGACATAAACCAGGCGCTGCCTGGCGATATGATTTTTTTCGATCAGGGCGATGCCCAGCACTTAATGGTCTGGATGGGGCGTTACATCATCTACCACACCGGAAGCGCCACGAAAACTGACAACGGAATGCGCGCAGTCAGTCTGCAACAACTTATGACATGGAAGGACACCCGATGGATACCCAACGATTCCAATCCCAATTTCATTGGCATTTATCGTTTAAATTTTCTGGCGCGATAGCAGCGTGCTTGTCCCTGTCTCTTGTGGGAACAGGGCTTGCTAATGCTGAGGATTCGCTTCCTTCCAGTAACTATGTGCCGCCCGCCGGGGGAACATTCTTTTTGCTCGCTGACAGCAGTTTTAGCAGCAGTGAAGAGGCGAAAGTGCGACTGGAAGCGCCGGGGCGTGATTATCGGCGCTATCAGATGGAAGAGTACGGCGGCGTGGACGTTCGCCTGTATCGTATTCCTGACCCGATGGCATTTTTGCGCCAGCAGAAAAACCTGCATCGCATTGTGGTGCAACCGCAATATCTGGGCGACGGACTGAACAATACGCTGACCTGGCTGTGGGATAACTGGTACGGCAAATCTCGCCGCGTGATGCAGCGTACTTTCTCTTCTCAGTCACGGCAGAATGTGACTCAGGCGTTACCCGAATTACAGCTCGGTAATGCCATTGTTAAACCTTCCCGTTATGTACAGAACAGCCAGTTTTCACCGCTGAAAAAATATCCACTTGTGGAACAGTTCCGCTATCCACTATGGCAGGCAAAACCGGTCGAGCCGCAGCAAGGGGTAAAACTGGAAGGCGCATCCAGCAATTTCATCTCGCCGCAGCCGGGCAACATCTATATTCCTCTCGGCAAACAAGAGCCGGGACTGTATCACGTCGAAGCGATGGTGGGTGGGTATCGGGCGACGACGGTGGTGTTTGTTTCCGATACCGTGGCGCTTAGCAAAGTGTCAGGTAACGAGCTTCTGGTGTGGACCGCGGGGAAAAAACAGGGTGAAGCGAAGCCCGGCTCAGAGATCTTGTGGACTGACGGTCTTGGCGTGATGACCCGCGGTGTGACCGATGGCAGCGGTACCTTGCAGTTACAACATATATCGCCAGAACGTTCATACATTCTGGGTAAGGATGCTGAAGGCGGCGTTTTTGTCTCCGAGAACTTTTTCTACGAAAGCGAAATCTACAACACCCGCTTGTATATCTTTACCGATCGCCCGCTATATCGCGCAGGCGATCGTGTCGATGTTAAAGTGATGGGTCGCGAGTTCCACGATCCGTTGCATTCATCCCCCATCGTCAGCGCCCCGGCGAAGCTTTCGGTGCTGGACGCCAACGGCAGTCTGTTGCAAACCGTCAATGTCACGCTGGATGCGCGTAATGGCGGGCAGGGGAGTTTCCGCCTGCCAGAAAATGCCGTCGCCGGAGGTTATGAGTTACGCCTGGCTTACCGCAATCAGGTCTATAGCAGTAGTTTTCGCGTAGCCAACTATATCAAGCCACATTTCGAGATTGGTTTAGCTCTCGACAAAAAAGAGTTCAAAACTGGCGAAGCGGTCAGCGGCAAACTGCAACTGCTTTACCCGGATGGCGAGCCGGTAAAAGATGCCCGCGTGCAGTTAAGTTTGCGCGCTCAGCAATTATCAATGGTCGGTAACGATTTGCGTTATGCCGGACGTTTCCCGGTGTCGATGGAAGGCAGTGAAACGGTTTCCGACGATAATGGTCATGTGGCGTTGAATCTCCCCGCCGCCGATAAACCGAGCCGTTATTTGTTAACCGTCTCCGCCAGTGACGGCGCGGCGTATCGAGTTACCACCACCAAAGAGATCCTCATTGAACGTGGCCTGGCGCATTACTCTTTAAGTACCGCCGCACAATACAGTAATAGCGGCGAGTCGGTTGTGTTCCGTTATGCCGCGCTGGAATCTTCAAAACAGGTTCCTGTTACGTATGAATGGTTGCGTCTCGAAGACCGCACGAGTCACAGCGGAGAGCTACAGTCAGGCGGCAAATCCTTTACCGTCAATTTCGCTAAACCTGGCAACTACAATCTGACATTACGCGATAAAGACGGCTTAATTCTCGCCGGGTTAAGCCATGCAGTCAGCGGTAAGGACAGCACGTCGCATAGTGGTACGGTAGATATCGTGGCAGATAAAACACTGTATCAGCCTGGCGAAACCGCGAAGATGCTGATTACCTTCCCGGAGCCAATTGACGAAGCATTATTGACGCTGGAACGCGATCGCGTGGAACAGCAGTCGCTGCTATCGCATCCGGCAAACTGGCTAACGCTACAACGTTTAAACGATACCCAGTATGAAGCCCGCGTACCGGTGAGCAATTCCTTTGCGCCTAACATCACTTTTTCGGTGCTGTATACCCGTAACGGTCAGTACAGTTTTCAGAACGCCGGGATTAAAGTTGCCGTTCCCCAGCTGGATATCCGGGTGAAAACGGACAAAACCCATTACCAGCCTGGTGAACTGGTCAATGTCGAATTAACCTCGTCGCTGAAAGGTAAACCTGTTTCTGCGCAGTTAACGGTAGGCGTGGTCGATGAAATGATCTACGCGCTGCAACCGGAAATCGCGCCGAATATCGGCAAATTTTTCTATCCGCTGGGGCGTAACAATGTGCGTACCAGCTCCAGTCTGTCGTTTATCAGCTACGACCAGGCGCTCTCCAGCGAGCCGGTTGCGCCTGGCGCGACTAACCGCAGCGAGCGGCGAGTAAAAATGCTTGAACGTCCACGGCGTGAAGAGGTGGATACCGCGGCATGGATGCCGTCACTCACAACCGATAAACAAGGCAAAGCGTATTTCACGTTCCTGATGCCTGATTCGTTAACCCGCTGGCGCATCACCGCGCGTGGGATGAACGGCGACGGGCTGGTCGGGCAGGGGCGTGCTTATTTGCGTTCGGAAAAAAATCTCTACATGAAGTGGAGTATGCCAACGGTATATCGCATGGGTGACAAACCGGCGGCAGGACTGTTTATCTTCAGTCAGCAGGATAACGAACCGGTGGCGCTGGTGACTAAATTTGCAGGTGCTGAGATGCGCCAGACGCTGACGCTGCACAAAGGGGCGAATTATATTTCGCTGACGCAGAATATTCAGCAATCTGGCTTGTTAAGTGCAGAACTGCAACAAAATGGGCAAGTACAGGACAGCATTAGCACAAAACTGTCTTTTGTGGATAACAGGTGGCCCGTTGAACAACAGAAAAATGTCATGCTCGGCGGTGGCGATAATGCGCTGATGTTGCCCGAGCAGGCGAGCAATATCCGGCTACAAAGTAGCGAAACGCCGCAGGAGATTTTCCGTAACAATCTTGATGCGTTAGTCGATGAACCGTGGGGTGGCGTGATCAACACCGGTAGCCGTCTGATCCCGCTCAGTCTCGCCTGGCGTTCGCTTGCCGATCATCAAAGTGCCGCCGCTAACGACATTCGTCAGATGATTCAGGATAACCGTCTGCGGCTGATGCAACTGGCGGGGCCCGGAGCGCGCTTTACCTGGTGGGGTGAAGATGGCAATGGCGACGCCTTCCTCACGGCATGGGCATGGTACGCCGACTGGCAGGCCAGCCAGGCGCTCGGCGTAACGCAGCAACCGGAATACTGGCAACATATGCTCGACAGTTATGCCGAGCAGGCAGATAACATGCCGTTATTGCATCGGGCGCTGGTGCTGGCGTGGGCACAGGAGATGAATCTGCCGTGCAAAACGTTGTTGAAAGGGTTGGATGAAGCTATCGCCCGGCGCGGAACTAAAACTGAAGATTTCTCTGAGGAAGACACCAGCGATATCAATGACAGCATGATCCTCGATACACCTGAATCTCCACTGGCAGATGCGGTGGCAAACGTCTTAACCATGACGTTGCTGAAAAAAGCGCAGTTGAAGTCCACTGTGATGCCACAGGTTCAGCAATATGCGTGGGATAAAGCAGCAAACAGCAACCAACCGCTGGCGCACACGGTTGTGCTGCTCAATAGTGGAGGCGACGCTACCCAGGCGGCCGCTATTTTAAGTGGTTTAACCGCTGAGCAATCCACCATTGAGCGCGCGTTGGCCATGAACTGGCTGGCGAAATATATGGCGACGATGCCTCCGGTTGTGTTACCTGCGCCTGCGGGCGCATGGGCCAAACATAAGTTAACCGGAGGAGGCGAATACTGGCGTTGGGTTGGTCAGGGCGTGCCGGACATTCTCTCTTTTGGTGACGAATTACCGCCGCAAAACGTGCAGGTCCGCTGGCGTGAACCGGCAAAAACGGCTCAACAAAGTAATATTCCGGTGACCGTTGAACGCCAGTTGTATCGGCTTATCCCCGGTGAAGAAGAGATGAGCTTTACCTTACAGCCTGTCACCAGCAATGAGATTGACAGCGATGCGCTGTATCTCGATGAAATCACGCTTACCAGCGAGCAGGATGCCGTTCTGCGCTATGGTCAGGTGGAAGTACCGCTGCCGCCGGGGGCTGACGTTGAGCGTACAACCTGGGGCATTTCGGTCAATAAACCGAACGCCGGAAAACAGCAAGGACAACTGCTGGAAAAAGCGCGCAATGAAATGGGTGAACTGGCCTATATGGTGCCGGTAAAAGAACTGACGGGAACGGTCACCTTCCGCCATTTGCTGCGTTTCTCGCAAAAAGGGCAATTCGTTCTGCCGCCTGCCCGTTATGTGCGTTCCTATGCACCTGCACAGCAAAGTGTTGCGGCAGGGAGCGAATGGACCGGGATGCAGGTGAAATAAGTGAACTGGCGCAGAATCGTCTGGCTATTGGCGTTGGTTACTCTGCCAACGCTTGCGGAGGAGACGCCGTTACAACTGGTGCTGCGCGGTGCGCAGCACGATCAACTGTATCAGCTGTCGTCATCAGGCGTGACCAAAGTCTCGGTATTACCTGACACGCTCACCACGCCATTAGGGAGTTTGTGGAAACTGTATGTTTACGCCTGGCTGGAGGATACCCATCAACCGGAGCAGCCATACCAGTGTCGCGGCAACTCCCCGGAAGAGGTTTATTGTTGTCAGGCTGGGGAGAGCATAACGCGCGATTCCGCGCTGGTACGTTCCTGTGGACTCTATTTTGCGCCGCAGCGGTTGCATATTGGCGCAGATATGTGGGGGCAATACTGGCAACAGCGTCAGGCACCTGCGTGGTTAGCGTCTCTTACTACACTGAAGCCAGAAACCTCGGTAACGGTTAAATCGCTGCTTGATTCATTAGCGACGTTACCTGCGCAAAACAAAGCTCAGGAAGTCTTACTGGATGTGGTGCTGGACGAGGCGAAAATCGGTGTCGCATCCATGCTCGGCAGTCGGGTACGGGTGAAAACCTGGAGCTGGTTTGCCGATGATAAACAGGAAATCCGTCAGGGTGGTTTTGCCGGCTGGTTAACCGATGGTACACCGCTGTGGGTGACTGGCAGTGGCACCAGCAAAACGGTACTGACCCGTTATGCGACGGTGCTTAATCGGGTTTTGCCAGTGCCGACGCAAGTTGCCAGTGGGCAATGTGTCCTGGTGGAGCTGTTTGCCCGCTATCCGCTGAAGAAAATCACGGCGGAAAAGAGTTCGACGGCAGTAAAACCCGGCGTACTTAATGGGCGCTATCGTGTGACGTTTGCCAATGGTAACCACATTATGTTTGTCAGCCACGGTGAGACGACCTTACTGAGCGAAAAGGGCAAACTGAAATTGCAGTCGCATCTCGATCGTGAAGAGTACGTTGCCAGAGTTCTGGATCGTGAGGCGAAAAGTACGCCACCTCAGGCAGCGAAAGCCATGACCGTGGCGATACGCACTTTTTTACAGCAAAACGCCAATCGGGAAGGCGATTGCCTGACCATCCCTGACAGCAGCGCCACGCAGCGTGTTTCTGCTTCGCCAGCTACCACGGGGGCGCGAACGATGACCGCCTGGACGCAGGATCTCATCTATGCGGGCGATCCGGTTCATTATCATGGCAGTCGCGCTACCGAAGGGACGCTTTCCTGGCGGCACGCTACTGCCCAGGCGGGGCAGGGAGAGCGTTATGATCAGATACTCGCGTTTGCTTATCCCGACAACAGCCTTAGCCGCTGGGGAGCGCCACGCTCAACCTGCCAGTTATTACCCAAAGCGAAAGCCTGGCTGGCGAAAAAAATGCCGCAGTGGCGGCGTATATTACAAGGTGAGACGGGATACAACGAACCAGACGTGTTTGCGGTCTGTCGTTTAGTCTCAGGTTTCCCCTATACCGATCGGCAGCAGAAACGGCTGTTTATTCGTAATTTCTTTACGCTTCAGGATCGGCTGGATTTAACCCATGAGTATCTGCACCTGGCCTTTGATGGTTATCCCACCGGGCTTGATGAGAACTATATCGAAACGCTGACCCGACAATTATTAATGGACTAATGCTATGCGAAAGATTTTTCTTCCGTTGTTACTGGTGGCGCTTTCGCCTGTCGCTCACAGTGAAGGTGTGCAGGAAGTCGAGATTGATGCACCGCTCTCTGGCTGGCATCCGGCAGAGGGCGAAGATGCCAGTTTTTCACAAACGATCAATTACCCGGCGTCGTCCGTCAACATGGCAGATGATCAAAATATCTCAGCGCAGATCCGCGGCAAAATAAAGAATTATGCTGCGGCGGGTAAAGTTCAGCAGGGCCGGCTGGTGGTCAACGGTGCCAGTATGCCGCAGAGAATTGAATCAGATGGTTCTTTTGCACGCCCTTATATTTTCACTGAAGGCAGCAACAGCGTGCAGGTCATCAGCCCAGATGGGCAAAGCCGACAAAAAATGCAGTTTTACTCAACGCCGGGTGCTGGGGCGATTCGCGCGCGTTTACGGCTGGTTCTCTCCTGGGATACGGACAATACCGACCTCGATCTTCATGTCGTTACGCCTGACGGTGAACATGCCTGGTACGGTAACACAGTGCTGAAAAACAGTGGCGCACTGGATATGGATGTCACGACAGGGTACGGACCCGAGATTTTCGCCATGCCAGCGCCAGTTCACGGCCGTTATCAGGTGTATATCAACTACTTCGGAGGGCGCAGTGAAACGGAATTAACTACGGCCCAACTGACGCTGATCACCGATGAAGGATCGGTCAATGAGAAACAGGAAACTTTTATTGTACCGATGCGTAATGCTGGCGAGCTGACGCTGGTGAAAAGTTTTGACTGGTGATTAATGGGGTAACCTTCGCCGTCGATGTTCAAGAAAACGCCCGATAACTTTCGCTATCGGGCGTTTTTATTGGTTAATTCAACCGCTCAATCACCATCGCAATTCCCTGGCCGCCACCAATGCATAGTGTTGCCAGCCCCAGCGTTTTATCGCGTGCCTGCATTGCATGTAATAGTGTGACCAGAATACGAGCACCACTGGCACCGATAGGATGTCCGAGCGCGATGGCCCCGCCGTTGACATTCACTTTCTCAGAATCAAAGCCCAGGGTTTTCCCAACTGCAAGGAACTGTGCAGCAAATGCTTCATTAGCCTCAAGGAGCTCAATATCCGCCAGTTGCAGCCCCGCCAGTTGTAACGCTTTTTGCGTGGCAGGTACTGGCCCCATACCCATCAATGCGGGGGGCACGCCACCGCTGGCATAACTTTTAATGCGTGCCAGGGGATTCAGGCCTGCTGCCAGCGCCGCAGATTCTTCCATAATCACCAGAGCGGCAGCACCGTCGTTAATACCTGACGCGTTCCCGGCGGTGACTGTTCCTGCTTTATCGAAGGCCGGGCGCAATGCGCCTAACGCTTCAGCCGTAGAATCCGCTTTCGGGAATTCGTCTTGACTGAAGACGAAGGTTTTCTTCCGGGTGACAACATTTACCGGGACGATTTCGGCTGTAAAAGCACCGGACTCAATTGCGGCTGCCGCTTTACGCTGTGAATGTAGCGCCAGTTCATCCTGCATTTCACGGGTAATTCCGTACTCTTTAGCCACGTTTTCGGCGGTAATCCCCATATGATAACCATGGGTGGCGCACATCAGGCCATCGCGCAGGATTACGTCATAAACCTGTCCGTCCCCAAGACGATAACCAGAGCTTTCCTTTGCATCGCGTAAGTAGGGGGCTAAAATCCGATTTTCCATACCCCC
>ENA-OQKP01000949-OQKP01000949.1-human-gut-metagenome-genome-assembly--contig:-NODE-949-length-17177-cov-3.412317_pt1 | contig 17177 bp, 16 predicted proteins | sample MGYA00242780_ERZ504802 | MGnify/ENA primary metagenome ERZ504802 (study PRJEB26092, sample SAMD00036406) | human gut metagenome | host: Homo sapiens | study: EMG produced TPA metagenomics assembly of... | reverse complement strand
AGAAGATAGACCTAGATATGTGAGGTTTACCACAAAAGCAAAATGCCCGTAGAGCCGATAAAATAAGGCTTTGCGGACATTTAAGAAGATATAAAAAGATAGTCAAAAAGACATATATAATTTATTTTAAATAAAGATTCTTATAGAAGAATATATGATTTACTCCGGAACATATACTGCTATAAAGGCAGATGGTCCGGAGTTTTTTATGAGAAAGTTTATAAAACTTGAGAGAATAAGGGCAAATCGCGAGAGTATTCAAAAGAAATTGAATAAGAAATGGTTGACTTGTGGGATTTTTACTTGTGTGGCTGCAATAGCAATGATAGGTTCATACAGGTACATATCAGGAATCGTCAAGGTTTCGAGTAATGTCAATGGGAAAGAACTTCCGATTTACTGTGTCCAGACCAACGAAAAGAAGGTTGCGCTCTCATTTGATGCGGCATGGGGGAATGATGATACCCAGAGAATCCTGGACATTTTAAAGGAACATAATGTACATGTCACATTTTTCATGACTGGCGGGTGGGTCGAAAGTTATCCTGACGATGTGAAAGCAATCTATGAGGCAGGCCATGACCTTGGAAATCACAGTCAGAATCATAAGAATATGTCTCAGCTTTCCGATGAGGAGAAGACGCAAGAGTTAATGAGTGTTCATGAAAAAGTGAAGGAGTTGACAGGAGTCAAGATGCAGTTGTTTCGCCCGCCATATGGAGATTATGATGACGCCGTTGTTTTAAATGCCAGGGAAAATGGATATTATCCGATTCAGTGGGACGTGGATAGTCTGGATTGGAAAGACTACGGGGTTGATAGTATTTTAAATACGGTGCTGAATCATAAGGCACTTGGAAATGGTTCGATTATCTTGTGCCACAATGGGGCGAAATATACGGCAGATGCTCTGGATGTATTGCTGGACGGATTGAAAGAAAAAGGTTATCAGGTAGTGCCGATATCGCAACTGATTTATAAAGAAAATTACCATATGGACGTGACCGGAAGACAAATTCCGGACGCGAAGTAGATACCTAGAAAAGCCCGTAAAATGGGCGAAAAATCAGCACATACACATCAATTAAAGAACATATATAGAATAGTTTAATATTTGCTGTCCCTTTTATTTAAATTCTTGATTGGACAATGGAAAAGTAATTGTGGTAACATTAAATGCGTACTAGTTAATGTTGATAATTATTGCTTAATAAAGCAGTGATACAACTGAGGAAAAAGAAAAGGAGAACTTTATGAAAAAGAAAATCGTAAGCGCACTTTTATGTGTCGCAATGATCGCAACTATGGCAACAGGTTGTGGTGGCAGCAAATCCAGTTCTACATCTGGAAATGCAGATTCTACAGCTAAGCAGTTTGAGATTAATGCAGCAATTGCAGCAAATCCACCTGCACTTGATCCACACACTGTAAATGCTAATGTTACAGGTGGAATTGGAATTCATATTTATGAAGCTCTGTTCCAGATGGATGAGAATTATGAACCACAGCCAGTACTTGCAGAGTCTTATGAGATGAGCGATGATGGAAAAGAGTACACAATCAAACTTCGTCAGGGAGTAAAATTCCACAACGGAGATGAGATGAAGGCAGATGATGTAGTAGCATCTATGAATCGTTGGATGGAGCTTTCACCAAAGGCTAAAACACTCATTGGCGGTTCAGTGTTTGAAAAAGTAGATGATTATTCAGTGAAACTTACTGTAAATGAGCCATCTTCTGATATCATCATGGTTCTTGCAAGCCCTATTCAGTTTGCAGCTATTTATCCAAAGTCAGTTGTTGATTCAGCAAGTGATGAGGGTGTAAAGGAATATATTGGAACTGGTCCGTATAAAGTAGCAGAGTGGAAGCAGGATCAGTATGTAAAACTTGAAAAAAATGAGGATTATCAGCCGGCTGAAGGAAAATCCAGTGGTCTTGCAGGAGCAAAAAATGCACAGGCTGACACAATCACATTTAATATTGTAACAGATACAGCGACTCGTATCGCAGGTGTACAGAATGGTCAGTATGACATTGCTGAGGATATTCCGGCAGATCAGTACAAAGATCTTGCAACAGACAAGAATCTGACTATGGATGTTCGTAGTGGTGGTACATTGAACCTGTTCCTGAATACAACAGAGGGTGTTATGGCTGATGAGAAAGTACGTCAGGCAGCTCTTGCAGCACTCAACTGTGATGATATTCTGATGGCAAGTTATGGAGACGCTGATCTTTATAAGCTGAATGCAGGTTGGTGTAATCCAGATGATGCGCAGTGGGGAACAGAGGCTGGCTCTGAATATTACAATCAGAACGATGTCGAGAAAGCGAAAAAGCTTCTTTCTGAGTCAAGCTACAACAATGAAAAAATCGTATTAGTTACAACACCAGAATACAATGAGATGTACAACGCAACATTAGTTGTTCAGGAACAGTTAAAAGCAGCAGGATTCAATGCAGAAGTTGAAAGTTACGACTTCAGCACATTCATGGAGCACCGTGCAGATCCGAAACAGTTTAGTATGTATATTACAAGTAACAGCTACAACATGCTTCCAATTCAGTTATCAGTACTGGATAAAGGATGGGCAGGACTGGATCGTCCGGAAGTAACAGACGGAATCAAAGCAATCCGTTCAGCATCTTCTAACGAGGAAGCAAAAGCTGCATGGGAAGACCTCCAGTCATTCATTTATGAATATGGTGCAGCAAGTGTTATCGGACATTTCACAAACATTACAGCTATGAACAGCAAAGTTGAGAATTATCAGTACCTGAGATTCCCAATTTACTGGAATATCACTTTTGCAGAGTAATAGATGGAAGAGTTTACTTACATCTAGGTGAGTCTTGAATAGTAAACACAGCGGCGGAATGCGAAAGCAACCGCCGCTTTTGCGAATTTTAGGAATATTTTCATTGAACTTGAAAATCATGGAGGAGGAAACTATATGTTATCTTATATTGGAAAACGTATTCTGTCGTTGATTCCTGTACTCTTTGTTGTGTCATTTGTTGTTTTTCTGGTTGTATATATGATACCGGGAGGACCTGCGACAGCAATTTTAGGACTGGAAGCATCAGCAGATCAGATAAATGCTTTGAATGCGCAGCTTGGTTTTGACAGACCATTTCTTGTGCAGTATGGTGACTGGATCGTCAATGTATTTCAGGGGAACTGGGGGGATTCATTCTTTTTACATGAGTCTGTAACAGAAGCAATTGCTGAATATTTTGGACCAACAATCAGCCTTGCAATTCTTGCGCAGTTAATTGCATTAGTTCTTTCTGTACCACTTGGGATTCTTGCAGCATATAAGAGAGGAAGCGCGACTGATGTAGCAGCAGTATCTGTGTCATTACTTGGTATTGCAATTCCAGGGTTCCTTTTAAGTATGTTTTTAATGTTATTTTTTAGTGTGTATCATCACTGGTTCCCGGTAGCAGGGTATGCACCATTGGCAAATGGACTGTTGGAACATTGGAAATATCTGTTTGTTCCAGCACTCTCACTTGGAATTGTACAAGCTGCTTATATTACACGAATGACAAGATCATCACTTCTTGAGGTGTTATATAAAAATTATATTCGCACAGCAAGAGCAAAAGGATTAAAAGAAAGAAAAGTAGTTCTTCGCTATGCACTTAAAAATGCGGCGCCTGCAATTCTTACAGCAGTCGGACAGTCATTTGGAAGTCTGATTACAGGAACGATTGTAACGGAGACATTGTTTAATATTCCGGGGCTTGGAATGTTGACGATGGGTTCTATTAATCGAAGAGATGTATACGTAATTCAGGGAGTTGTATTATTTGTAACATTATTGTATGTACTGGTAAATCTTGTGGTTGATATTTTATATGGATTTGTAGATCCAAGACTGCAGCCAGGCAGAAATAAATAACGGGAGGGCGGAAAATGGTATTAACAAGAAAAGGAATTTCTGCCTCCAGTGAGGCAATTATAAAAGAACAACGACAGATCACAAGAGAAAAATTACTCGCAAGTCCGGGACTGATTATCGGAACAATTGGATTTTTATTAATTCTGGTTACTGCAATATTAGTTCCGATTCTCAACACGCAGGATCCAAATGCAATGGTGGTCATGGATCGTCTGAAAGCACCAAGTGCTGCACATATTTTTGGAACAGATGAATTAGGAAGAGACTTATTTATACGTGTAATGTACGGAGCAAGAGTTTCTCTTTGGGTTGGCGGTTGTGTCGCAATCTTTTCCTGTGTTTTGGGAACAATTATCGGACTTTATGCAAGTTATTTCAAAGTGCTTGATCAGATTCTTATGAGAATCTGTGATGGATTGATTGCAATTCCGGGAATCTTACTTGCGATTGCATTGATTGCGGCACTTGGAACATCAAGCTGGAATGTAGTTGTAGCACTTACAATTGTATATACTCCAAACGTAGCGCGTACAGTACGTGCCAGCGCTATGGTTATTCGTGAGCAGACTTATGTAGAAGCTGCAAAAGTACAGGGAAGCGGAAATTTCAGAATCCTATGGAAACTGATTCTTCCGGGCGTTATTTCACCACTGACAGTTCAGGCTTCTTACATTTTTTCACAGGCAATTATTTCAGAAGCATCTCTTAGCTTCCTTGGAGCGGGTGTTCCGGCACCGGCAGCCAGTTGGGGAAATATGCTGGAAGCAAGTAAAGCAGTACTTTCAAAGGCACCTTGGACAATGATTGTACCAGGAGCAGCAGTTATTATATGTGTACTGAGTCTAAATCTTTTTGGAGATGGACTTCGTGACTTTATGGATCCGAGAACAAAAGGAGGTGTGAAAAAATAATGAGCGATACAATATTAGAGATTAAAGATTTACACGTTCTGTTCCCGGTACATAAAAAGTGGCTTCCGGCAGTAGATGGCGTGAATTTGAAGATTGAAAAAGGGGAGATTACAGGAGTAGTTGGTGAATCTGGTTCCGGAAAAAGTGTTATGTCCCAGACAATTCTAAGACTTCGTGATCATGATACAAATGTCCGCTATGAAGGTGAAATTTTATTCGAAGGTGAAGATTTGTTAAAGCAGCCTTTAAATAAAATCCGTGATATCAGAGGAGACCGTATTTCGGTTATTTTTCAGGATCCATTGACTTCATTGAGTCCGGTTCATACTGTAGGCAGTCAGTTGAGTGAAGTACTGACTTTGCATAAAGGGTTAAATAAAGAACAGGCAAAAGAAAAAGCAATTGAAATGTTAAAATTGACAGGAATCCCAAATCCGGAGAACTGTTTTAAACAGTATCCATATGAACTTTCTGGTGGTATGCAGCAACGTGTTATGATTGCAATGGCATTATCCTGCGAGCCAAAGCTTTTGATTGCGGATGAGCCAACAACAGCACTTGATGTAACAATTCAGGAACAGATTCTGCAGCTGATCCGTGAATTGAACGAAAAGCTTGGAATGTCTGTATTGTTTATTACCCATGACATGGGAGCAGTTGCAAATTTATGCCATAATGTAAAAGTTATGTATCTTGGTCAGGTGGTTGAAGAAGCATCTACAGAAGAATTGTTCCAGAATCCGCTGCATCCATATACACAGGGACTACTGTCATGTATTCCGCACCTTGGAGTGAAAAAAGGAGAACCGCTGCCAGTGATTGAAGGATCAGTGCCTCCGTTATCTAAAGTACCGGTAGGGTGTCATTTCTGTACCAGATGTAAGATGGCAGATCAGCACTGCATGGGACATGAGCCGCCAGCCTGTGAAGTTGCTCCGGGGCATGTAGTGAAATGTTGGAAATATGCCGAATCCGGAAAGCAGGAGGTGTAAAGATGAGTGAACATTTGCTTGAAGTAAAACATTTAAAAAAATCATATCCGGTATATGATAATTCTGGAAAATTATTTGCAAAGAAGAAACATATGTGTGCGGTCGATGATATGTCTTTCTTTATTGAAAAAGGAGAAACTTACGGACTGGTAGGAGAATCTGGATGCGGAAAATCTACGACAGGAAGAACAATTGTTGGTCTGAATCATGCAGATAGTGGAGAGATTTTATACGATGGAAAGGACTTATGTAAATTAAGTGATAAAGAATTTCGCCCACTGCGTAAAGACATTCAGATGGTATTTCAAGACACTTTATCAGCGCTTAATCCGAGACAGAGAATCGGAGATAGTTTAAGTGAGACTTTAAAAATCCACGGAATGACAGATAATGAGAAGAGAAGAGAAGCCGTAGTTGAAATTCTGAAAAAAGTAGGACTTTCCGAAGAGCATTATTTCAGGTTTCCACATGAATTATCAGGCGGACAGGTTCAGAGACTTGGAATTGCCGGAGCTTTGATTATCCAGCCGAAGCTGATTGTCTGCGATGAGCCGGTATCTGCGATGGATGTATCTATTCAGGCTCAGATTTTGAACATGCTTGTGGAACTTCAAAAAGAATTGGGACTGAGTCTTTTGTTTATTTCTCATGATATCGGTGTAGTACGTTTTATTTCAGACAGAATCGGAGTTATGTATCTTGGAACTCTGATGGAAGAGACAGAGACAGAAGAACTTTTTGAGCATCCATTGCATCCATATACGGAAGCATTGTTTGAGGCGGTTCCTGATCCGTATATCAAACGTACGGAATTAAAAGGATTAAGTGGAGAACAGCCGGTTCGAACAGAAGATTTTAAAGGTTGTGCGTTCTATACACGATGCCCATATGCAACAGCTCGTTGTAAGGCAGAAAGACCGGAACTTAGAGAAGTGAAACCGGGACATAAAGTAGCCTGTCACAGATATAATAATGACTAGTATAAACCTTTTAAATTAGCATAATAAATCAGAAAAAGCGTCACTTATATTTTTTGTATGAGCGGCGCTTTTTTTGATATGGTGTTGCTGAAAGTATTTAGTCGTAATTATCTTTTAGGCAGATTATTTTGAAAATGTAGAATAGATTTTTACCAGTTCTATGACCATGTCTACAACTTGATCCATGCTTTGGACAGAAATGTGTTCATAAGGACCGTGAGAAGTGTGTGCCCCAGTTCCGATATCAGGGCATGGAAGTCCGCGAAAACTAAGATGACAACCATCAGTCCCTCCACGGATTGGAGAAACATTAGGAATTAGTCCAACTCTTTCACACGCAGATTTTGCATTTTCAATTAAGTGGATATTTTGTTCAATGATATCTTTCATATTATAATACTGGTCGGTTATACAAAGTTCTACGGTTCCTGCGCCCCATTTTGCATTTAATTGTTCAGCAATGGAAAGAAGGTGATTTTTGCGATTTTGAAACTCAGTGTTGTCATGATCCCGAATAATATAATCCATATGAGCAGAACCACAGTCTCCAGCTATATGAACTAAATGATAGAAGCCTTCATAACCTGCAGTATCACGTGGTGTTTCGTGCTTGGGAAGTTGGTTATTAATTTCCATAGCGAGCAGGCAGGCGTTGATCATAGTATCTTTAGAAGAACCAGGGTGGACGCTTACGCCATGAATGTCAAAAGAGGCGCTGGCAGCATTAAAGTTTTCATATTGTAAGTTTCCCTCCGTAGAGCCGTCAAGTGTATATGCAAAATCGGCATCGAACAAATCTATATCAAAAAGGGAGATACCGGTTCCAATCTCTTCATCAGGCGTAAAAGCAATACAAATCGGTCCGTGAGGTATCTGCTGGGACTGCAAGCGTTCAACCAGTGTCATAATCTCAGCAATTCCGGCTTTATCGTCAGCTCCCAGAATGGTTGTGCCGTCGGTCGTGATCAGTGTGTGGCCGGTTAGAGCTTTGAGATGTTCAAACATATCAGGACTAAGAATAAGACCACTGCTTCCAAGGGGCAGATCTTTGCCATTATAATTTTCAGTTATGACTGGATGAATTGCATGTTCGCAATAATCAGATACAGTATCTATATGAGCAATAAAACCAAGTGCAGGAGCATTTTCATATCCTTTCGTGGCTGGAAGTTTTCCATAGAGAAAACAATGTTCGGTGAGGTGAATGTCAGAAACACCGAGGACCTGCATTTCATCTTTCAGAAGATTAGCCAGGTCAAATTGACATTTCGAAGAAGGTGTTGTGTTACTGGTTTCATCGCATGGAGTGTTGATTGCGACATATTTTAATAAACGTTCATAAGCTTTCATAGAGCTCTCCTTGTGTGTGATTTATATTATATATCGTAGCATATTTTAAGGGAAAATGCATTAGTTTTAAATCCCAGGAAAGCCCGTAAAATGGGCGAAAAACTAGAGTACACTCTATTTAAAGAACACATATAGAATAGTTTAATATTTGCTGTCTCTTTTATTTAAAATCTTGATTGGACAAATGAAATGTTAGCTTGATATAATAATACTCGTACTTATGAATTGTTGACAATATGTGACAGAAAAAATACAGTGTCAACATGTAATGAATAATGCAAAGAAACAAAAGTAAACCTAAGGAGGAAACGAATGAAAAAGAAAATCATCAGCGCACTTTTATGTGTAGCAATGGTAGCAACTGTAGCAGTTGGTTGTGGAAAAAGTTCCGACAGCAAGTCTACAGGTTCTGCTTCCAGCAGTGATAGCAGTTCACTGGTAATGCCGGTATCTGCAACAGTAACAAGCTTAAACGGTGACTTAGAGACAATGGCAGAGGGAGCTTTCCAGCTTGCTCCATACCAGGATAAACTCTACTATGTTGACCAGGACGAGACAAGATGGTACCTGGCTGATAGTTGTGAGGTTTCTGAGGATGGTCTTGAGTATACATTAAAATTAAAAGATAATCTGAAATGGCATGATGGTGAGCAGATTACAGCAGATGACGTAATCTTTACATTTAACTGTAACCTGAACACAGACAACGGTGCCGGTTATACCAATGTTGTATTTGTAGGTGACAAAGAAGTTAAGGCTGAGAAGGTTGATGACCTGACAGTTAAATTCACACTTCCAGAAGTTTCTGCTTCTTACTATGAGCTTCTTGGAAAATTAATTCTGATTCCAGAGCATGCATTTGACGGAAATACAGACATCAAGTCTGCAGATGCTAACCTTACAGATATCGGATCTGGTCCGTACAAACTTGTAGAGTTCAAAGACGGTGAGTCTCTGACATTTGAGAAGTTTGAGGACTATTATGGTGATGAGCCGCAGATTGACCAGATTACATTCAAAGTTATTCCAGATGCAAGTTCACAGGAAGTTGCATTTAAGAATGGCGAGATCAATTTCTTCGCAGTATCTTCTGATGATGTAGCAACAGAGATGGAAGAGACAGACGGAGTTACTCTTCATAAATTAGCAGAGGGACGTGTAAAATACCTCGCTTGGAACAAATACTGCCCTACATGGGAGAACCGTGATGCAGTAAAAGCTGTATTTATGGCACTGAACCAGGAAGAAATCGTTAAGGGTGCTTATGGAGATTCTATGGGAACAACAGCAAACTCTGTTTTCAGTAACAGAAACCTGTTCTACGATAAGGACGTAAAAGGGTATGAGCAGAATCTTGACGAGGCTAAGAAGTTAGCTCAGAGTTCAGGACTTGCAGGAAAGACAATTACTCTTCACTATAACACAGACAGAAGTTACATGGAGGCAACAGCACTTCTGATTCAGGAGCAGTTAAAAGCAATCGATGTAAATGTTGACATTCAGGGAATTGATGCAAACGGATTCTTCGATGTAGTATTCACAGATAAGGATGATTATGAGTTATACCTGAATGAGTATGCAGCAATCGGTGACCCAGGTGAGGTCGTAGCTGGTATGTTCGATGGAACATGGGGCAATAACATCGATACTCCACAGGAGATTCTTGACCTCTTCGAGCAGGGTAGAAAAACTACAGATGTAGAGAAGAGAACGGAGATCTACAAAGAGTTACAGGAGAAAGCAATGGAGTCTTATCTGACATACCCAATCGCTTACCCTAACTACTGCTTTGCTACAAGCGACAACCTTGAGGGAGCAGAGACATATTCAACAACACCAGTATTTGAGGATTATACAAAACTGTCTTTCAAATAAGATAAATGTAACAAGATAACGAAAAGCCGAAATAGATTCTGTTTTATGCAGAATCTATTTCTGAATATAGGAGAAAAATCAGAATGAAAAAATTTATTGCAAAGCGGCTTGCACAGATGCTCGTTGTATTTGTTGCAGTATCCATGTTTGCGTTTTCTATTATTTATTTCTCTCCTGGAGATCCACTGTATCTGTATACTTCACCGGCAGTTTCATCATATAAGATGTCGGATGAACAGTTAGATGCTATGCGTGAATCTTTGGGGCTGAATGGAAATGTAGCAGAGCGTTATGTGAGCTGGGCAGGAAAAATGTTACAAGGTGACTGGGGACTGTCTGTCAGTAACCACCAGCCGGTTAAGAAACAGATTATGGATAAACTTCCGAATACAATCGGACTTATGGGAGCAGCGTTGGTACTGTCAATCCTGTTATCTATACCACTTGGACTTTTAGCAGGATATTATAAGAATAAATGGATTGATAATATCGTCAGTGGAATTTCGTACCTTGGAATTTCCCTGCCAGCTTTTTGGTTCGGAATTATGATGATCATTTTATTTTCCCTGAATCTGGGCTGGCTTCCAAGTTCAGGTATGCACGCAATTGGAAATACATCTACTGGAGATCTGATTAAGCATGCAATCCTTCCGACACTTGTATTGAGTGTAAATAATACAGCAGTATTTGTACGATATATCCGTGCAAATACCATCGAGCAGATGGAAGAAGATTATGTTATGACTGCAGTTTCAAAGGGTGTGCCACAGTTCCAGGTCATGAAAGGACATGTACTGAAGAACTGTCTGCTCCCAATTATTACAATGGTTGGAATGAACTTTGGAACATTGATTACAGGTTCATTCGTTGTAGAGTCTGTCTTTGGGTGGCCGGGACTTGGAACTCTTTGTATGAGTGCAATCAACAGCCGTGACTATACGATGATTATGGGAATCACGATGCTTGCCTGTGTCGTACTTTTAATTGGTAACTTCCTGGCAGACATTTTATATGGATTTGCGGATCCGAGAATAAAACAGGGAAAGGAGAAGAGTAATGGATAGAAAAGCAATGAAGAAAATGTTTCTTTCAAACAAAATGGCTGTTGTCTGTACAGTTCTGATTTTGATTATTGTAATTGCCTCTTTAATGGCTCCTCTTTCTCCGTATGATCCAGATGCATCCAACGTAGCAGAAAAAATGCAGGGAATCAGCAGTACACATATTCTTGGAACTGATGATATCGGACGAGATACATTTACAAGAACTTTATATGGGGGACGTATCTCATTGCTTGTTGGATTTGCAGCAATGTGCGTGGCAGTTATAGTAGGTACACTGTTTGGAACCATCAGTGGATACATGGGTGGTGCAGTTGACGCATTTATGATGCGTATCGTTGATGTATTTATGTCTGTCCCAAGCTTGCTGTTTATTATTGTTGTATATGCATTTATGCCACGTAACCTTGTAACATTGGTAGGAATGCTGGCCTTTTTCTCATGGACCAAGGTAGCCAGAGTTGTGCGTGCACAGACCCTGACGCTCAAAGAGCGAGATTTTGTGATTGCTGCAAAAGCTCTGGGTGTAAGCCAGGGAACTATTATTCGTAAGCATATCATTCCGAATCTGATGCCGCAGATCATCGTGTCAGCAAGCCTTAGTATCGCAAATGCGATTCTGGATGAGTCTACACTTAGTTTCTTAGGTTACGGAGTTCAGCTTCCGATGGCTTCCTGGGGAAGTATGTTGCAGACAGCTCAGAAATTTATTTTACATAACCCAATTATGGCAGTGGCACCTGGAGTGATGATTCTTGTAACAGTTTTATGTTTTAATGTATTAGGAGATATGTTACAGCAGATGTTAGATCCGAAATTAGTGAAATAGTCAGGAAGGAGAACAGAAAATGAGTAAAGTATTAGAAGTGAGAAATTTATCTGTATCATTCCGGACATTAAAAGGGGAAGTACAGGCTGTACGGGATGTATCATTTGATATAGAAAAAGGTAGTGTGACAGCTATCGTAGGAGAGTCCGGCTGTGGAAAATCTGTTACATCAAAGTCGATTATGGGATTGATTAAAAAGCCTGGATATGTAAGCAAAGACAGTCAGATAATTTTCCAGGGGGAAAATATTCAGGAATATAATAGAAAACAGTTGTAAGCTTACCGGGGACCGAAATGTTCCATTTGCTTCCAGGATGCGCTGACAGCGTTGAATCCGACTATGACTGTTGGAAAACAGATTATGGAAAAAATCCGAGTTCATAAGAAAGTGAGCAAACAGGAAGCGTGGGCAGAAGCAGTTCAGATGCTGGAGAGAGTAGGAATCCCGAATCCAGAGCTGCGTATGAAGCAGTATCCGCATGAGTTTTCCGGTGGAATGCGCCAGCGTGTTATGATTGCTATTGCAATGACACTGAATCCGGATCTTCTTATTGCCGATGAGCCGACAACTGCACTTGATGTAACAGTTCAGGCGGACATTCTGGATATGATGAAAGAGATTCAGAAAGAGCACCCGATGAGTATTATCCTGATTACACATGATCTTGGAATTGTTGCAAATTTTGCTACAGATATTATTGTTATGTATGCAGGAAAAATCGTGGAGCGTGGCACGTCAGAAGATATTTTCTATCATCCGACACATCCTTATACAAAGGCACTGCTGCGTGCAGTTCCGCGTCTGGATATGGAAGGCGAGAAACTGGAGACAATCGAAGGCGCACCGCCGAACATGATCAATCCGCCGAAGGGGTGTCCATTCGCACAGAGATGTAAAGAAAGAATGGACATCTGTGAAACAGCATTTCCGGAAGAAAGTAAGCTGAGTGAATGTCACGAAGTATGCTGCTGGCTTCAGAAGGAGGGACGATAGTGGAGAAGAACGAATATTTGTTAGAAGTAAAAGGACTGAAAAAATATTTCAAAGTCGGAAAAGGAACTTTAAAAGCCGTTGACGATGTCTCGTTCTACATTCGTCCGGGTGAGACACTTGGCGTCGTAGGAGAATCCGGCTGCGGAAAGACAACATGTGGAAGAACAGTTCTTGGTCTGTATGACAGAACAGATGGAGAAGTTCTCTACCGAGGAAAAGATGTACACAAACTGAAAGGTGAGGAGCGCAAGCAGTTCACGAAGCACGCGCAGATTATTTTCCAGGATCCGTATGCGTCCCTGGACCCGAAGATGAAAGTTCAGGACATCATCGCAGAAGGAATCCGAGCACATGGACTGGCAAAGAGCGAGAAAGAGATTAAAGAGAGGGTTAATGAACTTCTCGTAACAGTCGGTCTGGATGCACAGTATGGAGAGCGTTATATCCACGAGTTTTCAGGTGGACAACGGCAGCGTATCGGAATTGCCAGAGCACTGGCAGTAGAACCAGAATTTATCGTGTGTGATGAGCCGATTTCTGCTCTTGACGTGTCTATTCAGGCTCAGATTGTAAATCTGCTCGATAAATTGCAGGAAGAAAAGGGTCTGACTTATATGTTTATCGCCCATGACCTTTCTATGGTAAAATACATTTCCGACCGTGTTATGGTCATGTACCTTGGAAAAGTAGTGGAGATTACAGCCGCTGACCGCTTGTATGAGCAGCCGGCACATCCATATACACAGGCACTTCTGTCTGCGATTCCGATTCCAGATCCACACGTAGAGGCGAAGAAAGAGCGAATTAAGATGGGTGGAGAAATCCCAAGTCCGGTAGACCCACCAAAGGGATGCCGTTTCCAGAATCGCTGCAAATACGCAACAGAAAGATGCCGAGAGGAAGAACCAGCACTTCGCCTGATTGGGGAAGACCACTACGTGGCATGCCACTTGGAGGACGAATAAAGAAGTTACAGATGTGTAACAAAAATGTAGTGGTTATAATTTTTCAAAAACCTATTGACCTTTCTCTGAATATAGAGTAATATTTATGTAACGCAAAAACAGATTGCACTCTATAATTTAAATTCTGTGAAGAGAAAGAGTAGAGATAAGAGATTTCCTTACAGAGAGCTGTCGGTGCTGAAAGACAGTGGGAGGCTTATTTCGAAAATCATCTCTGAGAAGGAAAGCTGAAAGAATCACATCAGGTAAGTTTTCACGGGGATTTCCCGTTATAGAAATCACGTATGATTGTACGTAGTGAATATCACTTGTTTTAGAAGAACAGGGTGGTTGCGGAACTGATAATATGTCCGTCCCTATTTCAGGGGCGGACTTTTTGTATATATGATGCCAGTGACACAAGCTTTGCACTAATAGAAGCATAGATGTAGAAGAGTTAAAGCGTGGAGTAATCTGTAGGCATCATACTTATACACAACAAGAGAAAGGAGAAGATGCATGAGTAATCACACAGAGATCAGATGGCATGGCCGTGGCGGTCAGGGTGCCAAGACAGCAGCATTACTGTTAGCTGATGTTGCATTTAAGACAGGAAAATACGTACAGGGATTTCCGGAGTATGGTCCGGAGCGTATGGGTGCGCCGATCACAGCGTACAACAGAATCAGCGATGAGGTGATCCGTGTACATTCTAACATTTATGATCCAGAGTTCGTAGTTGTTGTAGACGAGTCACTTCTTGAGACTGTAGATGTAACAGCAGGACTGAAAAAAGAGGGGGCGATCCTTGTAAATACAGCCCGCCCGAAAGAAGAGATTATTCCACATCTGAAAGGATACGAAGGAAAACTTTACACGATTGATGCACACAAAGTATCTATGGAAGCTATGGGAAAATATTTCCCGAATACACCGCTTCTTGCAGCAATCGTAAAAGTTGCAAATATCATGGACGAAGAGACATTTTTAAGAGAGATGCAGGCTTCTTTCAAACATAAATTCGCCAGCAAGCCAGAGGTTATCGACGGTAACATGAAGGCTCTTGAGATGGCACTGAAGGAGGTAAAATAATGGCTACAGATATCAGCAAATTAGGAGTTAAGACAAAATGGCAGGATCTGACTGAAGGAATGATCGTTGCCGGAGCAGGGACTTCAAAGGATTTCCACACCGGTGAGTGGACGAGTGTAAAGCCGGAATTTATTGAAGACAAATGTAAACAGTGCCTGTTATGTGTACCTGTCTGTCCGGACAGTTGTATCCCGGTTAAGGATATGAAAAGAGGCGCATTTGATTATGACCATTGCAAAGGATGCGGTATTTGTGTAAAAGCATGTCCGTTCGGTGCAATTACGATGGAAGGAGTGAAATAAGATGGCAGGAAAAAGAGATCGTTTATCAGGAAATGAAGCAATAGCAATCGCTTTAAGACAGATTAATCCGGACGTATTTCCGGCATTCCCAATTACACCATCTACGGAGATTCCACAGTATTTCGCTTCATTTGTAGCAAATGGACAGGTGGATACAGAATTTATCCCAGTCGAGAGTGAGCATAGTTCTATGTCAGCAGCAATCGGAGCATCCGCTGCAGGAGCACGAAGCCTTACAGCAACTTCTTCTTGTGGACTTGCTTATATGTGGGAGGAACTTTACATTGCAGCTTCTAACAGACTTCCGCTTGCACTTGCACTTGTAAACCGAGCACTGTCCGGTCCGATCAATATCAACTGTGATCATTCTGATAGTATGGGAGCAAGAGATGCAGGCTGGATCCAGATTTACGCAGAGAATAATCAGGAAGCTTATGACAACATGGTTCAGGCTTTCCGCATTTCCGAGCATAAAGATGTACGCCTTCCAATCATGATCTGTCAGGATGGATTTATCACAAGTCACGCCGTAGAGAATATTGAACTTCTGGAAGATGCAGACGTCAAGAATTTTGTTGGTGAGTATGAGCCGGAAGATTATCTTCTGAATCCAGAGTGCCCGATGGCAGTCGGCCCTTACTCTATTACAGATTATTATATGGAAGCAAAGCGTAACCAGGCAGAAGGAACAAGAAATGTCAGCCGTGTCGTAAAAGAAGTGGCTGAGGATTTTGAGAAGCTTTCCGGCAGAAAATACGGACTTTTCGAGGAGTATCGTATGGAAGATGCTGAACGTGCAGTTGTTATCATTGGTTCCGCAGCAGGAACAACAAAAGATGCAGTAGACAGACTTCGCGAGCAGGGAGAGAAAGTCGGACTGATTAAGATTCGTCTGTTCCGTCCATTCCCGGCTGATGAGATTGCAGAAGCATTGAAAAATGTCAAGGCAATCGCGATCATGGACCGTGCAGAGAGTTATACAAATCACGGTGGCCCACTTGGAGCAGATGTGATGTCTGCATTATTCCGTGCAAGAAGCCAGGCACTCGCAATTAACTATGTATATGGACTTGGTGGACGTGATGTGCGTGTCGAAGATATGGAAAATGTATACGAAACACTGAAACAGGTCATTGCAGATGGTGATGCCGGAGAAATGTATCGTTACATGGGAATCAGAGAATAAGGAGGCGCGAAGAAGATGAGTTATAATTTTAAAGAGACAATGAACAAACCAGAGCGTCTTGCTCCTGGACATAGAATGTGCGCCGGATGCGGCGGAACAATCGCAGTAAGAAATGTCCTTCGTGGTCTTCATGAAGGGGACAAAGCAGTCATCGGAAATGCAACAGGATGTCTGGAAGTTTCTACATTTACATATCCATACACAGCATGGGAAGACAGCTACATTCACAATGCATTTGAAAATGCAGGGGCAACACTCAGCGGTGTTGAAGGCGCTTACAAAGCGTTAAAGAGAAAAGGAAAATTACAGGATACAAACTACAAATTTATTACATTTGGTGGAGATGGCGGTACATACGATATCGGATTCCAGTCTTTATCCGGTGCAATGGAACGAAATCATGATATGGTTTATGTTTGTTACGATAACGGTGCTTACATGAACACCGGTATCCAGCGTTCCTCTGCAACTCCAATGTACGCTGATACAACAACCACACCTGTTGGTTCCGAATCTGACGGAAAAGCACAAAACAGAAAAGATCTGACTCAGGTAATCGCCGCACATAATATTCCTTATGTTGCACAGACCACCTTTGTACAAAACTTTAAAGATCTGCACACAAAAGCAGAAAAAGCAATCTATACCGAGGGAGCCGCCTTCTTAAACGTTATGGCTCCATGCCCACGAGGCTGGAGCTACAACACCCCAGATATTCTTGAAATATGTCAGCTTGCAGTAGAAACACGC
>ENA-OQKP01000946-OQKP01000946.1-human-gut-metagenome-genome-assembly--contig:-NODE-946-length-17222-cov-8.155075_pt1 | contig 17222 bp, 14 predicted proteins | sample MGYA00242780_ERZ504802 | MGnify/ENA primary metagenome ERZ504802 (study PRJEB26092, sample SAMD00036406) | human gut metagenome | host: Homo sapiens | study: EMG produced TPA metagenomics assembly of... | reverse complement strand
CGGAGGCGTTGCCTGAACACGCGAAGCGTGTGAGTTGGCCGGAGCCCTGTCTAATTGGCGGCGGAACAAAAGGTCCAGAAAATTGCCGTGAATGCGTTTATACATGGCGGGGCTCTTTCGGACCCTTCGGAACAAAATCGCAATATAATTTCTTTATCAATCTAACATTTCCCGTATCTGTTCTATTGATATTCCCATGATCCTGGCAATTTCTTCACTGGTTTCGCGGCAGATCACCTGCTCTTCATCATTGTCATTTTCCGGGTCTTCTCCGCATACATCTGTACCGATCAGACGTCTTCCCTTTATATAATTCTCAGTAAATTTCAGAATCTGTTCTACTCTTACATTTCCCTGATCCCAGTTCGTTTTTCCTTCTGATTCCAACAGCACATCTTTATCAATGGAAATATACAGCGGAAGGGATGTTGTTTCCTGGCTTTCTTCTAATATTCCACAAAATTCCCGGATTTTATCCTGGTTGTCCACATTTTCTAAAAACTTTTCCTCACAGATCCAGGTGACTTTTTTTATCAGCTCTTCCCCATCCTCTAATAGTTCTTTTTGCGTTTCTTCCATCGCTGTGTTTGGCGGTCCCACCAGAATTACATGTTTTAAATTCTTATTCGTTTCTAATGCTTCCCGGATCCAGCCGCCGCAGGATAAAATCCCCCCAAAAGCCGGTCTCTGCATATCTGTATGGTGATCAAATACAAGAAGTTCAAAAGGTTCCTTTACAAGTTCCAGCCAGATCTTAGTCAGATAATGGTAATTTCCAGAATCCAGAAAATGCATCCCCTCCGGTCCATAAGAACAGATCCTCTTTTTTATCTCTTCCTCCGCTGGTCCGTCACAATAGCAGTTGGTTCCCGAAATATCCCGAAAGTTTACTTCTGTTACATTTCCTGTTTCACATTTTTCTTCAAGGACTGCTTTTAACCTCTGTTTTTCATACACTCCGCTGAAATTCATGATAATGATATTTCTGTTCATCTATGGTCCCCTTCTTATATTTTTGTGCTCTTATAATCCTAAAAACCAGTATACAGCAAAAAAGAACCGCTGCAAATGAAAACTCATCTTGCAGCGGCTCTCTGTCATTTCACTACGTGATTTTTATGATACCGGATCGTTTCGCACTATGTGCTGTCACATTCCTTAATTATTTCTCAGCAATTGCCTCGATCTCGCAAAGAACGCCCTTTGGAAGAGACTTAACTGCTACGCAGCTTCTGGCTGGCTTAGAAGTAAAGTACTTAGCGTATACTTCGTTGAATGCTGCAAAGTCGCCCATATCTGCTAAGAAGCAGGTGGTCTTGATAACTTTGTCATAGCCGCTTCCTGCTGCTTCCAGGATAGCACCTACGTTCTTGCAGCTCTGTTCTGCCTGTCCGGCAATTCCTTCTGGTACAGTGCCGTCAGCTGGATTTACTGGGATCTGTCCGGAAGTATAAACGATACCGTTTACTTCAAAACCCTGAGAATAAGGTCCGATTGCGCCTGGTGCTTTTTCTGTGTTGATTAATTTCATTTTTCAAATCCTCCTTTGAACTCTGTATCCAATATTATAGTCAACCTTTGTAAATATTGCAATGTTTTTATACATATACAACCTTAAGATTAAGTGAAAACATACATTACAAATTTTTATTAACCTAATTTTTTTTGTATAAGATCAGTGATTCCCCTTCACATATTCAGTAAACTCTTTTTCCGGCATTGGCTTTGCATAGTAGAATCCCTGTATCTCATCACAGTTCATTTTTCTTAATTCTATGATCTGTTCTTCTGTTTCTACTCCTTCAGCAATCACTTTCATATTTAAAAGTTTTGACAGCATGATCACCTGCTCTACTAATGTTTTTCCTTTTTCTTCACAGACATGGTCGATCAGGCTTTTATCTATTTTTAAAGCACTAAATGGGATCTGATTTAAACACAGCATGGATGAATATCCTGAACCGAAATCGTCCATATGAAGTTTAAATCCCGCATTTACCAGCTGCTCCGTCGTACTATGGATCCTTTTCCCATAAATAGCTGCTGATTCTGTTATTTCCAGAGGAACACAGGAAAACGGGATTTTATTATCCTTAGCGATTTTAATATAGCATTCTGCAATCCCATCGTGAAGAATGCTGGATCTGGATAAATTTACAGAAATGTTTATAAGTTTTTTCCATTCATCCATTTCTCTTCTTTGCAGCTGGCAGACCTTTCTAAACACGTATTCGTCCAGTTTTTCAATCTGTCCGTTTTTTTCATAAACAGGAATAAATTCTCCTGGCGGCACCATGGTTCCGTCGGATTTTTTCCATCTGACCAGTGCCTCTGCACCTATTACCTTTTCTGTAGAAAGATCTATTTTCGGCTGATAGTAAACAAGAAACTCCTCATCGTTTAAAGCTTCCTCAAAACAGTTTTCGATCATCTGTTCATGAATACGTTTCTTAGCAATCTCCTCTGTATAAAAGGCAATGTCGTGGTCATAGCTTTCCATTATCGTCTCAATAGCAAGAGATACGTAATCATAGCATGTGGAAATAGGAAGGTTTTTGTCAATATCTTCATAGATACCATACTTAACCTTCACACCTTTTATCGGTGCATTTTCCGATATTTCATTTATTGTATCCGCCATTTTCCGATGATCTAATTCTTTATCGCCATATAGCAAACATACAAAAGAGGTATTTGCCTTCCGTGCTATCAATCCGTCTTTCAGCCTCTTACTGTAAGCAGACGCCAGATAGCGGAGAAATTCATCTGCCTTCTCAGCTCCGTAAATACTATTTACCAGTTTAAAGTCTTTTACTTTTGCCACGATCAGCTGCATCTTTTTATTCGGCTTGAAGCTCATGATCTGCTTCACATAATGTGAAAATGCCTGTTCCGTATAAAGTCCGGTCAATTCATCACGTTCTACCGCTTCCAGAGTCAGTGATGATTCCTTTAACCTTATTACATTCCGGATCCTTCTGATAATGATATCAGAGTGGTAGGGCTTTGTGATAAAGTCAGCCGCTCCAAGATCCAGGCAGTTTAATTCTACATCAATTCCTCCATTTGCCGTTATTACCATAATCGGAACACTGGAAAGCAATGCGTCTTCCCGCATTCTTTTCAAAAATTCAAATCCATTCAATACCGGCATATGGACATCTAATAAAACAAGAGACAGTTCTTTGTATTTCTCTTCCAATATGTTTAAACCGATCCGTCCATTCTTTGCCGTAAGAACCTCGTATTTATCAGCCAGAAGCGCATCTAACATTTTTAGATTCATTTCATTATCTTCTACGATCAGTATCTTTCGCTTTCCGGTCGCACCACTGGATTTCATCATAGTTCCCAGTTCGTTCAGCCTTACATCTGCATCTTCACTTGCAAATGCAAATATGATCTTTTGAAAACGATCCGCTTCCCCGATCCTTGCGCATTTCATACGGTAATATAAAATTTCATTGTATCTTTTTACCCGGTAATGCACTGTAAATTGTGCTGCATGTCTGAGCTGGTTACATATATTGCCAAACTCTGTAGCGTTCTTCATCTTTTCCTTATCATCCACGTATACATGGGCCTCAATATAGCCATGTATCGCCGCTTCATAAGGATTTTTTTCATTTAATACTTCTTTTACGCCAACATTTTCGTTTTCGTATCTGTATATTTCTATATTTTTAGTTTTACAGTCCACACAATATATGTTGCTAAAGTCATCACCAAGTACACCAATAATATCCGCAATTCCAAATATTTCTCTTCCAGTCATTTTTTCCATGTCGTCATTAGGAATTTTTGTCATTTTAATCTCCATCTTACTTTGCGTTTCATGTTGTCGCCTGATCTGTAACATTTTTATTATACATTTTCATTTGAAAATGTCCATTTATTTTCTTGTATAATCACAAAAAACAAGCATTTCCAAGCCCAATAGTAATTGCTATTGAACGCAGAAATGCTTGTTCATTACTTTAAAGTATATCGGCAAGAACCTTTAAAAGATACTCTTTCTCATTCTTTTCCGGCTCTTCTAACACCAGTTCCAGGAAACGATGCAGTATCTGCCCAACTTCCTTTCCCGGCTTCATTCCGGCCTTTATCAGGTCATTTCCCGTCACCGCCAGAGTTTTTAAAGAAATGCAATCTCCATCCAGACGGATCTCATCTGCCAGCTTACGGATCTCACAAAGCTGCTTTACAGTCAAACTTTCTGCCATTTTTTCCGTCTGCGCTGCATGCTCTGCCAGACACAGTTTGATCTTTAACAGATCATCAAACAGCTCCGGCTCCATCTGGCTCATAACCTTTCGGATCTGAGGTTTGCTCTCAGGTCCAGGCACAAATTCCAATTCTCCGGCAGTTTCCAGTGTACACATTTCCCCAGCCTTTTCATCCGGCTGGGCGATCTCCCCGCAAATGGACTTCTCGGTCCATCCAGTCAGAATCTTTACCTGATAAATGGTATCATTGTCCAGTTTCAGATCCCGCAAAATGCGTACAGCCTGCTCCGGTGTTCCTTTTCTTAAAAATAAAGCCCATCGAAGGGATTTTTTTGCAGGAACTGTAACAGGCATATCTGACAGCAGATCTCCCATTTTGTGAAATGTTTCTGAAACATAGGGACTGATACCTGTTTCATACACCAGCTTCATTGCCTCAGGCCGGTCACTTAAAAGCAGTTTGGTCAATTCCACCTGGATCCGTTCTTTGCTTACATGGATCAGATTGGGAGCGATCTGGGTGATCGCCTGTCTCGTGGCATCTTCAATCTCAAACCCCAGCTGGGCTGAAAAACGAATGGCACGCAGAATACGAAGGGCGTCTTCTGTAAAGCGTTCCGTTGGATTTCCAACGCAGCGAATGACTTTACGTTCAATGTCCTCTCTTCCGCCAAAGATATCTACCAGACCTGTGTTGTGATTATAAGCCATGGCATTGATGGTAAAATCACGGCGCTTCAGATCTTCTTCCAGAGAAGGGGTAAATGTAACAGTATCCGGATGGCGGCCATCTGTATAATCGCCGTCCACCCGGAATGTAGTTACCTCATATCCCTCTTTTCCTACCATAATGGTCACAGTACCATGCTGTATTCCTGTATCCAGTGTCCTGTTAAAAAGAGCCTTGACCTGTTCCGGTCTGGCACTGGTAGTAATATCCCAATCTCCCGGCTCTCTTTTCAGGATCATGTCCCGGACACAGCCGCCTACTACATAAGCCTCATAACCATGTTCATTTAACCTGTCAATGATCTTTCTTGCAGGTTCCGGGATATTCATCTTCATATTAATATGCACGGCCCCAGTAAACCATCTTTTTAGCTGGCTTTCCGCAGCATACGCACTTGTCAGACAGAGTCTCCTGCTCAAATGGCATACATCTGGAAGTTGCACCTGTTACTTCTTTGATCTTATCTTCACATTCCTGGCATCCGCACCACATAGCTTTTACAAAGCCTGGCTTTGTATTGATGGTCTCTACAAACTCATCCCAGCCTAAAGCAGTGTAAGTATGAGCATCTCTGTGCTTTCTTGCCTTCTCTAACATATCATGCTGGATGGTATCCAGAAGTTCTGCTGCTTTTGCTTCTAACTCATCCAGAGAAACAACGGTCTTTTCGTGGGTATCACGGCGTACTAAAACTGCCTGGTTGTTTTCCATATCCTTTGGTCCGATTTCCACTCTTAACGGGATACCACGCATCTCGCAGTCAGCAAACTTCCAGCCTGGGCTCTTGTCGCTGTCGTCTACCTTTACAGAGAATCCAGACTTGATCAGACGATCTCTTAACTCAAATGCCTTGTCTAAAACGCCTTCCTTCTTCTGCTGGATCGGAACCACCATGATCTGTACAGGTGCGATTCTTGGAGGCAGTACCAGTCCATTGTCATCACCATGTACCATGATGATAGCGCCGATCATACGGGTAGTCATGCCCCAGGAAGTCTGGTAAACATGCTTTAATGTATTGTCCTTATCTGTAAACTGGATATCAAATGCCTTTGCAAATCCATCACCAAAGTTGTGGCTGGTACCGGACTGTAATGCCTTACCGTCATGCATCAGGGATTCGATGGTGTAAGTAGCCTCTGCACCTGCGAATTTCTCCTTATCTGTTTTCTGTCCCTTGATAACCGGGATCGCTAAAACCTGCTCGCAGAAATCAGCATATACATTTAACATCTGGATGGTACGTGCCTCTGCTTCTTCAGCTGTCGCATGGGCAGTATGTCCTTCCTGCCACAAGAACTCTCTGGAACGAAGGAATGGACGTGTTGTCTTCTCCCAACGGACAACAGAACACCACTGATTGTATACCTTTGGAAGGTCACGGTAAGAGTGGATATCTCTTGCATAAAAATCACAGAACAGAGTCTCAGAAGTAGGTCTTACGCAAAGTCTCTCCTGAAGCGGCTCTAATCCGCCGTGTGTTACCCATGCAACTTCTGGTGCAAAACCTTCTACATGGTCTTTTTCCTTCTCTAACAGGCTTTCTGGAATGAAAATAGGCATGTATACGTTCTGCACGCCTGTTTCTTTAAATCTGCGGTCCAGTTCTTTCTGGATGTTCTCCCAGATCGCATATCCAGCCGGTTTGATGACCATACATCCCTTTACGCTTGCATAATCGCACAGTTCTGCTTTTTTAACCACATCGGTATACCACTGGGCAAAATCGGTATCCATGGATGTGATCGCTTCTACCATTTTTTTGTTGTCTGCCATGATTTTTCTCCTTTTACATTCTATGTACTCTCACAATCTTCAAACCATTCGTAATCCGCATCCTGCGTGATTAGTACAGTTATTTACGAAACGATGTACTGTTATCATCAAAAAGAGCCATCCGATCCCATGCATAAAACTTACTGCAAGGGACCGAATGACTCGGCGGTACCACCCTTCTTAGTTCCTGCAAAATAATCTGTGACAGAAACCCTCTTATTTATCCCTTAACGCGGGAAATTCGCTGTATTTATCATACAGAGCTCCAGGGCAGGTTGGGTCACGCTTTCGTAAGGAACTTCCACCACTGTTCCTCTCTCTGTAACGGGCTTTCTGACTTAATGATCCCTTTCAACGCCTTTTTCATGGAATTTCATAGATTCTCTTTGATTTACGTCATTTCCTTTCGATTTTACGTCAGAACGGGAGTTTTGTCAATGGGCTGAAAACTAGTATAATCCACAATAATTATACGCCCCTTTTACTTGTCTAAATTTCCATCTGCCGCGTCAGCTTCAATCGACGATGCTACCGGCATCGCCTCATTCAGCTTCCTTGCACATGAAAATTTATCCTGCGTGTAAGGGATCGGTAATTATCGTGGATTATACTAGTTGTCATCCCCCGTGTTATGGCTAAACTATAACTCCCCCGTCACAGCTGACTTGTTCCATTCTTCTGTGGCTTTCTGTTTACAGGCTGCGTGACCAATAGTTCTGTCATATCCTCGATCAGCAATAACCCCAGTGGTCCCAGAAACAGCCCTGCTATCCCAAACAATTTAAGTCCTGCATACACTGCTCCTAAAGTTTCAAAAGGCGAAAGTCCCATCTGCCCGCTCATCAGGTGTACCTCTAAAAACTGGCGTATGAGGGTGCATATCAGGTATAAACCAGCTAATATCAACGCTGTTTTCCACTTTCCCATTACAACCTCAACGACCGCCCATGGTATCAGCACCGTTCCCGCTCCCAGCACCGGAAAAGCATCCATGATCCCGATCCCCATTCCCACAAGTACGGGACACGGATTTCCCACCAGAAACATACCTGCCGTACACAAAAATGAAATAAGCAAAAATATGATCCCCTGGCTTTTAAACCATACTTTCCCAGTACTTACCAGCCGGTCTCCGATCAGGCGGAACTCCCTGCTAAAAGCAGACCGATCCCGCCGTTCTTTCAGCTCTTCCATTTCCTGTAAGCTTAAAACAGCACTGCAGAAAGTAAATAAACTTATAAATCCAATGCGACCTATAACTCCAGCTGTATAATAAGAACCCACCATCAAAGATGGAACTGATTTTTCCTTCACATACTTTGTTCCTGCTTCGATCATGCTTCTTGCCACATGGATTCCCCATCCCGGATCAAAGCCAAACCGCTTTTCAAGCCCAAAGCATTTTTCCTCGATCCAGAAATACAGCCTATCAAGCCATACCGGCAGCTGGTCCATCAAGGTAGAGGTTTCTTCCCAGAGACGACGGACTCCCATAGTCAGCAGAAAACTGCCAAGCACCCCCAGGATCAGCAGCTGAACCGTTCCCAGCAATCCCAGTGATGGTTTCCATTTTTTCCCAAATACGCATATTATGATCCGATGTTGCAAAAAACGTGCTGACGGCCGAAGCAGCAGAGCCAGTGTATAACCTAATAAAAGAGGAACTACAAGGGGCAGCAGATATTTAAGACCTGCATACACCATTCCTGTAGTTCCTATTATAATAAAAAATTTCTTCAGTTTCTTTCCCGGCTTTTCCATGGACTCACCTGTTTTTTGATCTGTACTTCTTTTGCACGTTCTTATTATGAGCCTTATGGACGGGAATTATTCACCGTTTTTAATTTCAATCTGATATTTTCTTTATCCGTTATACAGCTGCATTTTCACTCTCTTCCGGCTTTTCTTCATCTTTGCATACATCTTCCAGATATGCCAGTGCAGCCCTTAAACAGCCGTCAACGCCAACTAAGCTGCTGTCCACGCAAAGATGATAATTCTGGGCTCTTCCCCAGGTATTTCCTGTATAATACTGGTAATAATCCCGGCGCTTGCGGTCAACGGCACGGATCTTCATTTCCATGTCTTTTTCATTGGCGCCTTCTTCCGGCTCCAGTTCCATTAATCGCTTTACGCGCTGTTTCATTTTTGAATATATGAAAATGTTTACGCTGTCCTCCAGTATCATATCTGCACAGCGGCCTACGATCACACAGGGACCATGGGAAGCCAGTCTGCGGATCACATTAGACTGCGCCACAAAGATCTGATCAGACATGGGAACTTTGTACAGTTCCGAAAAAGAATGATGGATCTTGTGATCCAGCGGATCATCCTCTATCACATGCTCATCGTATTTACGGAATGCTTCCTCTGCAATATTAATGTCATCAGCTGCCATGGAGATCAGTTCCTTGTCATAAAAAGGAATCCCCAGCGCCTCTGCCAGTTTCACCCCCAGCTCTCTTCCTCCGCTGCCGAATTCACGGCTCACTGTAATCACCTTGTTCATAGTACTTTTCCCCGCCTTTCTCCTTGGTAACTGCTGTGCTGATAGTATAGCACATTTCCTGGAAAAATGGGGTTAATTTTATCTTAAACCGTATAAGTAAGCCAGTGTTGATGCGGTATGCCACTTTTCAAAGCGGCATAGGTGTCCGTGCGATCAGAATAACTGCCAAAACAGCGCCCACAAACGCAGCAGCGGCAACAACTGCTATCACTTTCCTGCTGAGTTTCTTCTTTGCTGCCTTATAGATCAGCGCAGCACAAGCTACACAGACAACCGCCGCAGCCATGGCGATACCCATCATCTCCCATAACCAGGATAACTCGTATAAGAGTCTCATATATTTCCCCTCCTCTTCTGTTAATATGTTCTCTCGAAATCTTTCTGTGCCTGATTTTGTGAGAAGATTTTTTGTCAGTTGTGCCCAAATTTCCGCAAAATACCTTTTGCCACAACATCATGATAATAACAGAGCCAAAAGGCCAGAAATCTGATGCAAGCCTGCTTGCAGGAGGATTTCTGGCCTCAGGACCCTAGTGTACTGTATCATAACATTATATTTTTCTTATCACAAGGTTTTTTCATTATTTCGCCAACCTTCATGATACCATAACATTTTGCCGTTGCTGCGTAAACCTATAACTTTTACAGCTCATTCATTTGCTTTTTGTACAATCACTACTTATTAAAGCAGATATACTCAATTCCCACGATCTCGCAGAACATCTTCAGAACCTTCGCATACTTTCCATAAACCATATGCAGATGGTTGGAATTGATCTTCTCGTAGAACTTTTCGTAGTCTGCTTCTGCTTCTACGAATGCATGTGGATAGCAGTATGTAGTCTCTTTTAACTTCTCAAGAGGATACATTTTTGTGGTTCCCTCAAAACAGCCTAATACATACTTTCCGTTGCTGCGGAACAGTCTGGCAACCGTTACATCACCTGGTTTGGAAATGAACTGGATGGATGCACCTCCTGCTTCCCCAAAGATATGGGGCATTAAAGCAATCTTCTTCATAGCTTCTTCTTTGTTGTCCGGGTCAGCAAAATATGGCGCTACGCTTCCGCAGTTTGCCAGTACAAATTCCTTATCATTTCCATCAAAGAACTTGATATCCAGCAGGCAGGAAGGCTTTCCTTCTGCACACAGATTTAAGATGCGCATGGTCATAGCTCCGTCGCAGTCACACTCGCAAGAGGTAGGGATCGGTGTCTTTTCGCCGTCTGCGTCATATGGGTTGTTTAATAATGCCACGCCCAGACACTGGAGAACAAAATGATCGCTCATATCCTGCTGGCACTTGATGCCCATAAAGTTATACTTCTTTTCCGCAGCCATATCTTTTAATGCCAGATAGCTGCGTACCTGTAATTCCAGAGTTGCCTCTGTAAATTTATCCCCGTATTCGATCTTCGGGACATTTTCCTTTACCCATTTTAAATGCTTTTTAACGCGTTCTTCGTCCAGTGCTTTTGCACGGTATACGATCTCATACTGGTCACAGTGGTCAAACTCTACTCCAAAAGTACTCTGCCACTGGCTTGGATCTGCTACTGTAGTTCCAATACCAATACTTCTTCCACCGATCATTCCATAGCTGGAACGGCGGATTCCTTCTGCTACATAAATGCCTTTTACAAAGTTATCCACCTTTTCCTGGATCTGTGGATCTTCGTAATCACCAGATACACGGATGCATTTCTTACCCGTCTGATCCAGCATACCGCCAACTGCCAGCAGGGTTACAAGGCTGGACGTATTGCGCTGCAGGTTGCCTAACAGCATCACCGGATAAGAAGTTCCATAGGCAATGCGGAATGCCAAAGATGGGGTTGCCCAGATGGGCACATGGATGATCACAGCTTCAATGCCCTGTTTCTTGATCTCATCAGAAATATTCTGTCCATCTTCTGCATCAAATACAATAGGTGAGATATAAAGGTCATATTTATCCCCAAATGCCTTTTTTACCTTTTCGATCTCGCTTGCTACAATTGCTTCTCTCTTTTTATAAAATTCGCGACGGCTGTCACCTAAGGTGACAAGCGCTACCTTCTTTTTCTCCATGAGAAATCCCTCCTTTAGAAATGAATGTCCTCTCGGAGTCTTTCCTGCACCTGCCTTTGTGGCCGATTTTCTGCCGGTCGCACCCGAATTTCATCACCGTACGCACCGCGTACGCCTCAGAAATTTGGGCACAACTGACAAAAAATCTTCTCACAAAATCAAGTACAGAAAGATTCCGAAAGAACATATGCCTATAAAAATACCCGCCTGTTAAAACCACTCTGGCTTAATAAGTTTCGGTAATGCAAAGGCAATATTCGGTAAAAATGCGATCAGCACTACTACTACAACAGAAACCATGATATACGGAATAACTGCCTTAAACGACTTTTGCACACTCATTCCGGAAATTCTTCCTGCGATCAGCAGACACAGGCCATAAGGCGGTGTTACCTGGCCAACTGCCAGTGTGATAACGATGATCAGACCTAACTGGACTGGTGTGATGCCAAATGCAGTTGCAACTGGCATTAATACAGGAACGAACAGGATCATTGCAGGAATCGCATCCATGAATGTTCCAAGGAATAAATAGAATGCGATAACAGCCAGTAAGAACTGCCACTTATATGGGAAGTAGGTAGCGAACATCTGCTGAACACTGGTACTTACATTGTAGTAGCTTAAAAGCTGTCCTAATGCATTTGCAGTTGCCAGTGCAAACAGGGAAGTGGCACTGGTGCGAAGTGTGTCATAAAGTAATGGCTTTACATCTTTTAAAGTAAGGTTTCTGAATACGAATACACCAAGGATGATCGCATAAATACATGCAATAGCTGCGGATTCAGTTGCCGTACATAAGCCCCCGATAACACCACCGATAATGATAACAGGTGTTAATACTGGAGGAAGACATTTTATAGCCAGTTTTAAGAAGTCCTTAAAAGACATTGGATCCTGTTTTGGATAATGATATTTCTTATTTCCTATGAAAATAACAAACATCTGTCCAAGACCGATCAGAATACCAGGAACAACTCCGCCTAAGAACAGAGCACCAATGGATGCACCTGCTACGGAAGAGTACACAACCATAGGGATAGATGGCGGGATAACGATACCGATGGTAGAAGAAGCTGCTGTTACACCTACAGAAGTTTCCTGATTGTAGCCTTCCTCCTCCATAGCCGGGATCAGGATAGAACCGATACCTGCTGTATCCGCCTGAGAAGAACCGGAAATTCCGGCAAATAACATAGATACTAAAACATTTGCATATGCAAGACCGCCTGGAAATCTTCCTACAATACCATTGCAGAACTGGATCAGCTTTTCACTGATCTTTGCGCGGTTCATAATGTTAGCTGCCAGAACAAACAGCGGAACTGCCAATAAAGTAAAGCTGTTTAAACCGGTAAACATTTTCTGCACAACTGTAATTAAAGAAATCGAATTTAACTGGGAAATTCCAAGAAGTGCCACCAGACCTAAAATGTAGGCAATGGGGATTCCTGCGAATAATAAGATAAGAAATGCTGCAACCAGTACCAGTATCATAATTCTGCCTCCTTCATTGCCTTTTCAACTGCATCTTCTACCTGGCCTCTGTCAGGATGCTTGATACAATCTATGATATTTTCTACAGAGAACAAAGCAGCTGTCAGGCCAAAGATAGGAACACATAACCAGCTCCAGCCTTTACTTACAGGCATGGAAGTCATCTTCCAGGCTGCAAACTGCTGTACCAGTTTAATTCCATAAATGCCAACTACCAGGTTGAAGATCAGGATAAATACATGTCCGATCAGTTCATCTGCAAAAAGGGATTTTCCTTTTAATTTTTCGGTTAATGCTGTAAATTTAAAATGCTCATTGGAACGTACCATGGGTGCTGATCCGATAAAACAGCACCATGCCAGTGCAGCATTAGCAACTTCTTCTGTAAATGCCGCCTGAAATCCAAACACACGGGAACATACCTGTACAGTGGTACAGACAAAGAAAACTGCAACAGACGCCATTCCTACGATATACAGAACTTTTTCCATCAGATCACATATCTTTTTCACGTTAAAACCTCCATTTTCAATGTTCTCCCGGAATCTTTTCACGGGATCAGGTGCAAAAACATTCCGGAAAAACATATGAAAAACGCGTACAACTATCTACACAGCCATACGCGTTTTCCTTACAATACCGTATCTGCTATGCCTGCTTATTTTGCTGCTTCATTTACCTTGTTATAAAGATCCGTTACACCGATCTTCTCAGCTGCTGCGTCTTTTGCATCTGCACATGCTGCGATCAGGCTGTCTTTATCTACTTCGTTTACGATACCGCCATTTTCCTTGATGGTCTCAAGTGCCTTATCATTCAGCTCTTTATCAAATGCTCTCTGCTCCTTGCAAGCGTAATCAGCTGCTTCGTCTACCCACTGTTTCTGCTCATCTGTTAAGCTGTTATATTTATTTGCTCCGATCAGGAACATTCTGGTTGCAATGTCATGATCTGTTAAAGATACGTAAGGACCAGCTTCATAGAACTTCTGCAGTAAGATGTTTCCAAGGTCATTCTCTGCTGCATCAATTACGTGGTTCTGAAGTCCGCTGTACAGTTCATTGTAAGCCAGTGTTGTTGGGTTAGCTCCCAGAGCGGACCATACGGAACGGACTACATCAGAGTCCTGAACACGGATCTTTACATTCTTGAAATCTTCTACTGTATTTACTGGTTTAACACCAAAATACTCTCTGGTACCGCAGCTCCAGTAGCCTAAGTTGTGAAGAACGCCGCCTGCGTTGATCTTATCTGTAATGGTCTGGCCAACTTCACCATCTACAACTGCATTCCAGTGATCTAAGCCTGTGTACAGGAATGGGATGGAGAACAGGTCTGCTTCTGCAACACCGGTGGTTGCTACAAAGTTTGGAGATGCAACGATCATATCAACGGTTCCTGTTGCCATCTTTTCAACTAACTCTGCTTCATTTCCGCCTAACTCACCGTTTGGATGGATCTCAACGGTCATCTTTCCGCCGGATACCTCTTCCAGTTTTTCCTTCATTGCATCGAAACCAGCCTGATAGGAACTGTCAACAGTATTAACATGAGCACCGATCAATTTTACCTCCGGCTCTGCTGCTGTGTCTGTCTTTGCCTCTGACTCTGCCTTTGTTTCTTCTTTGGCAGCTGCCTCCGTCGCTGCTGGTGCTGCTGTAGTAGCTGCTGTGTCCATCTTTGTACATCCTGCCAAAGATGCTGCCACACCTGCTGCGCACATTACATAAAACATTTTTCTCATAATAAATAACCCCTTTCTAAATACATAAAATATTTTTGGTTTTATACTCATACAGTTTATTACTGTATACAGCCTTATTCTGGATAATAATTTTTCCTTTGTATTATCACCTGTCCCAGACAAGTGTTTATGGAAATCGTTTTCCGTAGCAGTAAAAAATATATGGAAATCGTTTTCCATTTGCCTGTTTTTTTTGCACACCACTTTAGGTGTGCAAGTCCTATTTTTTCCAGGCAATGCCACTAAGCAGTGACCTGCCTGTCCATGTATGTTCTCCGTTGATTTATACTTAATCAATTCTTTTCGTACTCTGACGCACGATCAGCCTTGATTTTACCAGAACATCTTCTTCACTGACACAAGACTCTTTTACTTCCGGATGCTCCAGCAAAGAAAAATAATACTGCGCAAGTTTCTTTCCCCACAGATACTGTTCAAGACCTACTGTAGTAAGGGATGGATCCACAGAATCTGCAAAAACCAGATCATCGAATCCAACGATAGAATAATCATCCGGTACTTTCTTCCCTGCTTCCCGGATCGCTTTAAAAGCTCCTAATGCCATAGCATCGTTCATACACACAAATGCTGTAACTTCCGGTGTTCTTTCTAAAAGAGCTTTTGTAAGGTAATACCCCTTATCTGCGGATTCTGTCACATCAGCAGCCGCATCCCGCCCCCAGATGTAAACGTATTCTTCCCGATATGGGATCTTTGCCTTTCCAAGCACCTGTTTATAGCCAGTCAGACGACTTCTTCGAATAGAATTGTCCAGCTTATCAAACAACATAGCAACCTTTTTATGTCCCAGGTCCAGCAGATGCTGTACTGCCAGTCCGCATTCCTCTACCTTATCTACAAGGATAGTATGCATATCCGGTATACAGATACCATTAGAAACAACATTTAAAGCAACACCGCCCCGTTTTACCAGTCTGAACATGGCTTCTGGAATTTCATCAATGTAAATACTGATAATGCCCTGAACATTTACTGCCAGCATATTTTCAATGCTGTAATTAATACGTTCTTTGTCTCTGTCACAGCTCGATATGGACATATGGTAATTCCGGCTGACGATCTCATCTTCGATTCCCCGTACAATAGACGGATAAAATGGGTTCGCAATAGACGGAATGATGATCCCGATGGATGTACTTTTCTTGCTTTTTAAGTTTCTGGCCTGAAGATTAGGTATATATCCTAACTGCTTTGATGCAAGAAGGATCTTTTCTTTTAACTCCGGTTTAACCGGATGGTCCGAGTTGTTTAATACTCTGGAAACCGTGGCCGCAGAAACATTAGCTGCTTTCGCCACATCATGGATAGTTACTTTATCTTTGTTCATATTGTTCCAATCTGCTTAACGGAAATCGTTTTCCGTTTGCATTTTTATACTAACACATTGATCATATTTTTTCAAGTATTATTTAAAAATATTATAATTCATCGTATAATAGACATATCATAAAGAAAAAACATAAAATACATTACCCATCAAGGAGGAACACACATGAGATACGAAATTCAAGGCGAAACACTTCCTGTTGTCATCTGCCATCTGGAAGCAAATGAACGTATGATCACAGAAAACGGTGCTATGTCATGGATGTCACCGAATATGAAGATGGAAACTACCAGCAACGGTGGTTTTGGAAAAGCATTTGGCCGTGTACTCAGCGGTGAGAAGATGTTTCAAAACATCTATACCGCTCAGTATGGTCCTGGCATGATCGCATTTGCCTCCTGTTTTCCAGGGTCTATCCGCGCCTTTTCTATTGCTCCGGGAAATGACATTATCCTGCAGAAAAAAGCGTTTCTTGCCAGTGAAAGCGGCGTGACTATGTCTGTGTTCTTCCAGAAAAAAGCAGGTGCCGGATTCTTTGGCGGCGAAGGTTTTATCATGCAGAAAACAAGTGGACAAGGTATTTTATTTGCTGAATTTGACGGCCATATCGTAGAATATGACCTGGCAGCTGGTCAGCAGATCGTCATTGATACCGGACATCTTGCTGCCATGGAAGCCACTTGCAGCATGGATATCCAGACAATTCCTGGCATGAAAAACATACTTTTCGGCGGAGAAGGTTTATTTAACACCGTAGTAACCGGCCCAGGAAAAGTATGGCTTCAAACTATGCCGATCAACAATGTAGCCGCTTCCATCCAGCCTTACATTGTAACGGGTAATCAGTCATAATCATTATTACATTTAAGAAGCTGCCGTTTCATAGATCATTCATCTATTTTTCGGCAGCTTCATATTAGGACAATCTATCGGAGTCCCTTTAATTTTGGACGCTTTAAACCAGTTTATTAATTTACTTTTGACAGTCGCTGACTTGAAAAAGTAAATTCCAGTGCAACGGTAAATTCCACCGTGCATTAAAATTGCTTGATTTTATTGAATTATAATAGGCAAAATCTTGGGATAACTGCTATAATTAAGCTGACTTCTCATAAAAAATCTGAGTTTATGGCATAGGTAAAGAGGCCTCTGAATATTTGGTATGCGAGACTAAATTCCACAGGCCACATCCTAAAAATGTGAATTACGAAATTCCAGTCTGACAGCAGATTTTTATGATAAGTTAACGGTTAAAGCGAATCAGCTTAGGTGTCAGATTGACCTCGTCGGGTGGAATCGGCCTAAGCTGAAGTGCTTTT
>ENA-OQKP01000944-OQKP01000944.1-human-gut-metagenome-genome-assembly--contig:-NODE-944-length-17243-cov-19.231479_pt1 | contig 17243 bp, 13 predicted proteins | sample MGYA00242780_ERZ504802 | MGnify/ENA primary metagenome ERZ504802 (study PRJEB26092, sample SAMD00036406) | human gut metagenome | host: Homo sapiens | study: EMG produced TPA metagenomics assembly of... | reverse complement strand
CAATTCCTTCAATCGGGTATCTATTCCGTTTGTTAAAATTTTACGTCTATATTTAGGACACCATACAACGTGGTATTTGCAAGAATAGACTACGTTATTATTGGATTTATATGTAATATTCATAGTTGTATTATGTCATATTTATATATCTAATACAAGCTAATTCTGTTCCATCTTCTTTTATTTTCCCCACTTCAAATAATCATAAATCAAAATCAACCTTCTCACATTTGTTCTAACTGCCGGAATTGAATTTTGAAGAACATATATATCTTTTTCAAATATCTCTTTTAAAACTATTTCCAACTCATTGACATTACTAGTTCTTCGTCTTTAACTCTGTCATCTTCAATTGATGCAACATGCATACTTGCCGTTGGCATATTAGTAACGGTAAAATCATATAATTCCTGTTTAAACCTTCTGAGAATCCTTACTGGCAGTTTTGATTTCTTCCCTTCTAATGCTCTATAAATTATTTTAAAATCTTCTACAACAACTCTTTTCATTGTCAGCGGTTTATCATCTACCATTATTGTATAAGGCGATACCTCTACTCCAATTTCTTCAAGCTGATATTCTACAAAAACAAATCTGTCTTCCAAAATTCTCATCTGTTGTACATCTAAACATGAAAGAGGCTACCGATGCAATCATCTCATCCTGCGGTTCTTTTACATCCTCCAGCTTGATGATCTGCTGGGTCTTTCCCCGGACCAGGCCTGCATAATTCACCACTCGCGCCGTCCCTTGTATCTTACTGACCAGAATCATGATCGTCAAAAACAGGGCGATCAGGATCACTGTTAAAAGCATCATCAGCATTCTTACTATTTTAGAAATCTTACTGTCTTTACTTTTCATAACCACCTTCACTCCATATATCCTGTTATCTGATATTTCACATCTTCCATAACAGATTCTTATTTTATAATAATATCTCTGTTTTATACATTTTGCAATTTTCTCTTTGCTAATATGCTAGTACAAAGTCAGATACAAAAAACTTGCCACCTGCTACTTCTTACAAATGCATGGCAATACATAAAACTTGCCACTGACAGCATCTCTTGCATACTATGGTATAAAAAATGTGGACTGGCACCTCTTTTTTCAGGAACCTGTCCACATTTTTATTTTCTTTTCCGTATATTCACCTGTTATATCTTATGCAGTCCGGAATCTATTTTTTATATTCAACCTCGAATGATCCAAGTTCATATCCATGAACGCTTCCCTTTACCTCTCTGGATACAAGCTCTACTTTCTGTTCAAGATGTTCACTATATACTCTTGTTGTCAGAACCGTTTCCCCGTTATTAATGAATATCTCAATGGCTGATGTATCCGAAAAGATGGTAATATCCGAAAGCTCTTCCACCTTAGCAAAGCGCTGCTTTCTTCCACGTCCGCTTTCTCCCATCGATAAGGTAAAAAGCCCGTCCTTCCAGCTTATTGTAACATCTTCACGAAGCTTAAGCTCCAGATTTTTTGCTTCTTCCACGTCAAGTCTCAGTTCAAAACAGCAGTCCGCAGGCGCCCACTTTGTAAATGCTTCCAGCTCGCAGGTAAATGCATTTTTACGCAGATCTTTCATCTCCTTTAATGGATGCTGTAAGATCTTTCCATCTTTCCATTCCAGTTCTCTTGGCATGGTAAGTGCATGGATCCAGTCATATGCAACCGTTGCATCATTATCATAATCTGCATCCGGAATCCCCATCCAGCCAATCAGGATTCTTCTACCCGCTTCATCTGCAAATGTCTGTGTCGCATAGATGTCAAATCCTTTGTCAAATTCCTGAAATTTTCCAAAGCTGTATGATTTGTTCTTCAGGTCAAACTCTACCGGAAAATATCCACACTGGTACACATTCTGGTAATCATATCCCTTCTGATCTACTCCCTGTGGACAGCATGTCATAATCTGCTGGCCGTCAATCTCGAACAGATCCGGGCATTCCCACATATAACCAAATGGCTTTGCTGTCCGCACCGTATCGTACCATTTCCAGTGTTCCAGATCGTCGGAACAAAACAAAAGTGCACAGCCATAAGATTCCGCATCACGGCCTCCCTGGATCATATAATAACGGCCGTCTTTTTTATAGATTTTTGGATCTCTGACATGCTTGGACATATTCACCGGATAATCATCATTGGTCATTACAAGCTTCTTGTATGCAATATTCTTTCCATCCGGACTGAATACGTGAATCGTATTCTGTTCCCGTCCATTCATGATATAATCATAATCTTTATCCCAGAGTTTTACATTTCCTGTGTAAAAATAGTGAATTCCATCTTCACAGGTATAGGCTGATCCGCTATATACACCGTCTCTGTCCCATTCTTCGTCCGGATAAAGGAACGGCTCTTCTTCTTTATAATGAATCCAATCCTTTGTTGTGTAATGTCCCCAAAGCTTCGTTCCCCATCCGGCAAGAAATGGTGTATATTGGAAATAAATATGATTCACACCCTGAAATTCACACAGACCATTCGGATCATTCATCCAGCCTGTCGGCGGCATCATATGAAAGTGAAGTCTGTTTTTATCTTTTTTTACATTCTCCCTCATACTTTCATGCTTCGGATATTCTGTTAAATATGTCTCTTTGTTCATCTGTTCCTGTCCACCTTATCCTTACACGATTTCAGCCATCTTATCATTTTTTGCAATATGTTTTTCTTCTGTTTTGATGGTCTTTCCTTCCGGAAGCTCTGTGAAGATAACAAGAATCTCCGGAGAGTATCCATGCTTCTTCACCAGGTCGATGTCAAATCTGATAAGTGCTTCTTCTGCTGTTACTTCCTGTCCTTCTTTTACAAGTGTCTCAAATCCTTCACCGTTCATATTGACGGTATCTACCCCGCAGTGAATCAGGATCTCTGCTCCATCTGCAGTTGTAAGTCCGATTGCATGTCCGGTTGGATATACGAGTGATACGGTTGCCTTACATGGTGCCATAACGGTTCCGTCTTCCGGAAAGATAACGACACCGTCTCCAAGTACCTTGTTTGCAAATGTCGGATCTGTCGATGCTTCGATATCTTTTACTGTTCCCTCTGCTGCTGCATAGACTGCACCAGGCTCTTCTGTAATAACTGCCTTTGTTGTATCATTTTCTTTTGTATCGTTCTTTTTGTCATTTTTATTCTTATCCGGTGCTGACCACATTTTCCCAAAGATGACTGTACATACAAATCCAATCGTAATCGCGATTGCATGTGCAATGATGTAGTTAATGTACCCGTGATGTGCCGGATTAGCAATTGCCATTCCAGGAAGTGCAGTTGTACCGAATCCAAGAGCAGTAAGCTTTGAATAGTATACATATGCACCTGCAACTGCACCACCGATACATCCACCAATCAGTGGAAACTTGTAACGTAAGTTTACTCCGAAGATTGCCGGTTCACTGATACCAAATAATGTCGAGCAGAAACTTGGAATACAAAGCTCTCTGGCTTTTAAGTTCTTCCAGTTCAGGGAAAGATAACCAAGTACCGCACCACTTTGTCCAAATAAAGCTACAGACATCAGTGGATTTAAAAAGTTTGTTCCTGTCGATGCAATAAGCTGTGCTTCTACCGCACCGATAATGTGATGAAGACCTGTGATAACTACGATCTGCTGAACTCCGGCAAATAACGCATACCCGAATGCTCCCAGATGTTCTGTACCCCACATCAGTCCGTCTGTGATTCCATTAGAAAGAATTCGTCCTGCCGGGCCTACAAGTGTAAAAAGTAATACCGTAGAGATAAATACTGTCAGCATTGGTGCAACCAGAAGCTTGATTACATCCGGAATTACCTTATTGAAGAATTTATCCAGTTTTGCAACTACAAATCCCATCATAAGCGCGATGATGATTCCTCCCTGGAATCCTACCATCTCAATCTTCAGTCCGAACAGACGGATAACTTCTATATCAACGGTTCCCTGTGCAGCCTGGTAAGCATTGGCAAGAGAACTGTCTAACATGATTGCTCCGATTACCATACCAAGAACCGGATTCCCGCCAAATCTTTTTACGGCTGAATAGCATACTGCCATTGGAAGGATTGCAAAGATACCTGTAGACGCAAGACTTACCAGCCGGTTGATCGCATATAAGGTATCATGTGTCTTTACTACTTCAAGTCCGCCAAGGACGCTTGTAATTCCCATCAGAAGGGCTGCTGCAAGAAGTGCCGGCATGATTCCGATAAATACATCAGATAACGCTTTGATCACTGCCTGAAGTGGATTCTGCCTCTTCGCACTTTCTTCCTTCAGATCTCCCAGTGACATATTCTGTGTATTCGTATACTCGGCAAATACCTCATATACATCATTCACTGTTCCAGCTCCCAGGATCAGCTGTAACTGATTACCTGCTATGAACGCACCTTTTACTTTGTCGATATCTTCCAGTTTTTCAATATCTGCAAGATCATTATCTTTCAATACGATCCTGAGTCTGGTTGCACAGTGTGCTGTTCCCTGGATATTATCCATTCCACCAATATTGGCTACGATCTGTTTTGATATTTCCAGATACTCATTGTTCTTTCCCATTTCTCTTCTCCTTGTATTGTTTTGTTTTGGAACCGGTTCCGTTCCTATGTTTTTATTATATACATCAGCTTTTGTATGTCAACACAAAACGTCACTGCAATTTCATTTTCGGAAACGGTTCCAAAAATTGATATCTAAATTTGTCTATATTGCACAAAAGCGGGTCTGTCAAATTGACAGATCCGCCTGATTCTCAGTTCTCTTTTACACTTTTTCTTTCTATAATTTCATACGGGTTGACCTGAAGCGGGCTTACCGGCTTTCCTAAAATCATCTGGATCATCGACTCAGCACTGATCTCCCCCCAGTTCTTCCAGTCAAATTTTACCGTCGTAAGTGGCGGCTGTAACAGTTCTCCTGCTTCGTAATCGCCAAATCCTACCACGGATACTTCTTCCGGTATCCGTATACCTTTCTCTGACATTACTTTGTACACGCCAAATGCGATACGGTCTGTTGCGCATACGACTGCCGCCGGTGTCTTCATATGATCTACAAATTTCTGTACATTTTCAATTGCATTTTCATAAAAGAACGTTGTCTCTATGACTTCTTTTGGCTTTTTCTCACAGGACATAAGTCCATCGATCACTCCATGGCGTCGTTCTCCTCCTACTGCCGGGTCATCTTCAGGTACCCAGAGCATATAAATCTCCTTGAACTTACGTTGTCCGATATAATTACCCACCGCATATCCTGCATTGTAATCATCATTAATGACAGAATTCTCTCCCGGGAAGCGTTGTCCAAGAAACAGGATTGGAATTTTTAACTTCTTTACTGCTTCTTCGTATTCTTTTGTGCTTCCCGTCGCAAGAACCATAATTCCATCTACATTCATATTCTTCAGCCGTTCGATACAGCGTATTTCTTCTTCGATATCATTTTCCGTATGCATGATAAGAGGTGTATAATCATTTTTCTTAAGATAGGCAACGATTACTTCTACAAGTCTCGGTGTTGTTACCGAGTTAAATCCAGGTACCGTAAGTCCTATGATCCGGCTCTCTTTTGCATTCAGCCTTGCAAACAGATTCGGCTCATAATTATTTTCTTCGATGATTTTTTTTATCTTCTGGGCCGTTGCATCTTTGACGCTTCCCCCGTTCAGATATCTTGATACAGTACTTTTTGCCACACCGGACATCTGGGCTATATCATTTATTGTCAGTTTTTTTTCCAAATTATTTTCCCCCATAGCGTCTATTTCGAACCTGCTTATAATACAGAGAACCTGCCAGTGACAGCTTCTTTCGGACACATGCCGATTCAAAATGTCTTAATATGTATTATACTCTTCTTTGAAATTTCCTGTCAAATTATCTCCTGTCCGAAATAGAGGATTCACACAAAGATTTTCAAGGGTTTGCGGAGAATTTAATAACAAAATATAACAGTTATTAAATCTCTTAAAACAGGTGAAATCTCAATCGGGATTTCTTTCTGCAGACGCTGCCGCAGGAATTGGTCTTCTCTCATTTTTCTCTTTCTACGCTATAATATAACTGTTTTGGACTCTTTGGCTTATCTGGAATACTCAACTTAATTACGCCAGCTTCTACTAATGGATTTACATACGTCTGTATAGCATAAGTAACAGAATTTAACCCCAGATAATCACAAATTTCCTTTCTTGTACGCGGTGTTTTACAAAATACTATTAAATTATTTGTTTCTTCATCATTTGACATATCTTCATAATCATTCTTTGATTCTTTATATAGTTTTACAATAAAACTTTCTCTTTCATCCAAGAATTCTGGCTGTCTTAAGTTATATTTCTCCATTTCCATCCGGATTGTTGGAATTCCCGAATACCTGTTTTCTGTTATTCCCAATGTTTCAAGTGCCGATGCAAGTACCGGATTTCTTGTATCCGGTTGAATTTTTCCTAATTGGTCAATAGTGATTCTTCCATATAATCCACCTGGATTATGTATTTCAATCCTGTCTTCAAACATTATAAGTTGAATCGGCATTCCTTCTGTATGAATACTATAATCACGATGTACTAATGCATTTATAATAGCTTCTCTAACCGCCGTTATTGGATAGTCTGTTCTGTCAGTTCTTCGTCCGGTTGTCGGACTTATAATTGTCTTTGTCCGCATATTGCGTTTCACAAATAATAATGCCTCATCCAACATTTCCGGAATTGTTCCTTCTATTCTCTGATTATCCGAGAATCTTTCCCCCATGTCGCCAAGACTTCCTATTGTTCTCCCAGGAATTACAATTGCCGTAATACACAATTGTGGAAAATATGCCTGTGGATATGGACTAAAAAGCAAAGTCGCACTAAGCGTTACTTTCTCTCCTCGCTTTATGCTCATAAGTTCATAAATACTTTCATTATCAAGTGTTGCTAATCTTTGTTTTCCTCTCTTTAACAGTTCAACATAACGATTCAGTTCTTCCTGATCCAATGACATTAATGTTACTCTCGGGACCTCACGGATATCGTCTTGATATTTTCTTCTATATGCTTCATAACTATATATTTCGTATTCTGTCATCGGTTCATCACTATCCCCAATACGGGTATAGGACCCCTTCAACCTTCCACGTCCTTGATAATAGCAAGGTCTGTCTGCCAAATCTATTCCGGGAATTTCAGCAGAAACAAATTTTTTATTTTCCTTCTCCACAACTGTAATAAGCGGCCGTACAACCGGATTCATCTGCAAGCATTGCTCGTTAATTTTCTTTTGAATGTCCTGAGCATCATAAACACCAACTTCTTTATAATCTTGTTTCTCATCAATTCCAAAAACAATAATGCCACCATCATCCTGATTAGAAAAGCTTGACAAAGAATCATATAATCGTTTCGGGCATCCTTGCTCCGCTGATTTCAATTCCAAATTCTGCGTTTCGCATTTCATTTTTTGAATTAATTTTAGTTTGTCATATAATTCTTCTGTTGTCATTTTAGTTCCTCCATTTATATTTTAGATTCTAGCACTATATTTAAGTTTATGCAAGAAACTCAAATATTATTCTTATGAACTAAAAAAGAACTCAAATTTATACTTCAAATTTGAGTTCTTTTTCATTTTCAATGTCCACTTATTCCTCTCTATATTTTCTAGTCCATCTCTCCTTCAATCTTCTCCGCAACCGCCACATCCGCCGGCAGCCACTCCACATCCGTAAGCTCCTCCCTGGTCAGCCACCTGGCAGCCTCATGCTCCTTCAGCACCAGATCCCCTTTCACGATCTCACACCAGAAGCAATCCATCGAAAGATGAAATCCCGGATAATCATACTCCACCGTCTCGATCCATTCACCAACCGCAACTTCCGTATCCAGTTCTTCCATGATCTCACGCTTCAACGCTTCCTGCGGTGTCTCCCCGGCTTCGATCTTGCCGCCCGGGAATTCCCATCCGCCTTTGAACTCGCCGTATCCGCGCTGCGTTGCGAATATCATCGTTCTTCCGTCTTCCTTTACTGCCTTTATCACTGCTGCCACAACTCTTATCGTCTTCATCTTACCATTTATCTCCTGTCAAAAATCTTCCTGTAACAGTCCCTATTCATTCACAATATACTGATAAATATCCTCTCTCACCGGAGTCTCCAGCTCCCATTCGATCTCCACCGCCGTCTTATCCGTATTCGGCATCACGAACTGCTTCGCATTCCCAGTCGCGATCACACGGCCCAGATAATAGAATTCCTTGGATATCTTATCATCCTTATTCTTTCTCACAAACAGCTGCACATCTATGCCACGTTCTGTTGCTTTCAGGAAATTCTGCACATCTTCTGAGTCCATGCTTCTTCCGCTTTTGGAAATCGCGATCAGCCGGTTCTCTGCTACGAAATGATCTTCGTATTTCGTGGTATCGCTGATATTATCCTGCTTATCGTAGTTAATGAATATCGGAAATGTCTTAGTCTTTTTATCATATTTGTAACCGCCGATGTTCAGCGGCACTTCATTTCTCTCCCAGTTCAGCAGACGGCAGGCATCCTCATATGTATATTTCTGATACAATACCAGATTCGTATCCTGATAATGGTAACTGTAATTGACCTTATATCTCGAGATTCCGAAGTCCACCAGTTCCTCCAGAATCGCACAGAATTCCGGATTCTGTAACATTTTCCCATACACATCGGAAATGCCATAATCATCCTGTTCCTTCTTCAGAAATACACACTGTGCGTAAGTCTTCTTTGCTGCGCTCGTCGAAAATTCATTGGTCATCATATTGATCACATTTTCCGTGCAATGCTCGTCCATCTCACAATGATACTTCTCGGATAAATGCTTCCGCAAACGCCCAATGATTCCATGTTGATACCGCAACGTACGTTTCAACAATTCCAGCTCATGAATCCGCTTGCCGCTCGCCAGCTTTTTGGAAATGAATTCAATTGCTTTTTCTTCGTCTTCTGACAGCCGGATGGTATATTCCTTTTCGTATTTCACAAGGAATTTATAATACGAACCCAGGCTGTTATTATCGAAGATCCGCAGCACATCCATTTCCCCATATTTATCAAAATCCGCAAGCGCCGGGATATGCCCCAGCTTATTCTTCAGATTCGTATAATTCTCCCGGATTAATTTGATATCGCTGAAGTTCGCATTATCAATTGCCTGGAAAATCCGCTTTCTGGAAATCTCATCGAAGTGAATCGTGCTCGCACCCGGAATCACTCTGCCGCCTTCCGTGACATAGCGACGGATATTGTCCTTGTTATAACTGCGGTCTCCAGACAGCGCAATCGGAATTATAAAGTTATTCCGATAATTTCCGATGAAATCCAGTACAACGACATATTCTTTGTTCTCGGCTTTTCGAAGTCCCCGGCCAAGCTGCTGGATGAACACGATCGGCGACTCTGTCGGACGAAGCATGATGACCTGATTGATCTCCGGCACGTCCACACCCTCGGAAAATATGTCTACGGAAATGATGTAGTCCAGAGCATCTTCGGATTCTTCTCCTGCCAGCCGTTCGATCGCTGCCGCTCTCGCTTCTTCCGAATCACTACCGCTCAGCACCAGCGTCCGCCAGCCCTTGTCGTTGAATTTCTTCGACAATTCCTTTGCCTCATCAATCCGGCTACAGAAGATTAATCCCTTCACACGGTCACCACTGTATCCGAAATATTCCGCCTGTTTCATGACATTTTCCACACGCTCTTCGGATGTCAGATAGCGGAAGTTCTCCACCTTTTCTTCGGATGATTTTCCCGCATCTGCAATAATATCCAGATCTGTGATTCCAAAATAATGGAACGGACACAACAGATCCTCCTCCATTGCATCCTGCAGGCGGATCTCGTATGCAATCTGATGATTAAAGATTTCGTAAATGTTCCTGCCTTCGAGATTGTCGTCTCGTTTATCCGGCGTTGCGGTCATACCAAGCCACAGCTTTGGTTCGAAATAGTCCAGGACTTTTTTGTAGCTGTTGGCGGCGCTGTGGTGGGCTTCGTCGATTACGATTGCATCAAATGCATTCTTCTCATATCGTTGCAAATTCTCCTCTTTACTCAATGTCTGGATGGTTGCAAAAATAAAGTCCTTGTCATATTCCTGATATTTTCCTGTCACCAGTCCCATCGAAACTTGTCCACTGAATACCTTGCGAAATGACTTCTTCGCCTGCTTCGCAATCTGATTCCTGTGTACCAGAAATAGTACTCTCTGGAAGCCCAGTTCACGCATGGCGAATGCGGAGGCGTAGGTCTTACCGGTACCTGTTGCCGATATCAGAAGTGCTTTTCTCTCGCCCGCTTCCTGTATCTTCCGCAGGTTCTTAATAAAGCCAACCTGCATACTATTAGGCTCTAACTTATATTTTTCAATCGATGTAATATCATCCAACTTCGCAACATCTCGCTGATGCTTGATGATCTTATATTTTTCCCGATATGATTCATAAAATGTGTCAAAATCCAGTGCATATTTCGAATTCCACAGCGAATCAAATTCCTGTACGATTTCCCGTGCCATCTCACCATCTTCCGTTGACACAATCTTCGTATTCCATTCCCGGTTGTAAGTCAATGCTGCACTTGTGATATTGGAACTTCCGATGATAATCCGGTAGATCTCTTCTTTTTTGAAAATGTATCCCTTGGTATGGAAACCTTCTTTTGCTGCTTCTACATCGTACATTTTCAAAGTGATATTCTGTAACTCATTTAACTTTTTCAGTGCTCTTGGCTCGCTGAAATTCAGATAATTCGTTGTCAGAATCTCTCCCGGAATATTCTTCTTTTCCAGTTCTTTTAACGTCTGCAAAAGTGGCGTAATTCCACTCATTGTGATGAATGCCACACTGATCTGGAATTGATCGCACGCCAAGAGCTCATCCTCGACGGATGAGAGAACTTTCTTTCCTTCTTTGTGATTGTTGGACACGAACTGCGGACGGTAGGCCAGGCTTGAGGCTGTGGCGCCGTTGATGTAGGCGGTTTCTAGGGCGATTCGTAGGGTGGTGATGTTCATTTTTGTGTTGCTCCTTTTCGAAAATATTCTTGAAGTAATGTTTTCCTTAATAAAAAATAATTATATTTTTAGAAAATACATTCATAAACACATTATCAGATAAACACTATATCTATTAATTCATGCAATCTCAGTTGATCATATTTTCCAGTCCACCATTGACCTGAGCAACCAAATTAAATTTATCTTTAATGGTACTTTATAGGATTTCGCCAAGAAGAAGCAATTCTTTGACTGCTAACGATCTACTCTCTGGTCACAGGTAAAATATAATACGCACCATTATTTAAATAGGAGCGTATCGTTTTGCGAGGATACCCTCAAGCACATCGGCAATAGTGTTAACCTCTTCTGTTGTATTATACTTTCCAAAAGAAATTCTGATTGTTCCTTTTGCATATTCTTCTTGTAAGCCTATCGCTTTAAGGACATGAGAAATTTGTGTATTTTTACTATCACAAGCTGATCCTGTAGAAACACAAATTCCTTTTAAATCAAGCCGATGAAGTATCATTTCTCCCTCTACATTTCTAAATGATAAGCTTATATTTCCAGGGATTATATTTACTCCGCCATTTCTTTTAAACTCAAGATTTGAAGAATCCAATCTATTCATTAAACTATTTTCCAGTGAAAGAATATGTTTAATATTAGACGCCATATCATCACAGTTTCGTTTTAGCGCTATCGCCATTCCTACAATAGCAGGTATATTTTCCGTACCAGCACGCATCCCTAATTCTTGTGCGCCGCCATCAGCATAGGAGCTTAAAGGTGTCCCTTTTTTGATATAAAGAAATCCAATACCCTTTGGTCCATTAAATTTATGAGCAGAAGCCGATAACATATCTACATCCAAATCTTTTACATTAATTGGAATATGACCTACAGCCTGAACAGCATCTGTGTGAAATAATACTCTCTTTGAATGAGCAATCTTAGCTAATTCTTTTATTGGTTGGATAGTTCCAATTTCATTATTCGAAAGCATAATAGATACTATCTTTGATCTTGATGACAAATTGGTTTCAAGAACTTCCGGTAATACTTGACCGATTGAATTCACCGGAAGATATTTGACCGAATAACCAGCTCTTTCGATTGTTGCAGCTGAATTCAATACTGCATGATGTTCAATGCTTGTTGTGATAAGTTCTTGTTCTTTTACAGTTTCATTCATTATTCCCTTTATGGCCCAATTGTCGCTTTCTGTTCCGCCAGAAGTAAAAAATATCTCATCTGGATCGGCATTTATGCAAGAAGCAATTATCTCACGCGATTCCTTTAACGCTTTCTTTGCAGGACGAGCAAATGCATACGGCTCTGATGCATTTCCATATTCAGTTTTCAGATAAGGCATCATCTCTTTGAGTGCCTCTTCATCTAATTGCGTAGTTGCTGCGTTATCTGCATAAATCATTTTATCTAACCTCAATATCTGTAAGTTATGTCCGGAACATTCCTTTTACCTGGAACATCAAATTCCTTTGGATCAACAGCACAAAGCTGATTTTTAATACTTTGTCTCATTTCAATAGCTGGCTCTAAACAATATTTAATAAACTCTTCCGGCAAGATGTCTGCCTTGCATGTTGCATGCGGAAAAATTAGTTTGACATATGCGGTGCATAATCTTTTTATTGCCGTTAAATCTCTCATATCAGGCTTGTCGGGAACATCCAAACACTCATCAACAATTGCTGCATATTGCATTTCATCTCGTAATAAATGGAGTACTTCTGCAAAATATTCTGTATTGAGTGCCCATCCATCTGCAACCAATCCCTGATGCATTCGCGGAATCTCCCAGCCTGGGATTAGTCCATGAAATCTATCTAGCGTTGCTGATTCTCTAAACATTGGATTAATTTCATCGACCATATTTAGTTTGGTATTAAACTTTTCTGCATCAACATTACCTAATACGACAATTCCCGCATCTGCTTCCATTTTCGCATCAAAACCTTTTACTTCACCAAACTCCATATAATCTTTCAAAGCAGTCTGAATTTGTCCAGGATCAACAAATTTCATTGTCTGAATTTCATCAAATGCTACAAAATCAAAACGAGTAATCAAGCCTCCCGTTTTCTTGGCATTATCATAAAGCAAAGACGCTCTAGAAACCGTTCCACCTGATATCAACCAGCCTCTTTTACTAATTTTATGGAACACATAGCTCTTTCCGGTTCCTTTTGGTGCCAGTTCGATGATATTAACTCGTCTTTCAACAAATGGAAGAAGTCGACGAAGAATAAAGAGTTTTTGCTTCTCTGTATCATAACCATCAGGATTATAATCTGCAGCAGAAATCAAAACATCAATCCACTCCTTTGTAGAAAATTCCGATCTTCCTTCTCTATAATCTTCAAGATCAACAACATACGGACAAAACGGGCTATAATCAATCATTTTGATATAACCATTTGCTTTTTTGGTGGAATAGTCTCGCGTCCACATCAACTCCACTATTCCCCAGTTTTCACTTTCTTTCAAAAGGGTATCCTGCCAAGATTCAATCACCTCATTTTCAACAACCCCTCCTGCACCAGCACGTGTACCTCCAAAATCCGGCAGTTCAAAAGTTGTTTGTCCTGTCTTGATATCCACTGTCACACGTAACCGTGCTAAAAACCTTACAGTTTCTCCGTTAATTAATCTGAACTTAAATTGTTCAAAATCATCTTTTCCAGGAATATAATTATCTATATAATCCGACACTCGATCCAAATCGGTTTCTCCATTTTCGTCAGAGAATTTCATTGTCAACCAATCTCTCATATATGATGGTAAACTTAAATTTGAAAAAAACTCTGTTCGTTTTGGATTCTTGAGAACAACCATATCAGGAAAGACATCGCGAATTTTTTTGTCATTCAAATCAATTGCCTCCTTCTACAAAAACAGAGTGCAGCCTTCCTCTTTAAATTCTTTTATTTTGATTTCCAGATCATTTTTTTCACACTCTAAATATGTTGCAAAACAATCTAAACAATAAAAATCTTCTGTATCTAAATCGATTAGCTTCTTCGATAGAGCAACTTCATCTTTTTTTAACTTCTTGCCACATTCGATACATTTTTTTGCTTTACTTGACACTACGGAAGTAATCCTCCTTTCATACCTGATCCCAATGGCGTTTTCACCTTGATTGTCTTCTTTTCACTCATCAATCTACCATTTACTGTAAATTGTAAAGATAATTCAGCCCCAGTAATAGACTCAAAACATAATGTCCATATTTTCGGGTCTTCTGTAGGAATCTCATCACACTTTCCAGAAAAAGTTTCAACATTCAAGCTATGAACATCCTGCGAAAATGTTACTATGATTTTTCCTTTTCCACCTTTGGTCTTGATTGATTTATCTATATTCTCAATTTTTATTTGGACAGGTTTGTTCTTACGATGAAGCACAATCAAAGGTACAATGGATTCTTCTGGTGTCAAACCTCCATGTAACTCACCGACTATTGCATTTTCATCATTATTTCCGCCCGCCGCATTTCCTGTTTGCTTGAAATGATTGTAGTCCTTCATTACAATATATGTATCTTCATCAAAGATGCATTGTTCCATGTTTTCTAATATACCTTCTGGCACTTCACTGGAGCCCAACTTACAAAATCTTCCAAATGCCATTGCAGTTGCACCGTCTGGTAAGAAAGTATATGGCTTTTCATGAAATGCAAGCGCTGCCAATCGACTACTGCCGTGATCACCTGTGATAATTACATTCTCATGATCATCCAAGTAAGTTACAGCTTCACGCATAAGTTCTTCTATAATACAAATTTGATTAAAAATACAAGAAAAATAGTCTTTATCATCCGGCATTCCTCTATGTGAAAGTTTGTCCAAACGGTCTCTTTTCTCATCAGCATCTGTCCATTGATGATTATAAGCAGTTTCTGTAGGAATACGTGCCGCTACAATATTTGTTGATACCTCAAATGAATTTCCTTTGATTCTATCCAGTATTGCTAACGCCAGTGACAACCATTCTATGCCCATTCCATCTATCCAAAACGATTGAGAATCCTTTCCCTGATACTTTTTCATTACAGAATATCTAGAATCTAATGCCTCATAATCCGGATGCTTAATAGGCTGGTCTACAGGTCTATTAATTATTTTTTTCTTTTTATACCACGTAAAATAATTGCTATAAGATCCATATATATCTTCCGGTGTTTCCATATACCAGCTTAATTCAGGATAAATGTTTCTTACGGATTCTATAATTTCCATATAACTGTCAGAAATATCCCCGCCAGTCCTCAGCCATCGACAAACCGTTTTTATAATATAAACGCGTTCTTCTTGAGATGTTCCAGTCAACAACTCAAACACTTGCTTCGGAACATATTTATCCAGTTCCCCAAAAAATTTGATTGATGGTGCCGTATTCTTCATACTAGTCATAATAGCTCGTCGTTCTTTTACCCAATCTGGTTTACTATCAACATATGGTAAAATATCATTTGCAATATGATTACCTAAATTATTCAACTCTGCCGGCACTAATTTATGCATAATGGTACCCACATAATCAGTCGGTGTATTAAGCTGATACCAAATCCATACGTAACTTCTGCTTAAAACGTTCAAACCATCCCAATGCGTTGCTATGACACTGGAATCAAATTGTTGCAAATTTACAGAATTCAAAACAACATCTTCAATACTATCAAATTTTTGAAGATCACTATATAATGTTGCCCATGTATCTGCATCCAATAAGTTTTCAGAAATAATGGATAACTCTGGATGCTCTTTACATAAATAATCATACGGATTCTCCACAACAACTACCGACAAGCGCCCAAAAGATTCCTCACAATCTTTATATTGTGAAGTAATTAATGTCACATCTCCGCCAGATAATCTATTTGCCCACTCATAAAACCATTTTTTTAATCCATCAACTGCATTCATATTATTAATGTTTGCAAAACGATTTGAATACACTAATAGCCTATAATTAGTTGATGATTTATTTCCATCCAATTCCCAGAGGTATATTTTTTGCCTTTCGTTAACTTCACCTACAACTCTATAGAATAGCTCTTTGCATAAAAACATCGGAAGATATACTCTTGTATTAGAATCAACGGAGTATTGCTTGCTCCAAAATGGTTCGAATTGAGCATTTTCTGTAACTTCACATTCTCTTTTTACAGCTATTCGTAAATATTCGCCAACTGACAAAAGTAAAATCTGATTCCCTGGATCCTTTTCGATTAAACGTTCAATTTTTCTGAATCTTGGATGTACATCATCTGCGGCACAAAAATCTCCAATACATATTGTTTTATCACACGATGTTGTTAACTGTGTGATTAAATTCTGATACTCTGTAAAATCCTCACAAAAAATAACGCGTAATGGATACCGAGATTTTATATGACGTTCTTCATCTATTTTTTTTAGGATTTCTTCTATAGTCATAACACACCCATTCTTTCCGGATTACTTTTAAACAAAATATTTATAAAGCTGAGGATATTCCTCCATTGCCTTAAGTATATTATTTCGAAGTTCTGACTCTTTCATTTCTGAAATTTTTTCTTTAGCTACTTGCTTTGCTTTGGCGGCAGCAATCTTATTAATGTATGTTGCAACTATTTTTGATATTTCACCGCCTCTTGAAGCCCATGTAAAAACATTAGCTCCACATTTTATGCGAACTTGCGCCATGATATCGTTTTCGTTATCTTCAAATTCTTTTTCCGATCCGTTGCAAATCTGTGCATACAATTTTTCTCTGATATACTGTCGATTTTGTAAGAAATCAAATTTGTCTGATTTGAAGAATTGAATTGCATTATATAAGTCAACATTTCCTATTATTTTTCCCTTCTCAAGCTCGTGAACAGAAATAAAGTAGGATTCGTCATCTTTATTAACAACCCATTGAATTGGAACAACGTATTCATTACACCAACTTTCAATAGTTTCAAATCCGCTTATTTCTTTCCATCTTCCAAGCAATATTTTCTTATCATGTTCAAACTTGATTGATTGTATTGATTTATCTAATGCAGTTTCAAACGCAGGTAACTGTGTTGCATATATAGTGGTTCAGTTGTCAAGACAAAAATCTAAGCTTTTTATAATGAACTGATATATGTAACTGGGTAGGGGAGAAAATCCCCCCTTAGGCTGCATGATCATCCAGTAACAGAATCGGATAATAGCA
>ENA-OQKP01000943-OQKP01000943.1-human-gut-metagenome-genome-assembly--contig:-NODE-943-length-17270-cov-3.567684_pt1 | contig 17270 bp, 15 predicted proteins | sample MGYA00242780_ERZ504802 | MGnify/ENA primary metagenome ERZ504802 (study PRJEB26092, sample SAMD00036406) | human gut metagenome | host: Homo sapiens | study: EMG produced TPA metagenomics assembly of... | reverse complement strand
AAAGTTTACTATGTCCCCAATTGATTTACGCGAGCAACGAGCCAAAGTCCGTGCTTGCACGAGACCTTGGCGACTGCCGCGATAACTTGAGAAACTCGCGAAGCGTGTTTCTCATAGTTTATTTTGTCTTATATGTGAGCTGTTTTACATCTGGAATTGCCATTAATACCGGGTACAGTACGAAGGAGATAATCAGTCCGCCGACTCCCTGAATAATATTGGCTGGAATACTTGCTGCTGCAGATGATCCATAAAGGAAAAATTCGCAGATAAAATATCCACCGGCTACCAGTACGATATCGATCACGCCACCGAGAAGCACTGCTACATAACGTGTTTTGGAATCTTTTGCAATTTTCTGGTAAACAAGTCCTGAAAACAGAGCAATCAGTCCTTTGATTACAAATGTAATCGGAACGTATACAAAATATCCACCGAGGAGGTCTGACATTGCGGAACCGATACCGGCTGCCAACAGTCCATAACTTGGTCCAAGAACAACTCCTGACAGGATTACGATTGCGTCACCTGGATGTATATATCCGCCTGTGCCAGGTGTTGGAATACGGATAGACATGGTGGCAACACATGCAAGTGCAGCAAAAAGTGCTGTCATCACAATTTTTTTCAAATTTGAATTCATAGTAAAACCTCTTTCCTTATATGATTACTTATCTTTCGATTGAACCTACTGTACAACAATCATGGCTTGATATAAAGGTCCAATTCTGATAAAAAACAACAGGCCAGTTTGCGGTTTTGTGGGAGAACTGTAAACTGGCCTGTTGTTTTTAGATAGCATTTATTTTAGAAACATATGTAACAACTTATTATTTATCTTCTTGTAAGGCTGATATCGCATTGGCAGATCCAGCCAGGTCTTCTTATCCACAATACTCTTGTAATGTGTAAATGTATCAAATCCGGTCTTTCCGTGGTAACTGCCCATGCCGCTTTCGCCAAATCCGCCGAAAGGCATTTCGCTTGTGGCAAGGTGAATCAGTGTATCGTTGATGCAGCCTCCGCCGAACCCGATTCTTGCAATTACATTTCCTGCTACATGTGTATCTCCGGCGAAAATATAAAGTGCAAGCGGATGGGACATGGCACGGATATTATTCACGGCTTCGCTGATAGAATCGTAAGTCAGGATTGGAAGAACCGGTCCGAAGATTTCTTCCTGCATGACAGCGTCCGCAAAGGTGACGTTGTCCATGATTGTTGGCTCGATCTGTAAAGTGTGATGGTCGAAAGTGCCGCCATAGACCACTTTGTCGTAATCAATCAGTCCAAGCAGCCGGTCAAAATGTTTTAAATTGATAATTTTGCCATATTCTTTATGTGCCAGAGGCTGTTTACTAAATTGTTTTTGAATCTGTTTTTTCAATTCTTTTATAAGTTTATCTTTGACTGTGCGGTCGCAGTAAATGTAATCAGGAGCAACACATGTCTGCCCGCAATTTAAAAATTTACCAAAAACAATACGTTTAGCAGCAAGTCTGATATCGGCACTTTTATGAACGATGCAAGGGCTTTTACCACCGAGCTCAAGGGTGATTGGAGTCAGATGGTTGGAAGCATGCCGCATCACTTCCTTCCCTACTTCCTGGCTTCCGGTAAAGAAGATGTAGTCAAAATGTTCATTTAGCAAGAAATTATTTTCCTCGCGCCCACCTGTGACAACGGCCACATATTTTTCATCGAAGCATTCCTGGATCATACGGCTGATCAGAGCAGTAGTATGTGCAGAATAGGCACTTGGCTTCAGGATTGCGGTATTTCCTGCTGCCAGCGCATCGATCAACGGCTCTATGGTGAGCATGAACGGATAATTCCATGGACTCATAATCAGTGTGACACCATACGGGGACGGTTTTTGATAGCTCCTGGAGTGAAACTGTGCCAGTGGAGTCCTGACTGTGCGCTCTTTCGAAAATTTGCGTGTATGTTTCAGCATGTAAGTCAGTTCGCTTAAGACGAGACCAGTCTCGCACATGTAGCTTTCAAAAGCACATTTTCCCAAATCTGCACGGATTGCGATATTAATTTCATTTTCATATTTTAAGATGCATGCTTTTAATTTTTGAAGTGCATGTATACGATATTCTACATCAAGCGTAGCATCGGAATGAAAAAAAGTCCGCTGTTTCTGAATCAGTTGTTTGATTTCAGCCTGTGTCATAAGAAAAGCCCTCCTATATAATTGAATTCATTTTTGAATTTGTAATTGATTCCCCAAATGCAGCTCTGGTTTACTGAGCTGCAAGTATGATTCCTACGGATTATTCCGTGCTTTGCACTCCCACAATCCTCCCAATTATTCGCATATCGTGGGATTGTCATCCCACTTTTAGGCTCATATTGGGGCGCGTCCCAAGGTCTTTCATCCACTTATGAGCAAGCTCATGTGGATTTAGACCTTTTGACCCTGGCATCATATTTATATGATTATGATAGATGCATTTGTCTGATAATTCAAGAAACAAATTGAAAGAAATGTTGATTACATTCAGATGGAACTGGTGTTATCGGACTGCATGATACAGGCATGGGTTAAAACTACAGAGAATATTAAGAATATTCCAAAGAAGTTGTTAAGAAATGTATTCTAATATATCAGGTGTGAAGATAAAGGCTGGAAAAAGGAGAGGAAATGTTATGGATTATGTGAGGATTTTATATACTTATATAGTTGAGGATTTTATGTACAGTGGTTATCTGCTTCTTACGTTGCTGCTACCGTGTCTGATATATCAGGGACTAATGGAAATCAAAGCAAAGCAAAATTCCAGGCGTGTGCCTGCAAAATATTATTTTGGAGTTTATGTAATGCTCGTTTATCTGTGGGTGGTATTTAAAGTGACAGGGATAGGCCTGTTGGCAGACATTGTAAGACTTAAAGATGCCATCAGTGGTGGATATAACTGGAATCCACTGGCAGGATTGGGCATGGGGTTTGTGTTAAATATAATCATGTTTTTGCCACTTGGCCTATTGATACCATGTATATGGAAGAAATGCAGAAGCATAACAAATGTCACAGTCACAGGATTTTTACTGTCGTTAACAATTGAAATTTCTCAGATATTTAACGCGCGTGCAACAGATATTGATGATCTCCTTGCAAATACAATCGGCGCGTGCGCAGGATATCTGATCTGGAGAGGTATTTATGTGTTAGTTTGTGGAAAACAGAAAGAAAAAGGTGATGGACATGTGGAAAATCCAATAGAGGCTGATGGAAGAAAATGGGAACCAATGATATATCTGGCGCTGGCTTTTTCCGGAGCGTTCTTTCTGTATAATCCATATGTGCAATAATGAATTGCAGAAGTGCAGAAGACACTAAAAAAGGTCCACCGGACCTTTTTGTCGTATGCTTGGCAACAAAAAAAGATGCAGTTTTAAAGCTGCATCATTCCTGACATAATACACCCGCCGCAGGCACCTTGTTTTTTCAGGCTGTTCCATTGCTGCGGGTCAAATTTTATTCCGCCGATTCCGTAGACAGGAATCGTGACTACATCACAGACATTTTTCAAAAAATCAAGTCCACGTGGCGGCAGGCCTTTCTTACAATCTGTTGTGAAAATGTGTCCGGCTGTCACATAGGTCGCACCGAGCCGTTCTGCTTCCATAGCATCCTCGACAGAATGAACAGATGTGCCGATTTTATGGAAGTCCGTAACATGAAAACTCTGCGAGATTGTCGAATTCTGACTTTGTAAATGCTTCTGCGACTCGGCAGACAACTCCCGTAACAGAGGCAGTGGCAAATGAATGGCATCATGTCCAAGTTCCAGCGCTGCTTTCCAGTAAGTATGTAAGAAACATGGGACATCGTAAGCTTTACAGATATCCAGAATAATTTTTGCTAATGCTTTGTATTCGTCTTCTGGCAAATCCTTTTCTCTAAGAACGAGAGCGTCCGGGTGCCATTCGCAGACCCGTTTAATCTGGTCTTCAAAAGGTTGATTGCAGAGATGTCGGTTTGAAATGGCAAGGATTTGGAAATTTCTGCCAGGACTATTCATCTTCTTGAGAATAGAATTATTTATCATAGAATCATTACAGTTCATATTGGATTCCTACTTTCTGAAAACTTCTCACAGCCTATTACATAAGCTCTTCTTTGAAATTTATATTTCCCAGTATAAAAAGTCTGATATGGAATGTCAATGTATGCTTCAAAGAAACACGAAAATATTCATAATATATGTTATACTCTAGTTGCAATGTTCGACTTGAATTTGCGTGTGACAGAAAACTCGCAATCATTATTAGTGACAAAAGCTTGCAATGATAGAAAAGGATTACGGGAAATTACATGGAACAGTACTATTATAATAGGATGAATAAAATAGAACAGGCAGTTTATCATGCCTTGTATCAGGGGGTTTTAAATATAGATGAAGAGATTCAGATTCCAAGACTGGAGGGTGAGGCACTTTATAATGTCTTTTTCAAGCTCCGGCTGGATCATCCGGAAATTTTCTGGGCAACAGGCTATAAGTATAAATATTACAACGATTCTCCCAATCTGATTTTTGTGCCGGAATATTTATTTGAAAAAGCAAAGATAAAAGAACATCAGAAAGCCATGACAGCCCGCGTAGAGAAAATCGCAAGAGAAGCGAAGACATTTTCCCAGTGGGACAAGGAAAAATATATACACGACTTTTTATGTGAAAGTATACATTATGATAAGCTGAAAAAACCTTATTCCCATGAGATTATCGGACCTTTAGGGCATGGGGTAGGCGTATGTGAAGGAATTGCAAAATCCGTGAAGGTATTGTGTGATGTCCTTGGAATCTGGTGTATGATCGCCGGGGGTGGAAATAATACGGAAAAAGGGATTAAGTACCGTCATACATGGAATATCGTAAAGATTGACGGAAAGTATTATCACATGGACGTAACATTGGACAATACGCTTGGCAATTATGAGAAAAAAGAAAATCAGAAACCGGAAAACAAAACTCCGCGCAACACATCGGGAAAGAACAAAGCCGGAAAAGCAGAACAGATGGATTTCAGGTACGATTATTTTAACCTGGATGATAAAAACATTTTCCGGGATCACGAACCACTGTTGTATCCGGCTCCAGCATGCAACGAGGGCGGACACTTCTATTATAAAGAGAAGAAACTGTCATTTACAAAGATAGAAGATGTATACAAGCGGTCGCTTCAGGCAGCGAAGAAAGGACGCGTGCTGACCTTTCACTGGCGAGGCGGCTATCTGACCAAAGAAGTGTTAAAAGAAATTCTGGAAGAAATCGAGAGAGCTGGACGTGAGAAAAATAAACAGCCTCAGATCAGTCTGAACTGGGCACAGGCAGTCTTGAGGGTGGAGTATCAGGAACTGCCGGAAGGCATGATCAGAGAAACGAAAGTTGTGATGGAAGATGCCAATGAAGGAGAGAGATAATTGGAAATAGAGAAAAACACAGAAAATGTGTGGAAAGCAGAGCAAAAGAATAAAGAAAATGTGGAAAATCAGGCGTACCAGATCAGTCAGGAGAGAGCTTTGGAGATGCTGGAAGAACTTTTGGAACAAGATCAGTTCGAATTACTTCTGCCAGAGTATAAACTGGTTTATATGATGAACGATGCAGTGGAAAGCTTTCTTGTATTTCACGGTGCGCGAATGACCGGAATTTATCAGGACGATTATGAAGGACCACTGGATGCATCAGTTACCTATGAAAATGGAGAATATGTGCTTGTGGTACATCAGGACGATTCTGTTGTAACGCTCTTTTACCAGTCGCTGTCAGTGGAAGTACATTTATACAATTATGGAGAAATCGGACATTTCTGGGTGGAAGGGTACGAATACTTAAGACAACTGGAATATCGCATTGCAATTTTACGGGACAAATTAGAATATCTGGGACCGGAATTCTGCACACCGACAGAACAGAAACTGGCAATGTTAGAACAGTTCCCGCCACTCAATTACTGCTGTTACCCGGCGGTGCCGGATCAATATATTGTACCAAAAGATAATCCGTGGCAGCCGTCAGAAGAGGCGATCACAGTCATGGAAGAATTCGCAGAAGAAGCAGACGATAAAAGTATGATAAAGTTATTAAAATATTACCGGAAACATCATGGTATGAGAATGAGTCGTTACATAGCTGTAAAATTACATCAGACAAAACATGTACGCTTCATAGAACTTCTGACAGAGAAACTCAAACAAGAAGCCGCAAACTATCCAAACCGGAGCTTCGGAAAAGAAGCTGATGAAAGACATCAGAAACTTATCAGTCAGGCAAAAAAAGAGCAGGCAGAACTTTATCAGCAGGGAATCAAATCCGAGGTACTAAGAGAAGAGCCATTCGTCACCGCACAAGACGAACTCGACTATAAGGTTTATCTCATGATTTATAAGTGGCAGGGAAAAAACAGGGGCGTCAATGTCAGAAGAATAAATTAAATTTCCAAAATAAAAAGAGCCCTCCCACTGGAAGACTCTCAAAGGAAAAAGTATGAAAAAGAAAATTGTTATTTATATCTCAGCATCTCTCTTGCTGATGTCTATATAATAATGAAAAAATGTTTTCGATTTGTGTTTAGATTGTTAAAAAAGTGTGAATCATGGAAAAGAAAAGTTTTGATGCAATTTTTATCTGTTATAGACAAGAAAAAATGGAAAAAAGAGGCTAAAATGAAATTTGCAATTTAAAATCTTGCAAATTTCATTGTTATTTTCTTAACTATTGTCGAAAAATGAAGTTGTCATATTTTTATCTTGCATTTCTCAGAAAAATCCTGTAAACTAAATCAAAAGTGCATGTAATCCGTGTGGGGCAGATGAACTATCATGCGACTTTTCGGTCAAGTTGTAATTGCCCGTGGGATTAGAGAGAAAAAGGCTAATTGCAAACCAATAAAAAAAGAGAGGAAGAAGACAATGAAACAGTTCAAGAAAGTTCTGGTGGCGAACCGTGGGGAAATCGCCATTCGAGTATTCCGTGCGCTCAATGAGCTCGGAATTGTGACAGTCAGCATTTATTCTAAGGAAGACAGATACGCTCTTTTCCGTTCCAAAGCAGACGAATCCTATCCCCTGAATCCTGATAAAGGACCGATCGATGCATATCTTGATATTGATACAATTATTAAGATCGCACTGAATGCAGGCGTAGATGCAATCCATCCTGGATATGGGTTCCTGTCAGAGAATCCGGAGTTTGTAGATGCATGTGAACAGAATGGCATTACATTTATTGGACCTTCCAGTGATATTATGAGAGCAATGGGAGATAAGATTTCTTCCAAACAGATTGCCATTGCAGCAGATGTACCGATCATCCCTGGAGTAGATCACGCGATGAAGTCTTATGAAGAGGCAGCGAAGATCGCAGACATGGTCGGATATCCGATTATGCTGAAAGCTTCCAACGGTGGTGGCGGACGCGGTATGCGTATTGTCAATGATCCGGCTGATCTGGAAAAAGAATTCAACGAGGCGAGAAATGAATCTAAAAAAGCTTTCGGTGATGATATGATTTTCGTTGAGAAATATCTGAAAGGACCAAAGCATATTGAGGTTCAGGTGATCGGAGATAATTACGGCAATGTTGTGCATCTGTTCGACCGTGACTGCTCTGTGCAGAGACGTCACCAGAAGGTCGTAGAGTATGCGCCGGCATTTACCATTCCAGACGAGACAAGAGAGAAGATTTTTGATGCAGCAATCCGTCTTTGTAAAAATGTTGGATATGTCAATGCAGGAACACTGGAGTTTCTGGTAGACAGAGATAACAATCCATACTTTATTGAAATGAATCCTCGTATTCAGGTAGAGCATACAGTCAGTGAGATGGTGACAGGAATTGATATCGTGCAGGCTCAGATCATGGTTGCAGAAGGATATGCTCTTGATTCAGAGGAGATACATATTAAATCACAGGAAGATGTTACATGTAACGGATATTCTATTCAGACTCGTGTTACGTCTGAAGATCCGGCAAATAACTTCCTGCCGGATACAGGTGAGATGACAGTATATCGTTCCGGTTCCGGTAATGGTATCCGTCTGGACGGTGGCTGTGCATATGTCGGAGCCGTTGTATCACCACACTATGACAGTCTGCTTGTAAAGATTATTTCTCATGACCGTACCTTTGCAGGTGCAGTGAGAAAATCCGAGCGTGCCCTTCAGGAGATGCGTATCCGTGGAGTTAAGACAAATATTCCGTTCCTGATCAATGTGCTGAACCACCCGACATTCCAGTCCGGTCAGTGTTACACAACATTTATCGAGGAGACACCGGAGTTATTCCGCCTGACACACAGCCTGAACCGTGCGACTAAGATCATTGAGTTTATCGGTGATCGTATCATCAATTCTGACATGGGTAAGAAGAAACAGTTCGATAACCGTATTCTGCCGACATTTGACCATGATAAACCGGTCTATGGTGCAAGAGATGAATTTTTAAAACTTGGTGCAGAAGGCTACATGCAGAAGATTTTAAAAGAAGAAAAGCTTTATGTTACGGATACAAGTATGCGTGATGCGCAGCAGTCACTGGTGGCAACACGTATGCGTAGCAAAGATCTGTGCGGTGCCGCTTATGCGACAAATGCATTTATGCAGAACGCATTTTCAGTAGAGGCATGGGGAGGTGCTACATTTGATACAGCGTACCGATTCCTGAAGGAGTCACCGTGGAAACGTCTGACAACTTTAAGAGAGCGTATGCCGAACACATTGATCCAGATGTTGCTTCGTGCGTCCAATGCCGTTGGATACAGCAACTATCCGGACAACCTTGTAAAAGAGTTCATTCAGATTTCAGCAGAGAATGGAATCGATGTATTCCGTATTTTTGACAGTCTGAACTGGATCGAGACTATGAAACTGCCAATTGAGGAGGCACTTAAGACTGGAAAGATCGTTGAAGGTGCAATCTGCTACACAGGAGATATTACAAGTCCGAACGAGACAAAGTATACATTAGATTATTATGTGAAGATGGCGAAAGAACTGGAGTCCTTAGGATGCCATTCTATTGCGATCAAGGATATGGCAGGACTTCTGAAGCCGCTGGCAGCAAAAGAACTGATCAGCACACTGAAGAGAGAACTTCATGTACCATTACATTTGCATACACACGATTCCACGGGAAATGGTGTAAGTACTGTTATGATGGCGGCAGAAGCTGGCGTAGATATTGTCGACCTGGCAATTGAGTCTATGTCATCACTGACCAGTCAGCCGTCTATGAACGCAGTAGCAGAGGCACTTCGTGGAACAAGACGTGACACAGGCCTGAAGCCGGAGGAACTGACAGAATTAAGTCACTACTACAGCCGTGTGCGTGAAGTATATGCACCATTTGAAAGTGATATGAAATCTCCAAACACAGAGATTTACAAATATGAGATTCCAGGAGGACAGTACTCCAACTTGCTTGCACAGGTAACAAGTATGGGATCACCGGATGATTTTGAAGCAATCAAGGAACTTTATAAAGATGCCAATGATCTGCTTGGAAACATCGTAAAAGTAACTCCAACTTCCAAGGCAGTCGGTGATCTGGCTATCTTTATGTACAAGAATGGCCTGACAAAAGATAATATTCTGACAGAAGGTGCCGGATTATCCTATCCGGATTCCGTCGTATCTTATTTCCAGGGTATGATGGGACAGCCGTATGGTGGATTCCCGAAGGAACTGCAGAAGATTGTCCTGAAAGATATTAAACCACTGACAGAACGTCCAGGTGCACTTCTCCCGGCAGTTGATCTGGATCGGATTAAGAAGGATCTGTGCGAGAAATATCATTATGAGGATCGCTCAGAAGCAGATATGTGCAAGAAAGCAGTCAGCTATGCGCTGTATCCGAAGGTATATGAGGACTATTGCGAACACTTTGAGATGTACAATGATGTTACAAGATTGGAAAGTCACGTATACTTCTATGGCCTTAGAAAGGGTGAGGAGACTTACTTGAAGATTGGCGAAGGAAAGGAACTTCTGATCAAATATCTGGAAGCAAGCGAGCCGGACGAGGACGGATACCGTACATTGATGTTCCAGGTAAATGGATCTATCCGTAACGTCAAGATTCTGGATAAGAAACTGGAGATCAAGACAGATCGTAAGCTTAAGGCAAGCAAGTCCAATCCGAAACAGCTTGGAGCAAATATCCCAGGTATCGTAGGAAATGTCCTTGTCAAAGAGGGAGATCCGGTCAAAGTCAATACACCGCTTCTTACTCTGGAAGCTATGAAGATGGAGACAATCGTTGTATCTACGATTGAAGGTGTTGTAGACAAGATTTATGTAAAACCAGGTGAAACAGTGCATCAGGACGATCTGATGATGTCCTTCCAGTAAAAAGATTTTTGAAAAAAGCCTTGAAAAGGACTAATCAGAGGATTATAATCAAATACAGATAAGAGAGATTCTTCGGGGCAGGGTGTGATTCCCAACCGGCGGTAAAGTCCGCGACCCGCTGTGTAAGTGTATGCAGTGGCTGATCTGGTGAGATTCCGGAACCGACAGTAAAGTCTGGATGAGAGAAGAATTATGGTGAATGTATGTCAGTCCCCCGAAGCGTAAGCGTCGGGGGATTTTGTGTTGTCAAGCATACGACAAAAAGGTTCGGTGGACCTTTTTTAGTGATACATTCTAAAGAAGCATAGTTCCAAAAGAAGTATTCTTTCTTAATTAAAATAAAAGAGGGCAGTGTCTGAGGTTTTCATTTGCACAGCTCAGACACACCGCAGATAAAAAGGAGAGAAAGAAATGAGTACAAATGTAGCAACACAGAACAAATCAAACACAGCAGGTATGTCAAAAGTAAGATTCATTACCCAGGTGGGAATGCTGGGGGCAATTGCAGTTATTTTAATGGCATTTGAAATACCGCTTCCATTTGCACCGGCATTTTACAAGATTGATTTCAGCGAAGTTCCGGCACTGATCGGCTGCTTTGCAATGGGACCGGTAGCAGGAGCAATGATCGAACTAATTAAAATCGTATTACATCTTCTGATCAGTGGAACATCTACAGCAGGTGTCGGTGATATTGCTAACTTTGCAATTGGTTGTGCCTTTATTCTTCCGGCAGCATGGATTTATAAAGCAAAACACTCCAGAAAAAGTGCATTGATCGGAATGGCAGTAGGAACTGTATTTATGGCATTTATCGGTTGCTTTTTAAATGCATATGTATTACTTCCGGCTTATGCAAAAGCATTTAGCATGCCAATCGATGCGCTGGTAGGAATGGGAACAGCAGTAAATGGTCATATTACGAATTTACTTACATTTGTCGTATTTGCAGTAGCACCATTTAACCTTTTGAAAGGTGCAATGGTATCCGCTGTAGTACTTCTGATCTACAAGAAGATCAGTCCGATTCTGAAAATGAGATAATATCAGCTGGGGTTTTGTTCCAACATCATTGTATAGAAGAAAAATATTAAAAAATAGCAGGTGGATATATGGCACTTAATGTCAGAGTTTAAATATGACGTTGAAAGCGATATGTTTACCTGTTATTTTTTATATAATAAGAAATTGTAATTTCTATTATGTAAAAAAGATTGTACTGATAAAAAAACAGAGTGAAATCTAAAATTTTCATTGACAGACGGAAAAGAAGGAGATATTATAAGGTCAATACAAAAACAGAGTTGGAGGATAGGAATTATGAAATTTAAAAAAGTTGTAAGTGCTGTATTAGTATCAGCACTGGCAGTCAGCATGATGGCAGGCTGTGGTTCTAAGAGCGGAAGCTCAGATTCAAAATCAGATGTATTTAAAATTGGTGGAATCGGACCGATGACAGGAGATGCAGCAGCATATGGTGAAGCAGTAGACAACGGTGCAAAGCTTGCTGTAGAAGAGATTAATAAAAATGGTGGAATCAATGGTAAGCAGGTTGAGTTCAAGACAGAAGATGATCAGGCAGATGCAGAGAAAGCTGTGAATGCTTACAATACTCTGAAAGACTGGGGTATGCAGATTCTTATGGGAACTGTAACATCTGGTTCTTGTACAGCAGTAGCATCTGAGACAGACAGTGATCACATGTTCCAGATCACACCTTCCGGAACAGCAGTAGAGAGCGTTCAGGATCACGACAACGTATTCCGTCTTTGCTTCTCAGATCCTGAACAGGGAACAAAATCTGCAGAGTACATTGCAAAGAACAAACTTGCAACAAAGATAGCAGTTATTTATAACAGCTCCGATGTATATTCTAATGGAATTTACACAAACTTCGAAGCAGAGGCTAAGAAAGAAGGCCTTGATGTTGTAGCAGCAGAAGCATTTACAGCAGATAATAAGACAGACTTTTCTGTACAGTTAAAGAAGGCACAGTCATCAGGAGCTGATCTTGTATTCCTTCCAATCTACTATCAGGAAGCATCTGCTATCTTACAGCAGGCAGCTAAGTTAGATTATCATCCGACATTCTTTGGATGTGATGGACTTGACGGAATCCTTGGTGTAGAGGGATTTGATAAATCTCTTGCAGAGGGAACGATGCTTCTGACACCTTATGCATCTGATGCACAGGATGAGAAGACTCAGGCATTCACAAAAGCATATGAAGATAAATACGGCGATACACCAATTCAGTTTGCAGCAGATGCATATGATGCAATTTACGCTATCAAAGCTGCAGTAGAGGAAGCTGATGTAACACCGGATATGGATTACTCAGAGATGTGCGACAAATTAATGGACGCTATGACAAAGATCAAGATTGACGGTTTGACAGGTGTAGACGGAATCACATGGGAGAAGAACGGTGAGCCGAACAAGGCACCTAAGGGTGTTAAGATTGAAAATGGTGCATATGTATCCATGGACTAATTCAGCCCGATAAGTTAAAATAGTGATAAGCGGCTGCTACAGAATTGCTGTGGCAGCCTTTCTCACATATTGCATCATAGTTGGGGCTTTTGCCCCCAACATCATTATAATTGAGAGGTAAAAATTTTAGTTAAAGGAAGGAGAAGAAAAATGAGTTTTATATCTTATCTCATTAATGGTATCAGCCTTGGAAGTGTATATGCGATCATCGCTCTTGGCTATACCATGGTATACGGTATTGCTAAGATGTTGAACTTCGCCCATGGTGACGTTATTATGGTCGGAGCATATATCGTATTGACTTGTGTGACAGGCGCAGGTCTGAATCCAATTGTTGCAATCATTATTGCGACGATCGCCTGCACAATTTTTGGAATTGTAATTGAAGGAGTTGCTTATCGCCCGCTTCGTAATGCGGCATCTCCACTGGCAGTTCTGATTACAGCAATCGGTGTCAGCTACCTGCTTCAGAACCTGGCACTTCTGATTTTTGGTTCTAATACGAAATCATTTCCAGAAGTCATCAAATTGCCGAACTTAAAACTGGCAGGTGGAAAGCTTACAATTACAGGAACAACCATCCTGACAATTGTACTATGTATTGTTATTATGGCAGGTCTGATGCTGTTTATTAATAAGACAAAAGCAGGTCAGGCAATGTTGGCTGTATCCGAGGACAAAGGTGCAGCACAGCTTATGGGAATTAATGTAAATAAGACTATTTCCATGACATTTGCAATCGGATCCGCACTTGCTGCAATCGCCGGTGTACTGCTCTGCTCTGCATACCCAAGCCTGACACCTTACACAGGTTCCATGCCTGGTATCAAGGCGTTCGTAGCAGCTGTATTTGGTGGAATCGGTTCTGTACCGGGAGCGCTGATAGGAGGAATTATTCTTGGAATCATTGAGATTCTCGGAAAAGCATACATTTCTTCACAGCTTGCAGATGCAATCGTATTTGCAGTTCTGATCGTGGTACTTCTTGTAAAACCTACTGGAATTCTTGGTAAGAATATCCAGGAGAAAGTGTAGGTGGCAGGAATGTTAAAGAATATGAATAAAACAACAAAAAACAACATGATTACATATCTTATGGTAATCGTAGTTTACGCAGTAATCCAGGTACTTGTTACAAGTGGAAGCCTGTCTAGCTTATTTACAGGATTACTTGTACCAATCTGTACTTACATCATTTTGGCAATTTCTCTGAACCTGGTCGTAGGTTTTCTTGGAGAACTGAGCCTTGGACATGCCGGATTCATGTGTATCGGAGCATTTACAAGTGCATTTTTCTCTAAATGCATGAAAGGTGTCATTGAGCCGGATCTTTTAAGATTCATGATTGCTCTTCTGATCGGAGCAGTGTGCGCAGGAATTTTCGGAATCCTAATTGGAATTCCGGTACTTCGTCTGAACGGAGATTACCTGGCAATTGTAACACTGGCGTTTGGCGAGATTATTAAAAATGTAATTAATGTCTTTTATATTGGCAAAGATTCTAAAGGATTCCATTTTTCAATGAAGGATTCCGTGTCTTTGAACATGGAGCCGGATGGAAAGATTCTTCTGAACGGACCACAGGGAATCAGCGGAACACCGAAAGACAGTACATTTACTATCGGATTTATATTAATTCTGATCACACTTGTCATTGTTCTGAATCTGATCAGCTCCAGAACCGGACGCGCGATCATGGCGATTCGTGATGACCGTATTGCAGCAGAATCCATAGGGATCAATATAACAAAATATAAACTGATTGCATTTTCTCTGTCTGCAGCAATTGCAGGAATGGCTGGAGTCCTTTACTCACATAATCTGTCATCACTGATGGCAACACCACAGAACTTTGGTTACAACATGTCTATCATGATTCTTGTATTTGTTGTTCTGGGAGGAATCGGAAGTGTGAGAGGCTCTATTATTGCAGCAGCAATCCTGACACTGCTTCCGGAACTTCTGCGTGGACTGTCCAATTACCGTATGCTGATCTACGCAATTGTACTGATTGTCATGATGCTCTTTAACTGGGCTCCGAAAGCAATTGAGTGGAGAGAGAAACATTTGGCAAAATTCAAACAGAAAAAAGCAGTAAAGGAGGAAGCATAAGATGGCATTATTAGATGTAAAAAATCTGTCCATTTCCTTCGGAGGACTGCGTGCAGTAGACGGGTTTGAAATGCAGATCGAAAAAGGGGAACTTTACGGACTGATCGGACCGAACGGAGCCGGTAAAACAACGGTATTCAACCTTCTGACAGGTGTGTATAAGCCAAATGAGGGAATTATCAAACTGGATGGTGAGGATATTACAGGTAAGAAGACGATTGACATCAACAAAGCAGGTATTGCAAGAACGTTTCAGAATATCCGTCTGTTCAAGCAGTTATCAGTACTTGATAATGTAAAAGTCGGACTTCACAATCACTATAAATATTCTACACTGGAAGGAATCTTACGGCTTCCAAAATACAAAAAAGTAGAGAAAGCCATGGATGAGAAGGCTATGGAAATCTTGAAGGTTTTTGATCTTGACGGTGAAGCAGATGTGTTGGCAACGAACCTTCCATATGGTAAGCAGAGAAAGCTGGAGATTGCCCGTGCTATGGCAACAGAGCCGAAGCTTCTTCTTCTGGATGAGCCTGCCGCAGGTATGAACCCGAATGAGACGGGAGAACTGATGGAGACGATCCAGTTCGTGAGAGAACATTTTGGAATGACAATACTTCTGATCGAGCATGACATGAAACTGGTATCCGGAATTTGCGAAGAACTGACAGTTCTGAATTTCGGTCAGGTACTGGCACAGGGAAAAACAGCAGATGTGTTGAATAACCCTGAAGTTATTTCTGCATATCTTGGAGATGAATAAGAGAACCGGAAACAAACGTAAAGAAAAGCCAGACAGGAGGAAATAAGAATATGGCAATGCTTGAAGTAAAGGATTTGGAAGTATATTACGGAATGATCCAGGCAATCAAAGGCATTTCGTTTGAAGTAAACCAAGGAGAAGTTGTGGCTCTTATCGGAGCAAATGGAGCCGGAAAGACAACCACACTTCATACAATTACAGGTCTTCTTCCGTCAAAGAAAGGAACTGTAACATTTGAGGGACAGGATATTACAAAAGTACCTGCTCACAAAGTTGTATACATGGGAGTCGCACACGTACCAGAAGGACGTCGTGTATTCGCAGATCTGAGCGTATACCAGAATCTGAAAATGGGTGCATACACAAGAAAAGATAAAGAGGAGATCGAACAGACGCTTGCTATGGTCTATGAGAGATTCCCTCGTTTGAAAGAAAGAAAGGATCAGAGAGCCGGAACACTCTCCGGTGGCGAGCAGCAGATGCTGGCAATGGGACGGGCGCTTATGTCAAAACCGAAACTGATCGTCATGGACGAGCCTTCTATGGGACTATCACCAATCTTTGTAAACGAGATCTTTGACATTATCAAAGAAGTAAGAAAAACGGGAACGACAGTACTTCTCGTAGAGCAGAATGCGAAGAAAGCATTGGAAATCGCAGACCGCGCCTATGTACTGGAGACAGGCAAGATCCTGCCCAGCGGAGATGCAGTAGAGCTGATGAACGACGATGCCGTTAAGAAGGCATATCTTGGTGAGTAGAAGGCAAATGTGTAGAAGTTCAGGGACGAGTAATGTTTTCTTCTATGAGTTTCAGATTGAGGATTGTTAGAGCAAGACTTGCATAAATGAGATGTTACATTTAAAATATAAGTAACAGAAAAAGATTGGGGGAATTGCTATGAAAAGAGTAGTAATAACAATCAACAGACAGTATGGAAGCGGTGGAAAGACCATCGGGTACATGCTGGCAGAAAAACTCGGAATTCCATGCTATAGCAGAGAAATCCTGCAGCGTGCCTCCGAGGAAAGTGGTATTAATGAGAGTATGTTCAATGCACGAGATGAACGCCTGAAAAGGTTACCGAAATTCCTGCTATCCACCAACGTATATAGCGGAGAACTCCTTCCACCGGAAAGCAAAGAATTTACATCAGATCAGAATCTCTTTAACTACGAAGCTGAGATCATTAAAAAATACGCAGCAGAAGGTTCTTGCGTATTGATCGGACGATGCGCTGACTTTGTCTTAAAAGACGATCCGGATATGATCAGCGTATACGTTCATGCAGATCACGATTTCCAGATGAAATCCGCATTAGAGCGTGTCAGCATGAGCGAAAAAGAGATGGAGAAATACATCGAACGAACCAACAAATACCGTTCAGACTTCTATCATTATCACACAGGAAGAAGCTGGGATGATGCAGAAAATTATGACCTGTGCATCAACAGCGGAAAACTTGGATTCGAGAAGACAGTAGAGTTGATTGAATCTTATATCAATATAAAATAGTAAGATGGGGACGTAGCACTTTGC
>ENA-OQKP01000940-OQKP01000940.1-human-gut-metagenome-genome-assembly--contig:-NODE-940-length-17341-cov-5.878355_pt1 | contig 17341 bp, 12 predicted proteins | sample MGYA00242780_ERZ504802 | MGnify/ENA primary metagenome ERZ504802 (study PRJEB26092, sample SAMD00036406) | human gut metagenome | host: Homo sapiens | study: EMG produced TPA metagenomics assembly of... | reverse complement strand
ATGAGAAGTCAGCTTAATTATAGCAGTTATCCCAAGATTTTGCCTATTATAATTCAATAAAATCAAGCAATTTTAATGCACGGTGGAATTTACCGTTGCACTGGAATTTACTTTTTCAAGTCAGCGATTTTCTTTAGTCCTTTTCATTAATTTCAGAAAATGCCTGCAACGCACACACTGTCAGCGCAATTCCATCCATATACTCTTTAATGGATAAATGTTCATTTGGCGCATGATTATCTGAATCAGCATCACTCCATCGCACCTGAATAGCCGGAAGCTTTAAAACATTAGTCCACAAATAATCAGGGGCTGATGATGGTCTGCAAGGGTAGATTACATATTCACCATAAATATCACGACAAATTTCTTCAACAGTCGGAAGATACGGCGTGTTCACATCTGTTTTTGAAGAAGGGATATAACCATCATTTTCAATTTTTACATTATCATATCCCATCATCTCAACGTGCCTCTTGATACATTGAAATACCTTCTCAGGATCCTGATTTGGTACTAAACGGCAATCGATCAATGCTTCCGCTTTTGCAGGAACTACCCCATTAGCTCCTGTTTTGATCCAACAAATATTAAATGTAGGCTGTCCTAAAAGTCTTGGATAAAAGTCCTCGCCATAATTAGACGACTTTGCCTCATAAATTGTATTCAAACTGTCCTCTGACTTCGGCAGTTTATCCATGATCTCAATTTCTTTTTTTGTAAAAGGTAATATTCCTTCCTCAAAACCAGGTATCAGAATCTTATCTTTTGATCTGCACTTTCCCAATATCTCCACCAGCTGCCACGCAGCGGAAGGCAGTACCGGTGCATAACGGGCATGAACATTCCTATTCATCGTTTCAACTGTAATATGAACAGACAAATCTCCCTTTGCTCCCAGCGCAATGATAGGCAATCCACTAGGATCCTTTGGACCATCGCTGAAAAACACCAGATCTGCTGCCAATTCCGTCCTGTGCTCTGCCAGAAATTCTTCCAATCCTCTACTGCCGCATTCCTCATCCCCTTCAAATACAAAAATAACATTTACGGGAACTTCCATTTTTTTTCTGACAAAGTATTCCAAAGCTTTTAAATGCGCCATTAAAGGTGATTTATTATCAGCACTTCCTCTTGCATAAACTTTTCCATCACGTACTGTAGGAACAAACGGATCTGAATGCCACAATTTTCGTTCTCCAGCCGGTTTCACATCGTAATGGGCATAGATCAGAACTGTCTTTTTTTCCGGATCATTGCCAAACCTCCCTACCAGGACCGGAGCGGGTTTTACAGAATATTTTGTCACTTGAATTCCAATTTCTTCCATTTTTTTCTGGATCCAGTCACAGCAAGTTTCAATTCCTTCCCCTGTTTCACTAACACTTATATGACGGATCAGTTCATACCAATCTTCCAAAACCTGATTCTCATAATATTTTAGATATTCCTTAATATCTGATAAAAGTTTTTTGTTTTTCATGTCCATCCTCTTTTACATTTCACTGATTTCTTTTAAAACTGTAGCTGTAAGCTCAGTCCCTTTGATATAATTGGATAAAGTTAAATGTTCATTTGGTGCGTGATTATCAGAAGTAGCATCACACCAACGCACCTGGATCGTAGGAAGCCCCAGAATATTGGTCCACAAATAATCCGGTGCCGTTGATGGCCGATTAGGATATACCATGTACGGACCAAATACATTCTGGGTCGCTTTCTCCACCGGAAGCAGATACGGAGTATCAACCGGTGTTTTGGCAGGCTCTGTAATTCCATGACAAATGACTTCTACATTATCATATCCTAATTTTTTAATATATCGTTTCAGATTATCCAATATTTTATTGCCATCCTGGGCAGCTACAAGACGCATATCAATTTTTGCAATTGCCTTTGATGTAAGAACTGTTGCTGTTCCGCTTCCTGTATATCCAGAACTGATTCCCGATATATTAAAGCTTGGGGTTCCATTTAATTGTATATAATAGCCCTTATCTGCCGGATAGATTGGATAGGCTCCATAACTTCTAAATAGATTTTCTCTCACGTCCGGCAATTTATCGTATATAGCTTTTTCAATTTCTGTCGGCTGTACAACATCATCATAAAAGCCTGGGATATGGACAGTACCATCCTCTGTCTTTAATTTATTTAATAGCTGAACCATTTGCCATGCTGCACTCGGCAAAACAGGTGCATATTGGGAATGCACATTTCTGGTCATAGTTGTCAACACTAATTCTACATATAGCATTCCCTTTACACCAAGAGCAATAATCGGCTGGTCATTATGGTTTTTAGATCCATCGCTAAAATATACCATATCAGCTTTTAATAATTCTTTATGTGAGCGAAGAAATTCTGGCAATCCTTCACTATTACTTTCTTCTGAACCCTCAAAAATGGTTTTAATATTAACAGGCAATTCCCCATATTCTTTCAGCCAAAATTCAATTGCATTTAAATGAGCCATTAATGGTCCCTTATTGTCTGCTGTTCCACGTCCGTACATTACCCCTTCTATAATTGTTGGCTCAAATGGCGGTGTTCTCCACTGAGTAAGGTCACCCTGAGGTTGTACATCATAATGAGCATATATCAAAACTGTCTTTTTAGAAGGATCTGCTCCAATTTTTCCAATAATCACTGAATGTGGCTCGATTGGATAAGTCTGTACGTCCATGCCAATTGCTTTCATCTTTTTCACTATTAGTTCACAGCATTTAGATACTCCTTCACCAGTACTGCTTACACTAGGCTGAGCTACAATCTCTGATAATCCTTCTATAAGTTTACTTTCATTTTCTTTTAAATACTCCCTTAAGTGATCTGAAAAAGACTTATGTTCCATTATAAATCCTCCTTTTTTTAATAGCATGTCTTCTCAAAATCATGTAATCCATTCAAAAAAAGCCAGACCTTATTCAGGACTGGCTGTACTACAAAAAAGAGAATATTATGCAATTCTCCTTTTCACATTCTATTCATTTCACTGTCTCATTTATCTAAAGCTTCTCACACATTTTCTTTTTTGTCAATCTTTTTTATCTTCAATTATTGTCACTCATCATCTATACCAACATTACTTTGATAATACAAAGCGAATCATGTCCAAAAAACGGGTAAACACCGGATATTGTTTCATTTTTTCCGGATAAAAAGCCATATAATCCACCGTAATCGGAGGATTTCCTATAAGAAAACAAGCAGGTTTGCATTCTTCGTTAAAATAGGATAGATAGCTTTCAAAAATAAAGCCAACCCCTGCGCCTGCAGTGACCAGGCGTAAAATAGTCTCTATTCTGGTATATATCTCTATTGTTTCTGGTCTCCATCCTAAAGAGGAAAAAAGTTGTTCTGCATGTTCCCTCAATGTATATGCTTCCGGCAGTAGCATAAAATTTTCATTTTTAAACCAAGATAAATCAATCCAGGGATATGGATTGGCAGATCTAATTCCATATGCGTTTAGCAAATGATTCTTTGGAGTGATAAACAGCAACCGGTCCTTCATCAAAAATTCCGCACTTATTCCCGGTATCTGCCTCATATGATTATGAAGTAAAAGATCAATTTCTCCCTTTTCCAGCATTTTAAACAAATTTTCGCCATGATTTTCGTTAAAAACAACATCCAATTTAGGAAATTCCTGTTTAACTGCCATAGTCAATGGCGGCACAACATGAGGAGCTCTGATCTGCTGGATTCCTACTCTAATACATGATAAATCCCGTTTTTTCAACACCTGAAGTTCTCTATCAAATTCTTCTTTTATGCAGAGCATCTTTTTAGCCTTATTAATATAAAGCTCCCCAGCAGGAGTTAATTTCATAGGAACTGCAGAGCGGTCAAATAACTTTACATCCAAATCCTTTTCCAAATGATTTAAGAATGTAGTTAATGCCGGTTGACTAATTCCCAGTTCTTTTGCCGCTCTTGTAATATTACTATGACGTTCCAAAGAAAGCATATAAATTTGTTCTTTTAGATTCAAAGACCATTTTCCTCCTCTCTGCCGAATATGTGAAATTTTCTCAGTATAATCAAACTTTATGGGAAGTATTCTGTTATAAACAGATTTTATCTTTACAATTCTTTGTTTATTGATTATACTTCACTCAACATTTTCCTGCAACAGGAAGCTGTTTCTTTTCATTTCTGTTCTCATTTTCTTAATCTTTACTAAAGGGGGAATTTTTATGCTATCCGAAAAACAAAACATACCTAAGAAAAAGTTCAAAGTGCCTCATACCTTTGTCATCATCATTGGTATCGTATTCATTGCCTCAATACTCACATGGATTCTACCGGCTGGAGAATTTGCCCGTGTTGAAAATGCTCAGGGCATTAAAGTAGTTGTTCCTGATCAGTTTTCATTTATTGCTAAAACCCCTGTAAATCCACTTTTAATTCCTAATTATATTATAGACGGTTTTTCCAGCAGTGCAAAGCTGATTTTTATGGTCATAATGTCTGGTGGTGCTTTTAACGTTCTGGTTGAAACCGGTGCACTTCAGGTACTAATCGCAAAAGTAGTAGCAAAATTTGGCAATAAGGAAGCTATTTTCATCCCACTTCTGCTCCTGGTTTTCGCTGCCATTGCTACTACACAGTCTGTAACTGTATTTATTGGATTTACTCCTGTTATCATTATGATGACAAGAGCTATGGGATTTGACTCCATTACTGGTGCTGCACTGCCACTTTTAGGTGGTGCCATTGGTTTTTCCACAGGCACTTTAAATACCTCAACTACCATTGTTGCCCAGAAAATTGCAGAACTTCCACTTTACTCCGGTATTCAATACCGTTTCTTCTGCTTCTTCGTTTTCTGGATTTTTACCAGTATTGCTCTGATCCGTTACGCACGTAAAGTTAAATCCAATCCTGCTTCAAGCCCTATGTATGAATTAGATAAACTGAGAAATGATGAAGATGTTGATTCCTCTCACGACTCTTCTCTGACTTCACGCAAGTTTCTGGTTCTTTTAACTTTAATTGGTTCCCTTGTTGTTTTGGTATGGGGTTGTGTAACACGAGGATGGGATCTTCCTGAAATATCTGTTGTCTTTATCTGGCTTGGTGTAATTTCAGGTGCTTTTGCAGGGTTTGGTCCAAGTACTATTGCTAAACACTTTGCAGTCGGATGTCAAAAACTCACTGTATCCGCTTTAATCCTTGGTCTTGCAAGAGCTACATCTGGTGTTTTATCTTCAGCCAATATTCTGGATACTCTGGTTTACGGATGTACCATTGTACTTAACGCATTTCCTCCCGCACTGCGTGGCATGTGTATGTACTGGGTTAATTTTATCATCAATATATTGGTAACTTCCGGTTCCGGACAAGCTGCTGTAGTTATGCCAATTTTTACTCCCGTTGCAGATATGGTCGGTATTACTCGTCAAACTGCTATTCTGTCATTCAACTTTGGCGATGGATTCTGCAATTACATTCTTCCTATGTCTACCGCATTAATGGGGAACTTAAGTGTTGCAAATATTCCTTACGATCGTTGGATGCGCTTTATGTGGAAAATCATGCTTCTCTGGTTGGCAGTAGGAAGTGCCCTGGTATTTATCGCTCAAATGATTCACTTAGGCCCCATGTAACGACACATATATCAAAAAACTTTTAACATTCACAATACGTTAGTAATTTCGAAAAAACGTCAAAGAGCTTTCTTTACTCTTTGACGTTTTTTACCAACTATCTGACTACGCCTGTGGCTGGCTGATACTGTCATAAACCTGCTGTACCTGGTTTTCCAGCTCATCATAGTAATCAAAATGGAGCAGGACCAGCTTATCATCGATCTGACGCACATACCAGTCAGAGTGGTGCGCTGTTCCATCGCCAAAATCGTAAGAAGTCTTGCAGTAACGGTAGTTGTAGCCGCCAAGGCTTACTTCGCCGGAAGCGTCTACCTTATAGCCGTCTGTTCCGCCGTAGTTTACTACTGCATCCATAAAGCGGTCCAGCTCCATATCCGCACCTGTAAAATCCAATGTGATGCGATAGCTTAATTCCGGATCATTTACATCTACATGTTCACCGCCAACCAGGGCATAGGTCTGTGCACTGCCGTTTCCGATCATAACAGTCGCTGCCTGTGGGAAGGAAAGAGACATATCAGCCCAGTAGTTGGTATAGGTATTCCCTTCCAGTTTTCCAAGGGAATAGTCCAGAGCAGTTCTCTCACTTCCGGCGATCATATTTCCCTTATCGTCAAAGGTATACTGTGTTCCGTTAATGGATTTTGTTACAGATGTTACCATATGTCCGCTTTCATCTGCATATTTCCAGCCGCCATTCTCCTGTACCCAGGCACTGCGTTCAATATTTCCATTTCCATCCAGATGATAGGTAAGACCATTTTCATCCTGCTCCCAGCAATTTACTGCTGTCTGTCCATCTGCCTTTTTGTACAGCCAGTTCTCACCATTTTTATACCAGCCTTCTACACCTGTATAAGGTTTTAACAGATTTAAAAAGGCCGCTGCACGCTGCTCCTGGTCTGCAGAGTAGGTCTGACAAAGCACGTAGATCTGATCTCCCATATTACGGATGTAAAAACCATTGACCAGCATTTTTTCCATCTGTGTTAAAAATGTCTGGGCCTGTGCCTGCTGTTTCTGTGTAAGCTGGCCTGACTCCAACCGGCTGCGCATGGAGTCTGCCATCATTTTTCCATAATTTACTTTCAGATACTCATAATCAGCTGCTCCCAGTCTAACTGTACCGCTTTCTGTCTGTGCAGGATCCAGCCCCGACTCTGCCAGCTCTGCTTTCAAAGCTTCTACAGAAAACGGCTGTCCGGAACCGTCATCTTCCGGCAATATCAGGGCTGTATTGATGATATAGCTTTTATTGGTCTCATCTACCATAGAAGCAACAAAATCCACTTTACCGCCGTTTCCTACAAGACCGGCTACGATCTCACCGGAAAGAGCAGAGGAAGAAGCACCGCTTCTGTCTACCTTGTATTCTGGCGGTACGGACAGTTCAAAACCGCCAAAACGGCTGGTGATATTCTGACCGTTGATGAAGCTTAGTCCCAGCGGATCTGCAAAAGCTGCAAAAGCGCCTGCTGCCGTCAGTGACATTCCAAGAGCAAGTGCCAGTACACTCTTAGATAAAGTACGTTTTTTCATGTAAATTCCTCCTGAATCATTATGCGCTCCAGGAAAATCCGCCGCAAAGGCAAATGCATAAAAGATTCCGGGAGTACATACATATAAAAGCGGGGGCCGACCCAGGCAAAATACCTGTGAAACAGCCCCCGCAAATCTGTGTCGTGCTTCTTATTTTACTATTTATTCTGCTTTCTGTCCAGCCATGATCATCATAATATCATTGCTGCGGTTTACAAATGCAGTCATACGCTCCGGTGACAGCTGGCCATGTGCCAGACTTGCCAGGTCATACAGCTGCTCGCAGATCTTGGCTGTATTTTCGCCTTCTTTGTTCTCCAGAACGTATTTTACCAGAGGATGATTTGCATTTAATACAAGAGTCTCGCCTGTTGCACCAAAAACACTCATATCCATTCCACCCATGCTGTACATCTTCATCATATCCTGCATACGTCTTGTCTCCTCAGATACAGTGATCATAGACGCAACAGACGCATTCTTCATCTTCTCAACCTTGATATCCAGCTTGTCATTATTTAATGCCTTTTTAAATACTTCTGTCAGCTCTTCGCTGGTCTTTTTAAAGGTTTCATCATCTTCCTTTACTTCTTCTTTGAAGGAAGCATTTAAGTCAGTATCAATACGCAGGAACTTAAGTCCTTCATGTTTCTGCTCTACATGACTGATAAATGGGTTATCAATGGCAGCAGGCATGATCACTGCGTCAATGCCCTCTTCCTTAAACAGATTGATGTACTGGCTCTGCTCTTTTTCATTGGTTACATAGAAAATGGTATTTTCATGTTTTTCCTTATTTTCTTCCAGACAGTCATTTAAAGTAAGATACTTGCCTTCCAGGTTCTTATACAGGATATAATCACCCATCTTCTCAGCAAATTTCTCGTCCTTGATATAACCAAATTTAATAAATGGAGCAATATCGTCCCAGTATTTCTCATAATTCTCACGGTCAGTCTTGCACATGCCGGACAGTTTGTCTGCTACTTTCTTGGTAATGTAATCAGAAATCTTCTTTACAAAGCCATCATTCTGCAGTGCACTACGTGATACGTTTAATGGCAGATCAGGACAATCGATCACACCCTTTAACAGCATCAGGAATTCAGGGATAACTTCTTTGATGTTATCAGCGATAAATACCTGGTTGTTGTAAAGTTTAATCGTTCCCTCTAAGCTGTCGTATTCCATGTTGATCTTAGGGAAGTATAAGATACCCTTTAAGTTAAACGGATAATCCATGTTCAGATGGATCCAGAACTGAGGCTCCTTGTAATCTCTGAATACCCTGCGGTAGAAGTCTTTATACTGCTCATCCGTACACTCATTTGGATGCTTATTCCACAATGGATCTGTATCGTTTAATGGAACCGGACGCTTTAAGATCTTATATTTTTCTCTGGATGGCTCTACTTCTACTGTTTCCTTGGTGCCGTCCTCTTTTTCCTTTTCTTCTGTCTTTGCAGGCTCGATAACGGTTTCAACTACTGTATCTTTATCAGTCAGCTCATCTTTTTCAATGGTCTCATATTCAGGAGCTGCAGTTTCATTTTTTAAGAAAATGTTTACCGGCATAAATGCACAGTACTTCTCAATGACTTCTCTTGCACGGTATTCATTTGCAAATTCTGTACTTTCTTCATTCAGATACAGCTTAATGGAAGTACCTACTTCTTTCTTATCTCCTTCGGTCATCTCAAAGTCGATGCCGCCTTCAGATTCCCAGTGTACCGGCTTTGCATCCTTCTGGTAAGACAGAGAATTGATCTCAACCTTATCAGCTACCATAAATGCAGAGTAGAAACCAAGACCAAAGTGACCGATGATCTGATCCTCATTTGCCTTGTCTTTGTACTTCTCCATAAAATCCTGAACACCTGAGAAAGCGATCTGATTAATGTACTTGTCAATTTCTTCCTCTGTCATACCAAGACCATTATCTTCGATGGTAATGGTCTTGTCCGTAGGATTTACGCTTACCTGGATCTTGTATTCAGCCTCTTCTGGCTTTTCGTACTCTCCCATCAGCTCTAATTTCTTTAATTTTGTAATCGCATCGCAGCCATTGCTGATCAGCTCTCTGTAAAAAATGTCATGGTCGGAATACAGCCATTTTTTGATCACAGGGAAAATATTTTCACTTGTTATAGATAAACTGCCTTTCTTTGCCATAATATACGCCTCTTTCTTTTCTTCTTTATGCACTCCTTAAGAGTACATTACCTTTTTAAGGAAACTGGAAATTCTCCAATTTTTGTAATCTTTTTAACATTCACAAAACATATTGTAGTACTGTTTATCTTAAAAGTCAATAAAAAATTAGCACTCATTTTAGTCGAGTGCTAGCAGTTTTTATTTTATTAACCAGCCCCTTGCAATTTGCCGTATTTAAACGCAAAAAAGACTGCTGCAAAATGCAATAAACGCCAAAACGCGCCCGTCATTTCGCAGCAGCCCTTCTATGAATTTTTAATAATATTATTATTGGTTCAAAAGGTCTTTTGCACTTATGCTGTTTTCTACGGCAGGAAATCCCGTATTTTTTTGCTTCTGGACGGATTGCGAAGCTTCCGCAGAGCTGCTGTCTCAATCTGGCGGATACGCTCTCTGGTGACCTTAAAGCGCTTTCCTACTTCTTCCAGAGTCAGAGGATGTCCGCTTTCCAGACCGAATCGCAGGATGATCACTTCTCTCTCTCTTGGATTTAATCCCTGAAGCATCTGCTCGATCTCTTCTCTTAAGAATACGCTTTCTGCCTTTTCTTCCGTAGATGCGTTGGAATCATCTGCCACAAAATCACCCAGATTGGAACCATCTTCATCACCTACCGGAGTCTCTAAAGAAACCGTATCGCCGGAAGACTGCATCAACTCCGTTACTCTTTTTTCAGACATTCCTACTTCTTTGCCGATCTCTTCATTTGAAGGCTCTCTTCCCAGCTTTACAGCCAGAGCCCTCTGTGCCTTTCGGATACGGTTTACTGCCTCTACCATATGAACGGGAAGGCGGATGGTTCTGGACTGATCTGCCAGCGCTCTGGTAACTGACTGTTTTACCCACCAGGTAGCATAGGTACTAAGGCGATATCCTTTTGTATAATCAAACTTCTCTACTGCCTTCATCAGACCGATATTTCCTTCCTGGACCAGATCCAGAAAACTCATGCCACGGCCTGTGTAGCGTTTTGCGATACTGACCACAAGACGAAGATTTGCTTCCACTAATTTTCTTCCCGCTTCAGCGTCCCCTTCTGATTTGCGCTTTGCCAGATCCTGCTCCTGCTCCTGGGTCAGCAGCGGAATAGAGCCGATCTCTTTTAAATATTCACGGATCGGATCTGTGCTTGCAACGCCTTCTAACAGCTGTTCCTGACTGGCAGTGCCCTCTTCTTCCTCATCTGTAGAAGAAGGTGTAAAATCATCGCTGTCTCCGTCATCTAAAGAATCATTATGGCTCCACTTGTATTTATCTCCAATGATACTGGAAACAGAATCATCGGTATCATCGCCGTCATCTAAAAGAAGGCTGTCATCTGCCGCTCCTTCTTCCTCTTCTGTCAATATCTGGATTCCTTTTTTCTCCAGTTTGGCATAAACAGCTTCCATTTCCTCCGGTGTTACCTGTTCCTTTGCAAAAGCATCCAGAACCTGTGTCATCTGGAGTTTGTTTTCATTGGCTGCTGCCAGTGCTGTCAATTCCGCCAGTTTCTGTGAAAAATTGTTTTTATCCATGCCATTTCCTCCATTGATGCTTCCTGTGCTTTCAGACTCTTTATCCTTTTAGAGATAATTCTCCTCCTGCTTTTATCCTTCTGTTGCCTCTGTGCATGGAATCTCATGAGACTGTAAAAATTGTTTCACTGCTTTGTCCCACTCAAGATCCAGCGTTTTGTCCATGGTAAAAAAATTTAATGACGTTCCGGTAATACAATACATGTTCCCATCATCATAGCGTATATTCAAATACAGCCCTACGATCTGGCTTCCATCGATCCCGGCACCCGCTCTTGCCGCAAACTTGTCGGTTCCCGCCTTAGGCAGCTGCAGTACGATGCGAAAACTTCCAGGAAGCTTTTTTCCTTTGATCAGCGAAAAACAAAAAGGCCTTAAGGTTTTCCAGGTTGAAAACTCTTCTATATGGTTTTCTTCCTGCTCCTCCTCTGTGTAATAGCCCTGCTTTACATGTCCGTCAATGGAAAAGCTGTTGTAGGTGGTAATGTTTACTTCCTTTACCAGAAATGCATCAAAATCCTCCCGTACAAACAGCCTGGTAGTAAAGGACTTTACATCTTCGGCCTTTAATGCGATCATTTATATTCTCCCGTCTGAAAATTTTCCAAATTCTTAATCAATTATACAATTTTTCAGGCAAAACGTCAATCAGGTTTATACAAAAAGCATAACCCAAAAGAGAGCAAAGCCACAGAGGCTTCACTCTCTTAGTATGGGATTTCTTTTTATTTTTAATCAGAAACCATAGGCACATCTTCCCCTACTGCCTTACGTCCCATATTGTGGACCAGTCTGTAGTAAGTAGGAAGAAGGATCAGAGTCAGGATCGTTGCTGCGATCAGACCACCTACGTCTACCAGTGCAAGGCCCTGCATCATGGCACCGGATTTACCGTAAGCAACTGCGTTAGGAAGCATGGAGATCACGGTTGTTCCTGTTGTCATCAAAATAGGTCTCATACGGATAGCACCAGCTTCTACCAGCGCTTTATCCAGAGGCATTTCTGCAAGGAACTGGTTTACCGTATCTACATACAAAATACCATTGTTTACTACCGTACCAACTAACATCAGGAAACCTAACATAGATACCATACTGATCGGGCTGTCTGCCAGGAACAGAAGTCCAAAGGATCCTATCAGCGAGAACGGAATGGTCGTCATGATCATCAGTGAGAACTTAGGTGACTCAAACTGGATAGCCATTACAACGAATACCAGGAAAACGCCGGTTATAAGAGCGCCTCCTAATGCACCGATCTCACTTCCCATGCTCTCATCCATGGCATTTGGCGCCATTTCTACCTCATTTGGCATATTCCAGTTACGCACAAATTCCTTCACATCTTTTTCAGCTGTTTTCTTATACTCAGACTGTGGCTCCATAGTAATAGATACCTGGTACTGCTTATTCTTACGCTGGATCTGCTGCGGGCTGTCCTCGTAATAGATAGTTGCCAGATCTTCCAGAGGAAGTGTGGTTCCTGTTGCTGTGGTGATCATCATTCCCTGAAGCTTATCAATACTGTCATATTTATCTGCTGCAAACTCTACCCTTACATCTGTATCTTCACCATTTACACGAACAGTGGTTGCTTTGATACCGCTTAAATTGCTGTAGATCAGAGAACCAACAGAGGCAGGCGTAAGACCTTCTGCCTGTGCTAAAACAGGATCTACATTTACCTTAATAACAGGCGCCGCATTTTCAATAGAGGAATGTACCTGCATTACATCTTCTCTCTGGCGAAGTTCCTCTACCAGTTCATCTGAAGCCTGTTTTAAAGCATTGTAATCCGTACTCTGTAAATCAACTTCAATCTGTTTTGTACTGCTCATAGAGGAGGATGTGGTACTTCCCTGTTCCAGGGTTACAGAAATATCTTTATATTTTTCTGTTTCACGGGTCCACTTGTCAATGACCTGGTCTGTGGACATTTTACGGTCATCCTTTAAGTAAGCACTTAAAGTAACACTGCTTCCTCCCGTGGTGCTTAAACCACTGGAACCGTAGGTCAGCAGATAATGATCGACTTCTTCGTCATTTGCCACCATATTTTCAATCTGGGCCACTGTGTCATTAATAGCAGCAACAGAAAGACCCGGTTTTGTTTTAACAGTTACATCTACAATACCTTCATCTGTAGAAACCATCAGCTTTACATCCAGTCTGGAAGCTAAGAAAAATGAAAATACAAGCAATAAAATACTGGCACTGATAACCATCTTTGTCTTCGGGATGATACCAGGCATGATATCACGGTAAATTTTCTGGCATTTACGTATAAAACCGGCAACAGGCGCATTTTCCTTTTCTACCGGATGCCACTGATAATAACACAGCGGTACGATGGTGACCGCAGAGAATAAGGATGCGATCAAACTGAATACGATCGTGAAACCTAACTGCTTAAACATCTGACCGGACAGACCGGAAAGCATTGCCAGCGGGATAAATACAACGCAGGTAGTGGCTGTACCACCTACAATGGAAGTGATCATAATACGGCTTCCTTCAATAGCCGCATCAAAAAAGTTTCTTTGTTCTTTTGCACGGAAACAGCCATCCAATACGTTGATGGAGTTATCTACCATCATACCTACACCAAGTACCAGGGATGTCAGTGAGATTACGTTTAAGGAAAATCCCATAAGTGACATGGCGATCAGGGTCAGCATGATCGAAATAGGGATAGAAGTACCTACAATAACAGAGGCACGGATATCTCCGTAGAACAGCCACAGAATGATCATAGACAAAATGACCGCCATGATCATAGTCTGGAATACGTTGGCAATTGATTCGGTGATCATATCACTGGAATCATTGACCACGGTAAATGTAAGTCCCGGATAAGTCTTTTCCAGTACACTTACCTGCTTTAAAACATCTTTTGATACATCAATAGCAGTGGAACTCTGCTGTTTTTTAATGGATACAGATACAATGTCCTGACCATTATAACGGCCAATAGAATCTGCATCTTCCAAAGCATTGGAAACAGTTGCCACATCAGAAAGATGGATCACATCTCCATTTGCCAACGGGATCGCTACATTTTTCAGTGCTTCTGTGTTGTCAAAATCATTTCCGACGCTGACAGACAGATTTTGCTTTCCTACGTTTACATCACCTGCAGGAATGGTAAAGTCTGCAGCACCTACAAACTGTGCAATACGTGACATGCTAAGTCCGTACTGCGCTACTTTTTCAGGATCCAGCTTGATGCTGATATATTCCTTCTGGCCACCAGCCAGAGAAACTTCACCAACAGAACCTAATTTTTCCAGTTCCGGCTGGATATTGTTTTCTACATATGTATAAAGGTTTCCATCTACCTGGCCACCTACAGCCAGTGTGATAACAGGCTGGGAGTTCATATCCATTTCCATGATATTCGGCTCATTTGCATCATCTGGCAGATCGCCCTTAATACCATCAATGGCTTTCTTTAAGTTGATATATGCAGTATCAATATTAGTGCCATAGTTATACTCAACTAAAACGATAGCTACATTGTCCTGGGAAAAAGAATAAACATTCTTTACATCATCCAGTGACGAAACCGCATCCTCTTCCTTGGTAGCAATCAGGTCCTTAATATCATCAGGGCTTGCGCCTGCGTAAACGGTGCTGACAACCAACATAGGGAATTCCATTTCGGGAGTCAGCTCTACCTTTGTCCCCAAAAGGGACTGGATACCAAAATATGCAATGGTGAGCAAGCACATGATAATGGTCACAGGCTTGCGTACCGCAAATTTTGTCAGATTTAACATCTTTTATTCACCTGCTTTCTGTGTTTCTTCTCCAGCATTTTCTGCAGCACTCTCTTCCTGGGCTGCATTTTCATTCTGTCCATTGTCACTGTCTAAAAGAACTTCCTGTCCATCTACCAGTTCATTACTCCAGGTTGTGATGACCTGGTCACCGGCATTCAGTCCGGACTTGACCTCCATAGTCTGAGAATCATAAATACCGGCTTCTATCATAACCTTCTTTGCAGCACCATTGTCATAGCAGTATACAAATGCCTTTCCATTATCATAGTTTACTGCGTCAACAGGAATGGTCAGCACACCCTTTACCTGATCCATGACCACTGTTAATTTTACTTTTGTTCCGCTTGTAAGACTTTCTGCATTATTTACAAATGCCTTTGCATCATACAGACCGGTTGCAGAGTTTACCATGCTTCCAACTTCCGTTACATTTCCATCGTATTCTGTGCCGTTCTTTTCAACCTGTATCGGGTCATTTACTTTCATATTGCGAAGGATCTTTTCTGTAATGCCAAATTTCACCTGAAGCTGGTCACCGCCGGAGATCACGCAGATTTTGGTATCTGTACCAATATGATCATGTGGCTCTACATTTCTGGATTCGATCACACCGCTGATAGGCGCTGTTACTGTAGTATATTTTACCTGCAGGTCATACTGGTTCTTTGCAGACTCATAAGCCAGCTGGGCGCTGGTTGCTGAGGACTGTGCCTGATCGTACTGCTGCTGTGAAACATAACCAGATGCATACAGCGGCTGAATACGTGCCAGCTCTCTTGCTGCGTTATCTGCTGCTACAGAAGCAGACTGCATCTGAAGCTGCAGAGCAGTCAGTGCATCTGAATCAATCTTGCAGAGCACCTGACCAGCCTGTACCTGGTCACCAGCCTGGAAATTAACTTCCAGAAGTTCTCCGCCGATCTTTGGCTGAACCACTGCTTTTGAGATTGGTTCAATGGTACCAGTCAGATCTGTATACAAAGTGATATCTCCTGTTTTTGGATTTTCAACAGCTACGGTTGGACGTGTCTCGTATTCTGCTTCTTTTTTATTGCCGCCGGCAATACGGACTACGATCCCCGCTGCTACCAAAAGAACTACCGCTCCCGCGATGAGTCTTTTTACATTTTTCTTCATTTTCCTGTTCCTTCCTTTCTTTTTCTCAAACTTTCGGATCACGCCCTGATCCCTTTATCCAATATTGTCAGCTGATGCCATGTAGCTTCCTTCAGCTCCTCCAATGGAGCATAATTCTCTACATAACGCATGGAAAGCTGTGCCATAGCCAGCACTCCCATTTCAACAGCATATGCCAGTTTTTCCGGCGTTAGTCCCGGATATAGCAGCAGATCCATACAAGAATAGCAATCGTCTATTGCACGTTTCCACCGCAGGCTTTCATTTACCTGAAGATTGATCATCTTTGCCTTTTGGCAGCTCTGATCATCTTCCATAACTCTCCTGTAAAGTTTCCAGCAATCTCTGCAGATATCATCTTCCAGAAATTCCGTCATCCATCGCTTCATACCATTGTAATAGCTTCCGTCTGCCTTTCTGAACGCCTCTGCTATATGCTTTAATACAGCATCCACCCAGGAATCCACGATACATGCAAGAAGATCTTCTTTATCCTCAAAATACAGATAAAAGCTGGCTCTTGAAATACCCGCTTTCTGTATCAGGCTGCTGATACGGATCTCGGAGTAAGGGATATTCATAAATTCCCTGCACATAGCTGTAAGGATCGCTTTTTTCTTTCCTTCTCCCAGATTTATGAACTTTTGTGTTGGCATCTTACTTCATCTCCTGTTCTTTCCCAGGCTGCTGTCCCCATTTAGGACAGGGGAAATTTTGCCTTCTCTCAGTCACAATTAATCATTATATGGATTTTTGTTTAAAGAGCAATGGACAAAATAAAACCGAATGCACAATTTTTGTGCATTCGGCTATCAAATGTACTAATTTTGATCATAACCTGGATCGCTGTTCACTGCGCTTAAGAGCCATCACAATAACTCCGTTAAACAGATAATTGGCGCGCATCAAAAGATCAGATAAAGACTGACTGCTTGCGTTTTCCCTGCTTAACCACTCGATCATAAGTCCCCTGACACCATGCTGGCACATAGAACTGATCAGCTCTTTGTCCTGAGGCGAAGCATCTATTTCTTCACTGATACTGTCGATCACATAGTCAAAAAAGCGTTTAGAAGACACATCTAATATATTTCGCACTTCTTCATTCTTTATAGAACGCATCAGATTTTCAAATAAGCTTCTGTGGCTCTCCAGCTGTTTTACGGCCTTCTCGCAAATATGATCCTGATCTTTTTCCTTTTCCTTCTGTAAAAATAAAATAGCTTCATCCAGTGAATCATCCACATAGGCTTTTAACACTTCATATATATCCTGGTAATGATAATAAAAGGTATTGCGTGAGATCCCGCACTGATCTGTAATGTCTTTTACGGTTATCTTCTCAACCTGTCTGGTGGAAAGAAGGCTTTCAAACGCCCTCATGATCGCTATTTTTGTAAATGCTGCCATATTAATCTCCATTCCGCCGCCTTCGGCTGGCGGCACAAATAGTAACGAAAGTATTTCAACTCTCTATGTTGTGCTGTAAAATATTTGCAAGAAGCTACACTACAAAGCACGGGAGGAGGAGTTG
>ENA-OQKP01000936-OQKP01000936.1-human-gut-metagenome-genome-assembly--contig:-NODE-936-length-17421-cov-8.995316_pt1 | contig 17421 bp, 14 predicted proteins | sample MGYA00242780_ERZ504802 | MGnify/ENA primary metagenome ERZ504802 (study PRJEB26092, sample SAMD00036406) | human gut metagenome | host: Homo sapiens | study: EMG produced TPA metagenomics assembly of... | reverse complement strand
AAATACAAATAAGATTCCAACAGAACCGTGGGACACACGGGGATAGCTCGCTTATGCTTTGCCCTATCGGGCAATCGAACGAGAAGCCCCCACTTCAAGCGTTAGCTAAGTGGGGGGAGCATGTCACGCAACGGGGAAGCGAAAAAGGGATCAGACTTCATCGGAAAGAAGAGCAAAGAGAAAACCCAAACGCAGATGGCTTTTAGTGAAGGAATATGTGGAAGCGAGGCTTTATTTTATGGAAAAAAGGGAAGGTTTTTTCGGAAGATTTTTTGGGATTTCACAAAGCGGATCTAATATACGTACAGAGATACTGGCGGGTATCACCACGTTTATCACAGTTGCATATATCCTTATTTTAAATCCACAGGTATTGTCAGATCCATTTGTGATCACCGGTGATATGGTCATGGCGGCAAAAGTATCAAATGGTGTATTTATTGGTACTTGTATCGGTGCGTTTATCGGAACGTTTCTGTGTGCTCTTTATTGTGATCACAGCGGTAGGATTGCGTCAGGCTATCATCCGGGCAATACCGGAAGCAATCAAAATAGCGATCACACCGGGAATCGGGCTTTTTATCACGATCATTGGACTGAAAAATGCAGGCATTGTAGTGAGCAATCCGGCCACTTTGGTAAGTATGGTAGACTTTGCACAGTGGAGAAGCGGTGAAAATACAGAACTGATCTGTGGAGGAAACATATGGAAAATAAAACATTTGCTTTAAAAGGAAATATCATATATGCAAAAGACAGCAGTAACTTGTGTATAGAGGAACAAAGTTATCTGGTCTGTGAAAATGGAAAAGTGCAGGGAATTTATCCGGTGCTTCCAGAAGCGTTTAAAGACATCACAGTAGAAGACATGGGAGATAAACTGATCATCCCGGGACTTACGGATCTGCATGTACATGCGCCGCAGTACAGTTTTCGCGGACTGGGAATGGATCTGGAACTGTTAGACTGGTTAGAGACCAATACATTTCCGGAAGAAGCAAAATACCGGGATCTGGAATATGCAAAAAAGGCGTACGGTATATTTGCAGAACAGATGAAAAAAAGTGCCACAACAAGAGCCTGTATTTTTGCTACGATCCATAAAGAAGCTACCATACTGCTTATGGATCTGATGGAAGAAAGCGGACTTTCAACTATGGTGGGAAAGGTAAATATGGACCGGAACAGCCCGGATTATCTGCGTGAGGTTTCTCCTGAAGCTTCAGAAGAAGCTACAAGACAGTGGCTGGAAATGGCAGAAAAACGTAATTACCAGCATACAAGACCGATCCTTACACCAAGATTTACGCCAAGCTGCAGTGATGAGCTGATGGAGCGCTTAAAAACGGTCCAGAAGGACTGGGATCTTCCAATGCAGTCCCATCTGTCTGAAAATCAGGGTGAGATCGCCTGGGTAAAGGAATTATGCCCCTGGTCTGAATTTTACGGAGATGCCTATGATCACTTCGGATTGTTTGGCGGTGAATGTCCTACAGTAATGGCTCACTGCGTTTATTCCGGTGAAGAAGAGATCCATCGGATGAAGGAAAACGGTGTATTTATTGCCCACTGTCCGGATTCCAATACCAATCTTTCTTCTGGTGTGGCGCCTGTTCGCCGGTATCTGGAAGAAGGGATGCATATAGGACTGGGAAGTGACGTGGCAGGAGGAACCAGTGAGAACCTGTTTGCAGCAATGGCGCAGTCTATTCAGGCATCCAAGCTTCGCTGGCGTCTGTTAGATGACACCTTAAAACCATTGACCATTGAAGAAGCATTTTTCATGGCAACGAAAGGCGGCGGGGCCTTCTTTGGAAAAGTGGGAAGCTTTGAACCGGGGTATGAGTTTGATGCGGTGATCTGTGATGACAGCCGTTTAGAACATCCTCAGGATCTTACAGTAAAACAGAGATTAGAGAGGATCATTTATCTTGGGGATGAACGAGAAGTGTCCCAGAAGTTTGTGTCAGGCAGAAAAGTTCTGAAATAGAGAAACGGGTAGTGTATGATGATTCGTACACTACCTGTTTTTTTCTTTTGACGGAAAGTCCCTTTGCTTGTAAACCAATTTGCTTCATGTTATGATATACACAGATTTATGTTTGAAAGGACGAAAGAACATGAAATATGATTTTACAACGGTTTTAGACCGAAAAGGAAAAGATTCCATTGCAGTGGAACCGTTTGAGGCTGACTGGATCAAGTGGCCGGGAAAAACAAAGGAAGGTTTTGATATTATCCCTATGTGGGTGGCAGATATGAACTTTCCGGCCGTACACACGATTCCTGAGGCGATCATTGAGAGGACAAAACATACTACCTACGGCTATTTCAGCCCAAGAGAAGAATATTTTGATGCTATTATCAAATGGCACAAGACAAGAAATGGCGTAGAAGGGCTGGAACCAAAGCATATTGGATATGAAAATGGCGTTCTGGGCGGTGTAGTCAGCGCATTGAACGTACTTTGTTCTAAGGGTGACAGCGTGCTTTTACATTCTCCTACTTATATCGGTTTTACCAAGAGCCTGACAAACAATGGATATCATATTGTCCATAGTCCGCTGGTAAAGGATGAAAAGAATGTATATCGCATGGATTTTGAAGATATGGAAAAGAAGATTGTGGAAAACCACATTCATGCGGCTATTTTCTGCAGTCCACATAATCCTACAGGCCGTGTTTGGGAGAGATGGGAAATTGAAAAGGCTATGGAGATCTACAAAAAGCACGATGTATATGTAGTTGCCGATGAGATCTGGTCTGATCTGATCTTAAATGGCCATAAGCACATTCCGACCCAGTCTGTATCAGAAGACGCACGGCAGAGAACGGTAGCCCTTTATGCTCCGTCTAAGACTTTTAACCTGGCTGGTCTGATCGGAAGCTATCATATCATTTACAACGACTGGTTAAGAGACCGCATTTTAAAAGAATCCTCTTTAAGCCATTATAACAGCATGAACCTGTTATCTATGTATGCACTGATCGGTGCCTATAAACCGGAAGGTTATGAATGGGTAGATGAATTAAAAGAAGTGTTAAGCACAAATGTAAACTATGCCTGTGATTATATTGAAAAGCATTTTGAAGGTGTGAATGTTTCTAAACCAGAAGGTACGTATATGCTTTTCTTAGACTGTACAGAGTGGTGCAAAAAACATGGAAAGACGATTACACAGCTTCAGGCAGCAGGAATCGAAGTAGGTGTGATCTGGCAGGACGGCGTAGCTTTCCGCGGCCCATGTCATATCCGCATGAATCTGGCATTGCCGCTGTCCAGAGTAAAAGAAGCATTTGACCGCTTAGACAAGTATGTTTTTAACCTGCAGGAGGCATAAGGGACATGATATTTGACACACATGCTCATTATGACGATGAGGCTTTTGATGAGGACAGAGAGCAGCTTTTAGCAGGTTTTAAGGAAAATGGCATCGGTGCTGTTACCAATGTGGCAGCCAGCCTTTCCAGCTGTAAGACGACACTGGAGCTTGCCAGAAAACATGATTTCATGTATGCTGCTTTAGGTGTGCATCCAAGCGAAAGTGCTGAACTGTCTGATACAGGCTTAAAACAGATTGAAGCCTGGTGTACGGAAAAAAATGATGGAAAAGTCCGCGCCATTGGTGAGATCGGCCTGGATTATTATTGGGAAGAGCCGGATAAAGAGATCCAGAAAAAATGGTTTGTGGCCCAGTTAAACCTGGCCCGCAGACTGAAACTTCCGGTGATCATCCACAGCCGTGATGCTGCGAAAGATACTCTGGATATTATGAAGGCAGAGCATGCAGAGAATATTGGCGGTGTGATCCACTGCTTTTCCTATACAAAGGAAATGGCAAGAGAGTATCTGGATATGGGATTTTTCCTGGGGATTGGCGGTGTTCTTACTTTTAAAAATGCCAGAAAACTGGTAGAAACCGTTGAATATGCTCCTTTAGACCGTCTGGTACTGGAAACAGACTGCCCCTATCTGGCCCCTGTTCCAAACCGGGGAAAGAGAAATTCTTCCCTGAATCTTACCTATGTAGCAGATCAGCTGGCTTCTCTTAAGGGAGTGGACCGGGAAACCGTAGAAAAAGTGACTTGGGACAATGCCAGAAAGCTTTACCGTTTGGAACCATAAATATTTGCCCTGTCAGGGAAGCCACTGTGCGGGCTGCAAATATCCTTTGACAAATGCAAAAAGAAATGTAGAAAGAAGACAAAGCAGGTAAAATCATAAATGAATCAGAAATTATCAGATCCGAAAAAAACAATTGAAGTCATCCAGAAGTATCAGTTTGCGTTCCAGAAGCGCTTTGGCCAGAATTTCCTTATCGATGCCCATGTTCTGGAAAAAATTGTAAGCGCAGCAGGTATTACAAAGGATGACTGTGTTCTGGAGATCGGTCCGGGAATTGGTACTATGACCCAGTATCTGGCAGAAAGTGCAGGGCAAGTCATTGCAGTAGAGATTGATACCAATCTGCTGCCGATCCTGGCAGATACATTGAAGGATTACTCTAATGTAAAAGTGATCAATCAGGATATCCTGAAAGTGGATATTAATGAACTGGTAAAGGAATATAACAACGGAAGACCTATTAAAGTGGTAGCGAATCTGCCTTATTATATTACCACACCAATTATCATGGGGCTGTTTGAAAGCAATGTTCCTATTGACAATATTACAGTCATGGTCCAGAAAGAAGTGGCAGACCGTATGCAGGTAGGACCGGGATCCAAAGATTACGGCGCTCTGTCTCTGGCAGTACAGTATTATGCAAGCCCGTATATTGTGGCAAATGTACCGCCAAACTGTTTTATACCAAGACCAAATGTGGGTTCTGCGGTGATCCGTCTGACCCGTTATAAAGAGCCGCCGGTGCAGGTAAACGATCCAAAGCTGATGTTTAAGCTGATCCGGGCTTCTTTTAACCAGAGAAGAAAAACACTGCAGAATGGTTTAAATAACTCTCCTGAGATCTCTTTCTCAAAGGAGGAGATCGCAAAGGCCATTGAAAGCCTGGGAGTCTCTCCTTCTGTCCGTGGAGAGGCACTGAGCCTGGAGCAGTTTGCACAGCTGGCAAATTATTTTGTGTACTAGGAAATTCCGCTGGAATTCCCTGGTACACAAAAAGGCACTTCGTGCCAACGATGCGCACTCGCGCGATGAGGAAGTTTGTCGCAAGCGACCGCGCTCAGCGCGAGAATGTGCCAAGGCACATTCTTTACTCAACTAAAAGAAAGGCGAAAGAGCCTATGTCAGAGACAAAAAGATGGGCAAAACTGGCTGCAGTCGCAATATTGGGAGCCTCAGCGGGTGTTTTGCTTTATCAGTTAGAAAAAGATAAAAAAAGAAAAAATAAAGAAAGACTGGCGATCGTAGATGCAGCAATTGTGCGCAGCCGCAGCTATGGAGAGCAGAAGGCTTATATTATCGGAAATAGTTTAAGCTCCCTGGCAGCTGCTGTCTGGCTGATCAAAGATGGCCATTTTCCGGGAAATAGGATCACTGTTTTCGGAGAAGTGGAAAAGAAAAAGGAAGATGGAAGGCCGTTAGTCATCAGCCGGGAAAACAGTGAAGATTTTCTGGAATTATTCAAACAGATCCCGTCTGCGAAAGATCCGGAAAACAGTGTGGAAGAAAAACTCTATGCAAATGGCATTACATGGAGATCCTGGGAAGAGGTGTATTCGGAAGCATCAGGAGAAAATGAAAACTCCAGGAGCTTCCTGAACAGGGAAGATATAATAGCAGTTTGCCGGCTTTTGTATACAGAGGAGGAAAAACTGGATCAGTTAAGTATAAAAGACTGGTTTGATGAAAACGCACATATTTTTACAACCTGTTTCTGGCAGCTTTGCCAGACTGTTTATGGTTTTCAAAAAGACAGTGGTCTGGGAGAGTTTCGCAGAAGCTTAAACGAGATCTGTGGACCATTTTTACAGCTTTCCTGGAAAGAACAGTCTCTTATCATGGATTCATTAAAAAAATATCTGCGCTGCAATGGCGTGCTGATCCAGGAAAACAGTGAGATAACAGATCTGAGTGTGGAAAACGGTGATCCTCTGACAGTGAAAGCGCTGTATGTAAAGAGAAAACTGCAGGAAGAAGACATAGACCGCGAATCTTTTGTATTTGAAAAGCTCATGGTGAAGTCTGCAGATATATGTATTATGGAAAATGGCTATAAGGATGGCGCTTTATGGAAGAAAGCAGCGCCGTTGTCTCTTGGATTCGGTGCTCCGGAAGGCTTATCTGATGCACAGAGATCTTCAGGAGGATTGGAGCGGTGTCCTCACGGATATACAGACAGACCGCTGACGGTTCCTGTAAAGAGCAGGAATTTAGGCTTTACAGGTGCGTTTTCAAGGCTGGAAAAGGGCTGCTGCCTTACCGGGGAATATGCAGTGTCCAGTGCCCGGAGTGCGGCAGATAAACTGCTGCGCGCAGGAAAATGGGCTGCAGACCGGAAAGAAACAGGAAGATCCCGTTTTTGTATCCTGAAAAGGGTCTTTGAAATTGCAGTACAGGAGAGAAGATCAGGTACAAGAATGCCGAGGCATTCTTGAAAAAATTTAGAGAGGAAAAACAAATGTTATTTATTGGTGGCATCAGTCAGGGTCGGAAGCTGCTTAATTATGCAAGGAGTATTTTTTGCCAAAGCTGCGGCAGTACCAGCCAGTGTCAGGTTTTTATGACCTATATGTATTTCAGCTTTTTCTTTATTCCGCTGTTTAAATGGAATAAGCGTTTTTATGTGCAGACTTCCTGCTGCAGTGCGATTTATGAACTGGATCCGGAGGTCGGAAAAGCGATTTTAAGAGGTGAGGAGCCGGAGATCACAGACGCAGATCTTAACCTGGTCCAGGAAGGAAAATACACCCGCACCTGGCAGGAAGGTTCTGGAAATCCTCATAAGAAGTGTATGCGCTGCGGATTTGAAACAGATGAAGACTACAACTACTGTCCAAAATGCGGAGGACGGATTTAAAGAGTGAAAAACGAAACGGCTATTTTTTAGATTTTACGATAAGAAGGTGAACCTATGAAATTTGATAAAAGTCAGTTGTTGATCTATGCAGTGACTGACCGGTCCTGGACCGGAAAAATGAGTCTTTATGAGCAGACGGAAGCAGCCTTAAAAGGCGGTGCTACTATGGTGCAGCTTCGTGAAAAGGGACTGCGTGATGACAATGTGGAGGAATATCTGGAAGAGGCGAAGAAAATGCGCGCACTGACAGAAAAGTATAATGTTCCTCTCCTGATCGATGATAATATAAAACTGGCCAATTTATGCGGTGCAGACGGTGTTCATGTGGGACAAAATGATATGGATGCCGGACTTGCAAGGACGCTTTTAGGCCCGGATAAGATCCTGGGAGTAACGGCTAAAACCGTAGAACAGGCTTTAAAAGCCCAATCACAAGGAGCTGATTATCTGGGAAGTGGTGCCATTTTTGGTACGTCTACGAAAAAAGATGCCCGTCCGATGACAATGGAACTGCTCCAGTCTATCTGTGCATCCGTTCAGATCCCGGTAGTTGCCATTGGCGGTATCTGCCTGGACAACATTGAAAAACTGAAAGGCAGCGGCGTGGCAGGAGCTGCTATTGTATCAGGTATTTTTGCGGCAGAAGATATAGAAAAGACCACCAGAGAACTTCGGGAGAAAATGAACCGTAATCTTGCAAAAGAATGATAAGTTACAATGTAAATGTCTTTTGTATAAAGACATAGAAAAATAAAACCAGAGAAAAATTCTTAATAACACAGGGGCTGCTTATGGCAGCTCTTTTTTTAATCACCTTATTTTTTATGAATTCCAATAAATCCTTTGTTTAAGCTAATTTAGCGATATTCTCGACAAACTATAACAATAAACTGACAACAATATAAAAACGGGAAAAATTTTCAGGATTACAAACACAACATTTTATTGAAAAATATTATCGCAATGAAACCCATCCGCATAGTTGACGCGAAAAACAAAGTTAGTATATACTAATTCAGCATATGAGTTAATTAAAACTAACTTTAGACAAAAGAGGAGTTTGTATTTATGAGTAAGACAGGAAAAACAAAGGCACTGTTTGCCATGTTCCTTGCAGCTGCAGCGCTGCAGGCAGGTACTGCTTTCGGTGCACAGGCAGCAGCCGGATCACAGCTGCAGGCGGGAACCTGGGTAAAAGAAGCAGCAGGATGGAAATTCAGAAAACCTTCAGGGGAAATGGCAACTGGATGGATCCAGACAGCAAGTGGCTGGTATTATCTTAAACCGGAGACCGGACTGATGGCAACAGGCATGCTGCGCATTAATGACAAAACCTACTATTTTAACGCGGCATCCGATGCGGTCCAGGGAAAGATGGCTACCGGCTGGTATCAGGATGAAAAAGGCAGCTGGTATTTCTTCAGCACTACAGCAGACAACACAGAAGGTGCAGCAGTGACTGGCTGGCAGTGGGTAGACGGAAAGAGCTATTATTTTGAACCGTCAGCAGGTGATAGTTATGGAAAAATGTTTGCAGGCGGCGTGACTCCAGATGGTTACAAGGTAAATACAGATGGACAGTGGGTAGACGAAAACGGCAAAGTACAGACAGCAGAAGGCAAAGGCTATGCAAGCGATCCTGCAAAGAACAAGTCAACAGGCACCACTGTAAGAAGTGGAAATGGCGACGGTGGTTCCAGCAGCTCCAATACAGGAAACAATGCATCTGATAATAATAATGCTGGAAACAATAATAACAGCAATAATACAAACAATAGCAATAACAGCAACAATAACGACAGCAGTAAAGATGATTCCGATAACAATGCAGACCAGACTAAATCTGTATTTGTAAAGGAAGATGAGACTAAACTGGTTGAGGTAAATTCCCTTGGATGGTGGATCACCGTAGCATTTGAAGATGGCTACAATGCAGGCAACACCAAGGTATATGCAGATGGTGTAGACGTAACGGCTGCACTTTCCAACGTAACGGACGACGGGAGTATCTGCAAGCTGGCTGTTATTAAGGCACCATCAGAACTGACTGTAAGCAATGCAGCAGACTCTGCCAAGACACAGACGATTTTCCTGGATGACGAAGCGGCAGACGGTGTGATCTACACAGGAAGCAGCTATCTGCCAGAGAAGATCTTAGCTCATGGACCAGTAGCTCTCTGGGATTACTATCTGACCAATTATGCAGATGATGGTTCTGTGAGATATTCACCTTCTAAGACAACATTTGCTTTAGGACAGAAAGCATCAGCTCATCCGGCCTATTCTCCAGATGCGGAATTAGGCGAAGATGGTAAGGCAGCTGTAACTATTATGTTTAATTACAATACGGATGACGAGAAAGAATGGTTCGATGGGATCAATCGTCTTCAGCTGGTAGAGTATAATGAGAATAAGAATACGATCAACAGTGATCTGGTATTTGACCGCGCTAAAAATGTTGCTCACGGAAGCGGACGTGTAGGTGAGCTGACTATCAAGACGGGACAGAGCAATTTTACAAATAATGGCAGATATTATGTCCGTGTACAGTCTAAGGCCGGTACATCGGCTTTGGTTCCGATTCACGTAGTCAATGCGCAGGCACCTGTCTTTAAACTGAAAGAGACTCCACAGTCTGGTGAGAACCTGCATTTCCAGGTTGAAAATATGGTATACGGAATCGAGACACCGATCAACCGTGTAGTTCTGGAAGGACCGACTGAGACTGTAGAACTAAAAGAGATTGAGGACTGGTTTTTGTTCAGCCAGGATCTGTTTGTTCTTTATAATGACAAGGTAGATCATTTTAAATACAAAGGCGATTATAAACTGACTGTTTATGCGGATGGTTTTAAATCAACTTCCATAAAGTTTACAGTAACCAAGGGTGAAAACGTTCCGTCTAAGGATGAAATGGGTATTGCGCAGTACTCTTTTGATGGGGTTTCTACTGCATCTACTGGTTCTGGCGGCAGCAGTGGTTCTGGTGAAAGCGGTTCCGGCAGTATGGCTATTTCTGCAAATCTGGTATTTGATACGGATCTCCTTGTAAATGCAAATATTCTGGAAGAAGTTGGAAAATCTACTGCCGAGTCTGAAGCAGTTATAGACTGGTGGGATGGAAAGGCTGGCGCAGATGCTGTATTTAACAAAAACGACAGAGATGATCAGTATTATGACTGGGTTGATTATATTAATACAGTAGAAAGCAGTAAGAATACAGGAATTATCCCATTTGAGGATTATAAGGCAAATGGCATTGTATGGAATAACAGCCCGGCAACTGCAAAGGAGGTCCTGGAAGATGGACTTTTAGGTGAGATCCGGAATAATGGTGACTTCTCCCGTCCGGCGGCTGGCGCATTTACAGTAGAGCATAACAAGGAAAATGAAGATGTGCTCCTGAAACACGAGGACAAGACATATCTGGCTGCAATCAAGAAAATTTTGATGGATAACAACTGGACCGGACTGACTAAAGAGCAGTATACGGTAGATCCTGAAAATGGAACATTAATTCTGAATAAGAGCCTGTTTACACCAGGACAAGAATATAAGATCACGGTAGAGGCAGATGGATACCAGACCAATGCGTTTAAGATCACCTATGATCAGATCCTGGAAGAGGGACTGTCATTAACTGTGAAGTATAAAGATGGTAAAACTTCCTATGTTTCTGAGAAGAGGACCTTTGGACAAATACAGGGATTTTATGCGGATGCCCAGGTAGAGGTAACTGGTTCAGAAGGTGGATTCTTGAAGTATCTTACTTCTGTTGTTTTAGATGAAGATGATACCATTTATACCAAGGACTATGAAGGCAGTGATGCTGCTTATTATGAGATTTCTGAAGATAAGAAGAATCTGGTTATCGGAAATATGACACCGGGAACCCATACACTGACACTCAGGGCAAAAGGCTATGCCGATCCTTTGAAGGCTGAGATTACAGTAGAGGCAGGTATGGATGAACCGGAAAATACATTCACTCCTGTGGTAAAGAGTCTGGAGTATAAGCCAGCAGGAACCTTTGCATTTATGGATCCGGCAAATTACTTCATAACATTTGATAATGGAACAGATACAGATTCTGTGAAGGCACTGGCAGCTTACCTTAATGCGGTTACTTCTGTTGAAGTAGGAAATGTAACCTATACGAAAGCAAATTTGGGTATTGGAAGTGATCCAGATAAATTTGCGGCAGACGCTGTCAACTCAGCTTATGGCGGAACAGACTGTCTGCGGATGACCGTCGACAGTGGATTTAACGGGGATGCGTCATTAACGATCACAGTTTACGCCAAGGACTATGCTGAGCTTACATTCACAGTTGCCAAGAACAGTGAAGGAAAATATGTACTTGGAAATGGCTCTGATGTTAATCCACCGGCAGAAACTGAAAAAGATGCGCCTGCACTTACCGGCCAGGTTAGTATCGCAAAGGGCGCTAAGCTGGAAATGGCAGTAGCTGGAGATGCAAAGGAAGCTGCAGCATACCTGAATGCGATCACAGCTGTTAAAAACGGCAATGGAGAGCTTAATGTCGAAAAGGTGGAAGATGATTATAAGGTTATCATTGACACAACTGGACTGGAAAGCGGAAGTACAACTTTGGTGATTAAAGCGACCGGATATAAAGATAAGGAAATCGAAGTGACGGTAGGATCTGATGAAGATGGTTCAGATGATGTGGAAGACGGTATTTCCTTTGAAAAGGTTCAGGTAAAAGACTTTTGGGATAGTTATGAAGTATATCGCCTGAAGTTTACAGAAAATAATATACTGGGAGTTGATCGTGATGTATATTTAGGTGCTATTAACTATATCATGGTCGGAACAGAAAAATATGAATATGGATATTCCTTAAGCAGTGGTTCCAATAAGTATAAAGCAGGAGCAACGGATACTTCTGGTATGTCAGGCAAAGACTATATCGACTTCACAACAGATGGATTTGATTCTTATGAATCTGGAGATCTGATCAAAGTTACGATTTATTCAAATAAGTACGATCCATATGTATTCTATGTAAGAGATGGCAAGCTGGTAGATTCTGCAGAAGCAGAGGAAGAACTTTTAGATGAGCAGGAAATGAAAGCTGCAGCAGAGGATCCGATCGTTGACGAATCAAACATCCCATCTGAGGATGAAGTACAGACACCAGCTAAGGACGAATTAGGGAAAGAAACGAAGAACGAAGTTTCTGATAATAAGAAGTCCGAAAATGATGTGAATCCTGGTTTTGATGAATCTTCCAAAGAGGACAAAGACGAATCCAAGGACGATTCTGCAAAAGAGCCAGAAAACCCATCTGAATCAGAAGATGGCTCTGATGAATCCAAGGATTCTGACGAAAAAGAAAGTGGTTCTGATGAATCAGATGAGTCTGAAGGAACTTTCGGGGACAACAATTCTGAAGAGTCCGATGAATCAGGAAAAGAAGGTTCTGAAAAAGAAGAGTCTGATTCCGAATCAGGAGAATCTTTTGAAGAGACCGAAACAGATGAAAACGAAGGAGAAATCTAATTGAAAAAATGGTGTCTGGTGATCCTGACACTGATGTTATGGGGCTGTAGTGCAGCACCAAAAACAACTGAAACAGAGGCGGTCAAATACGACCGCCCTGTTTTGCGTACAGAGACAGGATCAGAAGAAAAGAGTTTTACCGTATTTGCCATGGATACAGTGATGCAGTTTGAGATCTATGGAGGAAATGATGAGATAGAAGAAAAAATCCAGAAAAAAATAGAAGAACTGGAAGATACACTTTCTGTGACAAAAGAGAACAGCCCTATGTGGGAATTAAATGAGAAGAAAACAGCGAAGTTTTCGTCAGAAATCGCAAAGCAGATGGAGCGGACGATTAAACTTTGTGAAGATACAGATGGAGCACTGGATATCTCTGCGTATCCCATTGTAAAAGCCTGGGGATTTACAACCGGTGAACATCGTATTCCAGATGAAGAAGAGCGCAGATTATTAAGTTCACGCACCGATTACCGCAGAATCCAGGTAAATGGAGATACAGTGGCCATTGAGCCGGATATGATGGTGGACTTGGGAAGTGTAGGAAAAGGATATACAGGTGAAGTACTGTCAAACATGTTGAAAGAGGAAGGTGTTTCCTCTGCTCTTTTCAGCCTTGGGGGGAATATCCAGACTGTTGGCAGAAAACCAGATGGAACAGACTGGTTTATCGGTATCCGGGCAGCGGAAGAAAACAGGTATCTTGGCGGTGTTTCCGTAACAGATAAGGCGGTGGTGACTTCTGGTGGATACGAGCGTTACTTTACAGGGGAAGACGGTCAGATCTACTGGCACATTATGGATCCAAAAACCGGAGCACCTGCCAGAAACGGACTGGTTTCCGTGACCATTATCAGTGATAGTGGTTTCTTATGTGATGGACTTTCCACGGCCCTTTTTGTTATGGGACTGGAAAAGGCGGAAGAACACTGGAGTACACACCAGAATTATGAGGCTGTTTTAGAAGATGAAGATGGACATATTTACATTACGCAAGGTCTGACAGACATTTTTACACCCGTAGATCTGGGGGCGGAGAGAGAAATCCAGGTGATCAAAACGCAGTAAACGGCAGTTTTTTCTACTTCTATAAGAACGTTTTCACGTTCAGCAGCATTTTCCATATAACATATATTACTTTTCATCCACGATTTCTCCTTTGCAATGAAGTACATTTCTGAAATTAAGACCTTCTTTGTGAAGTATAGTACAGAAAGAAAGGAAAAAGTGGAAAAAATTAAAATTGTGCAGACTACACAGAATAATGCGGTACCTTATGTGTGACAGAACGTAAGGGGACTGTTATAATGAGCGTAGAGAAAAACAGGCAACGGTGAAGATGGCATTTGAAACTTGACGAAAAGTCTGATCAGCCAGAGCAGGGGAAAGGATGGTGGATTCTATGAAGCCGAAGATCAGTATTGGGATACAAGATTTTGCTGCTTTACGGGAACAGAATTGCTTTCTGGTGGATAAAACAGATTTTATCAAATCCTGGTGGGAGTCGAAAGATGTGGTGACGTTGATCACACGTCCGCGGCGTTTTGGAAAAACTCTGAATATGAGTATGCTGAATTGTTTTTTTTCGCTGCAGTACCAAAACAGAGAGGATCTGTTTGAAGGACTTTATGTATGGAATGATCCGGTTTATCAGAAAATACAAGGAAGCTATCCGGTTATTTACCTGAGTTTTGCAGATGTAAAACAGAATTGCTATGGGGATACAGTACAAAAAATCCGACATATCATAGGAGATACTTACCGTCGGCATCGTTATCTTCTGGAACAGGATTGTTTTACAGAAGTAGAAAAACAGCAGTTTACAAAAATCATGAACTGTGAAATGGATGAGGTAACAGTTCAGGATGCATTAAAAAATCTGTCGTATTATCTGTATCATTACTGGAAAAAGCGAGTTATTATTTTGTTGGATGAATACGATACTCCCATGCAGGAAGCGTATGTTTTTGGATATTGGGATGCATTTACGGGTTTCATCCGCGGATTGTTTAATTCTTCCTTTAAGACAAATCCTTACCTGGAACGTGCTGTTATGACTGGAATCACCAGAGTATCCAAAGAGTCAGTATTTTCTGACCTGAATAATCTGAAGGTTGTTACCATTACCTCAGAAGAGTACGCAGATTGTTTTGGTTTTACCGAAGCAGAAGTGTTTAAAGCACTGGATCAGTCCGGGCTTGCAGACAAAAAAGCAGAAGTAAAACAATGGTATGATGGTTTTACTTTTGGAAGCAGGAAGGATATTTACAATCCATGGTCGATCACGAATTATCTGGATACAGCAAAACTTCAGCCATTCTGGGCTTCTACCAGTTCCAATAATCTGGTCAGTAAATTGATCCAGACTTCTTCGGCAGAAATAAAGGAAAAGATGGAAGAGCTTTTGCGGGGAAATCAGATTGCAGTTACTTTTGATGAGCAGATCGTGTTTGACCAGCTTGGGAAAAATGAAAGCGCGATTTGGAGTCTGATGCTGGCCAGCGGCTATTTGAAAGCAGATGATGTGGAGTATCGGGGATTGCTTCGTGAACCATGGTATCATTTAAGTATCACAAACCTGGAGACAGTCAGCATGTTTTCCGGTATGTTTAAGGGGTGGTTTGGAATTACGCAGACCAGTTATAACCGGTTTGTGAAAGCGCTGCTTCAAGGTGATATGGATGCCATGAATTACTATATGAATGAAGTGTCCTTTGCCACATTCAGCTTTTTTGATACAGGAAAAGAACCAGACAGTGAACTGGAACGCTTTTATCATGGATTTGTTCTGGGACTTCTTGCAGACCAGGCAGAGAATTATGATATCCGTTCAAACCTGGAAAGTGGTTTTGGGCGTTATGATGTGATGCTGATTCCAAAGAAAAAACATCAGGAAAATATGCCAGCGGTGATTTTGGAATTTAAAGTTTACAATCCACGTAAGGAAGCATCACTGGAAGAAACGGTGAAGGAAGCACTGAAGCAGATCGAAGAAAAGCAGTATGATGCAGAGTTGATAGCGCAGGGAATCAGAAAAGAACAGATCCGGCATTATGGATTTGCATTTGAAGGGAAAAAGGTACTGATCGGATGATGGTCAGTACCTTTTTTGAATATTTCATATGTATCTTGGGGTTATGCATTTTTCATAGTGCAAAACTGCTCCAGAACTTCCACCAGGTTTCTGTGATCTTCCAGATGAGGCAGACCGGAGATCATGGCAACGCCGCGAAATTCACCGTTTACAACAATCGGGAAGCCTCCTCCGCAGAATGCATAGTGAGATTCGTCCTGCTGCCAGTTCTCTTTTACACCGTTTAATTCACGTTCTGCGGCAGCACGCAGAGAAGAAGTGTGGCAGCGTTCAACCGTGTGCTGTTTGCGGTTCATCCACTGGTTATTGCTTTCGTCAGTTCCAGGAAGGAAGGACTGATACAGAATAATATCGTCAAAAACAATACGGATAGCGATAGGCTTTGGGGTGGTCAGCCCCCGCTCACGCAGCATAGTTCCAAGTGTATAAGCATCATTATAATCAAAAGAAGAAAACTGGATCCGTTTTTCCTGGCTTTTGATCTCTTCTAACATCTTTAAATCGTACATAAGAATCCCCTCTCTAACATCCATATTTTTTCCAGAACTATTATAGCCTGTAAATGGAAATGTGTATAGTAAAAAATAAAATCAATAAACCAAGGAAACCTAACTCTTGGTTAATGGTTTCTGCGTGAATATAGCGATATAGTTCAGATATAAAGCGGTACATGAAAACTTCGAGAGAACATTTTGTAAGAAAGAGGGGAAAGATGGATGTTTATATTGGAAATGATCACGTTATTACTGGGAATTGGTTTTATTGCTGCAGGTATGATTCAGAGCCGAAAGACAGGTCAGAAGAAATGGCACATTTTGACAACTGTTGGAATAATCCCGATCCTGCTCAGTGTATTTTTATTTATATGCACCCTTTTGCTGCTGTATGGGATCCAGTCTCAGGAACCGGTTGCAGGCCCAACAGAAAAGGGAAAGATCATTGCAAAGAATATAGATGCAGAGTCAGATCTGGAACCAGAACCAGGCCACAATTAGATTTTTACATATCCTGTAGCCGGACCTGAACCAACCTTCGCAATGTACTCACTCTTAACTAAATCTGCCAGAGTGCGTTCCACCGTGGTTTTGCTTATATCAGGGTGAGCATCCATAATTTCTTTCTTTGTGATTTTACCAACTTTCTGATCAATCATCGCTTTAATTCTTTCGGGCTTAGAAAGAGTGCGATTCTTTAAATGTTCTACACGGCTTTCAAATTCATTATATGCCTTCAGAGTAATACCAAGGTAATATTTGAGGAAAGGCTCATAGCTGTTCTCATTTTCATGCCATCCTGTCGAACTTGCCTGCAATGCTTCATAGTAAGTTTCCTTTGTTTTTTCAATCAACATTTCCATGCTGACATATTTTCCTACAATATATCCTGCCTTATAGTACAAAAGAAGCGACAGTAAACGGCTCATGCGTCCATTTCCGTCATTGAAAGGGTGGATACAGAGGAAATCCAGAATAAACATAGGTATCAAAAGTAATCTATCAATTTTATCAGTATTCCATGCTTCTAAAAACTGTCTGCATAATTCATCCATAGTCCTCGTCATCGTCCACATAATCAGCATCTGGATCAGGCTTTGCCGCTTCCTGTTCCTTCTTCTTTTCCTGAACTTTCTTAAATACGAAGAATCCACCACCACAGGCAAGCACAATCAGAGTAAGAATCGCTGGGAGCAATGAGGTTTTCCATCATAATCTTTCCCATCAGATCGGAAAGTGTCGGAGACAGATCATCCGGGCAGGGATTGCCCAAACTGACCGTCAGGGAAGCCTGGGGATCGGTGTCTACCAGAAGCACCTTTTTTCC
>ENA-OQKP01000933-OQKP01000933.1-human-gut-metagenome-genome-assembly--contig:-NODE-933-length-17492-cov-4.321336_pt1 | contig 17492 bp, 28 predicted proteins | sample MGYA00242780_ERZ504802 | MGnify/ENA primary metagenome ERZ504802 (study PRJEB26092, sample SAMD00036406) | human gut metagenome | host: Homo sapiens | study: EMG produced TPA metagenomics assembly of... | reverse complement strand
CATGTAGGCCCGGCCTTGTCGGGGCTGTCGGTTACCGTATACCGTGGTCCGTCAAAATTGTGCAGGTCGTCCGGGTCGGGTTTTGCTCCGGGGTCGTCGGTGGCTACATAGAGCAGCTTGCGCTCTTTGTAGATCCCGTTGATGGTGACGTTCATCAATTTGGACTTGTCGCGTTCCAAAATTTCATTATCGTCAACCAGCACCGGCATGGGCTTGCCGTTTATGCTGTGCGTATCTGCAAATTCTTCCCGGTTGAGGAATACGTTCTTTGCATCCTGCACCAGCAAATCCTTGAAGCCCACGGTCAAACCTCGGCCTGAACCTCGGCAGCAGCAATGGCTTCAACCAGCTTTGCTTTGGTCAGGTCTTTGGTGTCCAGGCCCATATTTTCGGCGAGGGTCAGGAGCTGCGCCTTGGGCATCGCTTCCAGTTCCTCTTTGTTGAGGTGGCCGGTGGCAACGCCGTCCTCGGGTTCATGCTGAACATCCACGGTCAGCGTTTCGCCGGGGGCCTACTCGCCGGGCCGGGTCACGTGGAAGCCCGCGGCGAGCAGCTCCTTTGCGGCGCGGGCGTCCTGAATGTCCACGGAATCGCCGGGGCGGTAGCTTTTGCCCTCCACCGTCACGGTGCTGTTTGCGGTATAGATCATACTGCGCCACCTTCCCCTTAGCCGATGCAGACCTGCACGGTCGTATCGTTTTCAGCGGCTGCTGCAATAGCCCAGCCTGCGGGGATGTTGCTTGCAGCGGTCGTGGTGATGTTGTCGGCGGAGGCGTCGTAGTAGACGGCGGCGCCGATGGCGATAGCGGTAGAGGCCGCCTTGGGCATGGCAAAAACGCCCTTGACGTACAGGCTGCCGACGGCGCTTGCGGGGATGTCGGTGCCTGCAACGCCGATGCGGGTAGTCAGGCTCACGACCTGGCCTGCGGCGATAGCGGAGCTGGTGCCGTTGGGGTAGTCAATGGCAGAGCCGGGCTGCTGGTAGTTTGCGATCATGTGCGTTTCCTCCTATCTCTTACAGGGTGGGCAGGGCAGCGCCGGGGTTCTTCACGAACGCACGGTAGTCCATGACGCTGATGCCCCAGTCCAGCCAAATGTCCCACACAAAGCCCAGCTGACCGACGGTCTCGCTGCGGCGGAAGGTGGGAGTCTCCTGGCCGTTCAGGTAATCGACCTGGATGCCGGTGGTTTCCTCGCGGTTGGCGCCCAGGAACCAGGGGCAAGCGCCGGAACCTGCCAGGATGTTCAGGGTGGCGTCCTCGACGATCTCCATCGGGTAGCGGTAGTTATACAGCGGGTTGGCTGCCTGGGTGTTTTCGCTGGTCTGGATGGTGGGGCTGCCGAAGATGGACTGCATGGTGAAGCCGTAACCAACGGGCAGGATGATGGTGGAGGGGGTCAGGTTGATAGCCTCGCCGAACGGGTCATCCTGCAGCTGCATCCGCTGGATCATGGCCTGAATGGCTGCGCCAGTCGGTGCACTGCCGGAGGTAATCAGGTTCTTGTGATCGGCGTGGAACAGGGTCTTGCCGTCATAGATCTGGCCGTTGTTGTAGAGAATGGAGTAGACCATCTTGTTGATCTGCTTCTTACTCTTTGCAGCGTACATACCGGGAACCTCGGACAGGAAGCCGATGTCGTCGTTGATGAACGCCTGGCGGCTCATGCTGAACTGACGGCCGTAGGTGTCCAGCTTGCGCTGCGGCAGCATTTCCTCTTTGTGGGTGTCTGCCTTGAGTTCGCCGTTCTCGGGAACCAGCAGCAGGTCGCCAACGCCGCCGATCAGGTAGTTGTGGCCGTCGGTGCGCTTGAAGTCGCGCAGAGTGCCCTTGCGGGTGAATTTCTCAAAGGTGGTCGGAGCGTGGTCGTAGGCGTGGACAATGCTCTTATTGATGGCGGTGTCCATGATGGCGGGGAAGGATGCCGAGGGGTTGTGGAATGCACGGGCCAGCTCGGTATACAGGTCATCTGCGCTCATGCGCATAAAGTCGGAAGCGCTCTTGCCGGTCTCGCGGGTCAGGCACTCAATGCCGATGTCACGCAGGCTCATGCCTGCAAACTGACGGGAGCCATCCGCAGGGGCTGCGGGGGTGTGGCCGCTGCGGGTCATAAGGCCGTCAGCTGCTGCTGCGCGGAACTTGTCGGTTTCATCGGCGGTCACCTTGACGCCGGTGCGGGCAGGAGTACCGTTCTGCATCATACCGTCCAGAATGGCGGTGCGCACCTGGTCTACGGTCTGGCCGCCGGTGATGTACTGGGAAGCATCGACGTTGAAGTTCCGGCACAGGGTGGTGATATCGGTGACACGCTGGCGCTCCGCGGTGCGGGCGGCTTCTATCTGAGCCTGGCGCTCTGCCTCCGCTTCAGCATCAGCCTCAGGGCGCAGGGTCTCGATGTCGTTCTGCAGGGAGTTGAATTCCCGGGTCTCGTCCTCGGTCATGTCGCGGCCTGCGGTGCGGGCGGCGGTCAGGATGGCCTGCTGGCGCTGCAGTTTCTGCCGCAGCTGCTCTCTCTTGTTCATGTGTGATACCTCCAGTTAGTAGTTACGATTTGCGGCGAGCTGGCTCTCGTAGAAAGCCAGACCCGGGGCGGTTTGTACTGCGGGCGGCTGTCCGTCCTCGGTCATATCTCTGCCAACGCCGACGGTGGTGTCGGCGGGGACGGAAACAATGCTGATCTCGTAGGGCTGCCACTTCTTGGCGATGTAGCAGGGGCCAGTGAAGCGCCCGTCAAGGGATTTTGCGCCCTCTTTGACGCTCTCATAGTTGGAAACACGATAGCCGACGGAAACGCCCTTGAGGGTGCCGCTGGCGACCTTGGAGCGAACGGTTTCGCTGTCCTCGTCGTTGTCAAACTCAATCGTGGCCTTGCCACGGTTGTCCTCAACCCACGCCCGTGTGACCTTACCGATCACCCGGTTTCTGTCATGGTTAAAAAGAACGATACCCATGCTCTGCATCCGGCTCATGTCAATGGCATTGCCGGAGTGGTCGAGGATCTCGGTGCCGAACCACATCTGAACAGGTTCCTCGGAACTAAAACTCAGTTCAAAGGTGCGGCTGTTTTCGTCGTCGCTTACTGCCCGGATGCTGGCCGTAGAGAAATCGCGCTGCAGGGGCTGGTTATTCATCGGGGTTTTCTTTCGGGTCTGTTTGGGGTTCGTTCTGGACACTCTTGTAACCTCCAATCTGCACTCCCTTTTCTTTGGCGTATGCTACAACGTCGGCCATGTCGTCAATCTGTTCTTTCCAGTCACGGCCCTGCTCGGCGCTGATCTGCTTGAAGGACTTGACGCCGGATTCGAGTGCGGTTTTGTTTGCGTTGGCTTCCTTCTGCGGGTCAATCCATTTCTTGGGGGAGGCGACCCACTCATGCTCCATATATTTCTGCGGGTCGTTCCAAAAATCCGGGATAGTGAGCCTCCCGGCGAAGACTGCGGAAATCAAAAAGGTTTCGTAGACCTCGACCATGAGCTTGCCCTGCAGCAGCTCCACTTCCTCGGTATAAGTGAGGTCGTCCTCAATCATTCCCTGGCGGGCGCTGCTGTAGTTCGTTTCGGACATATCCCGGGAGGTGGATTCATAGCTCAAGCCCTGGCCTGCACCCACAAGGCGCTGCAGCAGCTTGAGGAAGCCGGTTGCTTCGCTGCTGCCATTGCCGGGGTTGATGGTGACTGCATCATCACCGGCGTTCATTTCCGAAATGAGGCCGGGGGTCAGCATTTTGCCGGAGTAGGACGTGCGGTCTTTGTCGGCGCTGTTCCGGGAGCCGCCCTGGAAGCCGCCGGTGGGGGCGGCTCTTTTGATGAGCAGGGCAAAGCAGGCGGCGATTCGCTCTTTCATCGAAACGGCGGCGATAAATTCGTTGGCGTCCCGGATGCGGCTCAAACTCGGGGCGAGGTCACTGACCTCTCGAAGCTGGGAGGGGCGGCTCTTGCTGTAATAGAAAATGATGTCTTTGGCGGGGTAGAAGACGGGCTGGTTCGTTTCCCAGCCGTCAATGTTGTACTGCTCAATCCAGTACCCAACGGGCCGGTTGTACTCGTTGTACTCAATGCCGCCAATGACACGATCTCCCTTGTACCTGGGCGAGGCCACGGAGCGGGAAAGCTCGTCTACTTCCAGCGCCTGCAGCTTAAAAGGAAGCAGGCCGCCGGAGGTATAGCACTTCTTGAAAAGGATGCCGCCGTCTGCCTTTTTCCGAACGACTGCCATGCGCAGAAGCTCGTTGAAGCTCTGCTGCTGGGTGACGTCGCAATTTGTGCGCCGTGTCCAGCGCCGCCAGAGGGTTTCGATTTGGTCGTCGAGGTCGTCGTCGCCGGTCTTGGCCTGCAAGGTGAAGCCGTTGCCGACCACGTTCCTCTTGAAAGCCTTGAGGACGCCGTTTGCAATGTCCGAGTTTCGCTCAAGGTCTCGGGCGCGGGCGCGGAGGGTGTCCCGGCTGTAACGGTCTGTGATGTCGGCGGCCTCATTGGTCGCCCGCCAGTTTTTGTTCAGCCGGCCACCGTCTGCGGCGTCATAGCCTGAACCGCGGATAAGGCCGAGCTGCTGCCGCCAACCCTCGCGCATATAGGCTGCCCGGGGGGAGATTGCTTCAATTATTCTGTCGAGCCATGCCATGCGCTTTATCTCCCCTCAAAAAATGCGGCGAACGTATCACGGAAAAGGGAGGAGCCGCTCTGTTCCTCCACCTGGGCGGCGAGGTCTGCCCGGAGGTTCCGCAGTTCGGTGAGGTTCGCTCGGGTCAGGGAGCGGGAGCCGATTTTGTAGCTCTGGCCTCCGACCATGACTGCGGCGATGGCTTTATTTACTTCCGTCAGCAGGGCGGCGGGGTCGCCATAGTTGATGGTTTCGTCTGCCATGTCGTGTTTCCTTTCTTAAAACCAGCCGTCGTTCTGATGAATCCAGGTTTCCTCTGGGGTGGCGTCGGTGCGTTGCTGCGGCGAGGGTTGCGCTTCCGGCTGGGGTGCGCTGCCCTTATTCTGCAGGTGCAGGCTGCGTACTCCGAGCATTTCTGCGGCGGCGTAGGCGTAAACCTCGCAGTCGAGGAAGTGGTTGTTTGGATGGCTGGTTTTAGGCACCCAGCGGGTGCGCTCTGTACCGTTGGTGGCACGTTCAGTAATCTTGTGTTCGGCAGTGACCTGTTCGCAGTATTCCTGGTCAACGCCCTTGTAGACCATCCAGCTGCCCTTGCCGTTCGGGCGGCGCATACGAGAAGCAATAGCGTCCTTGTACTTGCCACCGTCCACGAGAACCAGGCGCATACCGTAGGCGGCGGAGCCAGCCTTGTTGATGGTCGAGATTTTATAGTTGCTGAGCATCGTGTCGGTGCCTTTTACTGGGAGCGCCCACTCCGAGTTCTGCATACAGAAGTCATAGACTTCCTCTGTTTGGTCGCCAGAATCGACGAGGGCGAGGTCTACCAGCATTTGCTGGCCGTCGTCCCGCTTGAACTCCAGGTTCATTATGTCTACGACCTCGCCGAAGCTTGCGGCCTGGCCGTGGGCTATATTTTGGGATGTGCTGTAATCGCCCCAGGCGCGGATAGTCCAATAGAGGCTTGTTTCCTGCACGTCCACGCCGCCGGTCAGGAGCTTCGTCCAGGGCGGAAGCTCGAACATTTCAAGCTCCGTCTGGCGTTCCTGTACGAGGTCGGCACTGGTTTTGAGCTTCGTATCCTCCCACGGCTCGGCGAGCCAGGAGTTGGCGAAGTTGTGCAGCTTGTCGGGGTCGTCCTTGGACTTCATAAACTCCCGGGCGATTTCCGAGAATCGAGTGAAGGGGCTGTATAGGGTGTTGAACCAAAAGGCAACGCTGCGGGCGGTGCGGGCGCTCTGGCGGACGTTCCGCCATTCTCCTTTTAGGAGCATTGCAGGTTTGTCGTGGTCGGTAATGACTCCGTTGCATTCCTGGCAGATGTACTGCGCCGCCTCCGCTCGGTCACCTTCGCTTAGGCCCTCATCCTTGCCCGGCCAGCGTATCTGTGCAAATTTCAGCTCTATATACTTCCCGCAGTGCGGGCAAGGAACAAAGAAGTGTTTTTCAATGTCGCAGGCTTCCTTCGCCTTCCAGATGTGGCCGGTCTTTAGTGTGGGGGTGCTGCAAATATAGATTTTGCGGTTAGAGAAATAGCTCTTGGTTCGCTCAATAGACAGGCTTATAGGGTCGGCTTCCTGGGTGGTCGCCGCCTTGAACTTGTCCACCTCGTCGAGAAAAAGATAGCGGATGGGCTTGCTGGACAGGTCTGCCGCAGATCCTGCGCCGGTGAGGGCGATGTACATATCTGTGGTGAACTGCAGCTCCTTCTTGCTACTGGCATTTTTGAGAAAATGCCGCTTCAATCGGGGGGATTCCAGCATACTCATAATGCGGTTTGCTGAGGTGCTTTCGGCGATTTCGTCGTTGGGGTAAACGATCAGGGTCGGAGCCGGGTCTTGGTCTATCAGGTAGCCGAGGGCGTTAAGCTCGACCTCCGTGCCGCCCACCTGGGTAGGCTTTACCACGACAATGCGCTCCGTTTCCCAGTTGTTGAATTCGTCCATGATGCCGACGAGGTAGGGAGTGACGCTGTTTCGCCAGGCGCCCTGCAGGTTGGATTCCTTGCGGCTGAGTTGGCGGTATTGCTCGGCCCATTGGCTTACGGTTATATCATCCGGCGGTTTCAGGGCGTCCAGGGCATCTTTGATGTACTGAGGAACCTGGTACTTTCGGAACTTATAGAACCGGGGCTGCTGGGCTGTGGGTTTCATCCACCGTCACCGTCCTTGACGGTTGCTGCAAGGACGAAGGTGCGGAGAATGTCGTTGATCTCTTTATTCAAGTCTTTCTCCAATTCTCTGCTCTCCACGGGGGAGATTCGTGAGCCTATCATGCCAACGACCCGGCTCGGGAGGCCGGAGCAAAAGCGCTTGAGGACTGCAAAGAACTTCGTATAGTCCGCCTGCGCTTCCTCTATGCTGATATATTTGCCGTTTGCAATGGCGGTGCGGAGTTGGTGAAGCTCGGTCTGCGATTCCTTGAGGGCAATTTCCGCTTGCAGCTTCTTTTCCCTCAGTTCGGTTTCCGAGAGCTTCGCTTCCCGGCCATACGCCTTATCTGACAGGTATTTGATATATGCCTGAATCGTGGGAATGAGGTCGTATTTGTTCCGCTGGCCGGAGATGTGTACTGTTTCCAGGACGCCGTCTTGTGTGAGCTGCTGGATGCGACGGACGGAAACGCCAAAAAGCTGGGCTATGACCTTGGATTCGTAAAGCTGCCCGCTGGTTTCTGCTGACATGCGTCCTCCTACTGTTCAAAGTGACTTTCGGCGTGGCGCTCCGCCTGGGATACCTGCTGACCCTTGTACATACCTGCGCCGAGTTCGTCGATACGGCTGAACGGTATCTCGGGAACCTTGAGCCGCTGCCTGTATTCAGGATCTATGAAATAGATATAGCGCAGCTGGTAGCCGGGCAGGATGGTGCCGCCAACCTCTTTGACGTAAGCATCCCAGTCGTACTTGCCGCCGGTCACCTCGTAGAAGGTACGGCCTCCAAGCTCCGGGCGGGGGGAGGTCGGGTTGCTGTGCAGGGTCATCTTGTGGATTTTGTCGCCGTTCGGAAGAAGGCAGAGGGCGTCGTTCCTCTTGATGTCGGTCAAGACGAAATTGCAGGCCCGGTAAATGGTGCCGTCGCCGCAGGAACAGCCGTCGGCAAAGCTGATGATCCATTTTACCTGCGGCGCCTGCTTCTTGATCAGGCGGATGGTCTTTGCAATACAGTAGCTCTCCGAGTTTCGGGGAAGGTAATCGTCAAAGGCCATGCGGTTGAGTTCCAGAAAGCCGTCCCAGGCGGTTCCCTCTACCAGGCCGATGATCTTCTTCTTGTCCAGGCTGGGGCCATAGCTCAGGACGCCGTGGAGGCGCCCGTCGAGAAAAGCTCCAAAGTGCAGGCAGGAGTTGTTTACGACCTTGCCGCTGTAATGGTGCGCCCGGATGAATGGGTTTGCAATCTTGGAGGGTATCACCCGGATCTGGATTTCTTTTGCTCTGCCCATTCTTTCACCACCATGTAGATTCTGTTCCCGGTTTTGTTGGTATTCCCGAAGGTTTCCATTTGGTCGGGCTTGTACTTTGCGCCGATAATCTGCAAGGCCTGCTGCAGGTCGGCGTACTGTTCCAGGCTGAACGTGAAGGTCATTCTGTCGATGGGGCTTTCTTCGTGCTGCTTTTCCAGCATGACATCCCCGAGAATGACGCTGAGTTCGTCGTCACTGTAGCCGGTGGCGTTTACGTCCACCGGGCTGAGGGTCAGGTCTTGTAGGGCGTCCCTCAGGAGGCTCATGTCCCACTGACCGCCGATTTTGTTCAGGGCGATGTTGAGGGCTTTTTCGTCCTGCTTGCTGAGATCTACCACGATGCAGTCCGCCTCGGTGTAACCCAGGGACTTCAAAACGGATGCTCTCTGATGGCCGCCGATAATGGTGCCGTCCTTGTTTATGATGATCGGGTCAACGTAGCCAAATTCTTTCAGGCTGCGCTGGATGTTCTGGAACTCGGGGTCTCCCGGCTTGAGCTCCTTGCGGGGGTTATAGTCTGCCGGGTGAATCGAGGTCAGAGGTCGTCGCTCTCGGACGAGCTTGTGTTCTGCTTGAGCCATTCCTGCACCACCTTGCTGAGGGCGTTTCCGTTCTTGTCTGTGTTTCCGTAGGTTTCGCCGAGGCCCTCGTTTTCTGCCTGCGCAAGCGCCGCCCGGATGAGGGCGATTTGCTGCTTGTGCAGGGTGACGTTCATAGTGTGGGCGAGAACGTGCTGGCGGTTCGGGAGGGAGAAATCCTGGCCGAAGTCGTCCGGCGTCACGGTGACCTGGGCAAGGATGGACTTCAGTTCCGGCTCGGAGTAGCCGGTCTTGGTGAGGTCGTAGCCCTCAAGGTCAAGGCTGCCGATCAGGTCGGCCAGCTTTGCTTCGTCCCAGCTGCCGGTGATCTTGTTGAGGGCGATGTTCAAGGCTTTTTCCTTGTCGGGGTCGAGGTCTACCACAACGCAGTCTGCGGTTTCGGCTCCCATGTCCAGGAGCACCTGCGTCCGCTGGTGTCCTCCGATGATGGTGCCGTCCCGGTTTATGATAATTGGGTCGCAGTATCCGAACTCTTCAATGCTGCGGGCGATTTTCTCATATTCCGGGTCACCCGGTTCCAGCTTTTTGCGGGGGTTGTAGTCTGCCGGTTTCAGGTCGGCAAGCCGCCGGGTTTCGATTTCCATGCGTTCGTCCTCTTGTTGGAGCGTGCAGCGGGTCTTGAACCAACGTCACCCGCCTGGAAGGTGGGCGCTCTACCTGTTGAGCTATGCACGCAAAATAAAAAAATGGGGTTTGTTTTGGGGCTGCGGCGGGCATTTACTGCGCTTGACGTAGCGAAATGGTCGAAAAATTTTGGTTTTCGCGCGGGAACACTTCGCGCCTTCACTGCCCCGCTGCCAGTTCTTGCCAGGTAGTACCTACGCCGCCCAGCAGCGGGTCTGAATTGCACGGTGTGCGATCTGCGGCTGTGTTTTTTCCGCATAAATCCAAGGTTTCCGGGTGCTTTGCTCCCTGCTGGTCGGGCTGGAAGCTCGGCACCCGGTCGCCCTGGCTATACGTTAGCGGGGCGCAGGTGAAAGAAGGAAATAAAAGCCCTGCGTCCTTGTGAATGTCCTCTGCATACTCCCAGTGTAGCATAGAAAAAGAACAAAAAAGTCCGCTCTTTACTCAAAATCGCAACTTTTTTGAAAATAGGGCTTGACAAATCCGTTTCGTGCAGTTTTGCCATACGAGCGCCGTATTCTTTGGACTATATGCGCATTGATTTACTGCGTTTGCGTGGTATCATACACACAGAAAAGGCGCCCAGCTGTTGCGAGCCAGGCGCCTATGAAAGGGGGTGCATACCATGTTGGACACGGGTTACGGCTTTATCGGTGAAGATGGCGTTGAACGTGTCAGCCCAGAGGAAGTCTGGGAGGCCGAAGCCGAAGATGAAGACTAAGGCCTGATGCACCCCGGTATGCAGCCCTCGCAGGGTCGGACTCCTGCGGGGGCTGTGCTTTATATGATAGCGGTTTTGCGCCGGGCGGTCAAGGAGTAAAGAGTACAAATTCACTGTCAGAAGATTGGACGCTGTGCCGATTAAGTTCCCGGCGGTTGTGTGGTAAGACACAGGCACAACAAAGAAACGGAGGAAAACAAAAATGACGTTCGAGTATCTGGCTGGTATGATTGATGAGGTGCTGACCGAGGGAGATCGGCGCAATGTCCAGTATTGCATCGAAAAGGCCTATGTGCGTTTCGGTATCACCTACGACGAGTACAAAACCCTTTCCGCAAGGGCTGCCGCCGTCGAGGTCGAAGGATAAGGGAGGTTTCTGTTATGTTCAAATTTGACGTTGGTTCCGTCTACTACGCCCGCAGCGCATGCAACCACGATTGCGTGTTCCTGATGAAGGTGCTGTCCCGCACGGAGAAGTCGGTCAAGGCCGAGTTTTCCGGGGAGGGGGTCAAGCGGGCGATGATCCGGGTGTCTGACGGCGGCGAGTGGGTCATGCCCTGGCACTACTCCATGGCGCCAGTGTTCCGGGCGGAGCGGCTCTATTCTGACGGGGTTTGACCCCGTCTTTTTGTTGTCCAGGGCGGAGCAAAAGAGACAAACTGCGCCCTATATCATTGGACTGTTTGCCAGTGGAGTTTACCGCGTTTATGTGGTAAGACACAGACACCGAAAGGGAACACATTGAACGGAGGGAATGAAAATGAAAAACCTCAACGAGATGAGTAAGGCCGAGATGGAAGCCGAAATCGCATTCGCACGGAACTTTGTGAACAACGGTGGCTGCATGAATCAGGAGCAGTGGAACCGCGTTTTAAAGCTTATGGAACTGGTTAAGGAGGGCTGAACAATGGTTGACAAGAACGGCGTGGAAATGAAGACCGGGGACATCGTCCGGGTGTCCGGGGCTTACTTCAAGAATGACAACGGGCTGTGGTTCATCGAAAGGTCGCCCGGCGACCCGAGCTGGTGCGGCAGCTCCTACAGCTTGATGAAGCTCAAGCGGAACGGCCAGCCCAGCACGGCGAAGTACAACCTTTGTTCCTGGCCGATTGCAATCTTCACCAATAGCTGGGTAACGCGAAACGAAGCTCACCGTTGGAACGAAGAGCACGCGGAGATCGAGGTCGTCACCGACATGGACACGTCCGCGCTGGCGGAGCACTTCATGGGGCTGGCAAAGGAGCTTGACCCCTACATCGAGCGGGAGACCTGGGATTGGGGCGAAAATCACCCGGACGTCTTGCGCCACAAAGAAGCCCGCAGCTTTTGGGCATCCGCGGCGGAGCGGCTCAAGAAATAGCCCACCTGACGATGGCTGCCTGGCAGCAGCCGAAACCATTTTGCCGAGGCCGGCAAGATGGTCGTGGGAGCCAACCACAGAAAGGACGTTTTTAGTATGAAAAAATCTGATTTTCGCATTGCTCTCCGGGGGATGGCTGAAAAGCTCGACTTGCAGTGGTCCTACGCTCAGCGGATTGCTGCAGAGCAGCAGGCTGCTGGCACCCTGGCCTATGACGACAACGGCGAGCCAGTGCCGAATATGTACCAAGTCGCCTATGCTGGCATGACCGCTGCCTTTGAAGCCATGGGCGGCGAGTGGCAGCGGGACGAGACCGGGCGCCATTGGGTCTACCTGCTGGGCGAATCCGCAGCGGCTGGGCGTCGCTGATGGAGGGGCTGAATGCAAAGGTCGTGGCGACCAACGGCAGAGACCGATTTCGCTATGTGCGCCACGTCCGGCTGATCGGGCCGCAGGCGGGCGTCGCCAAGGACGTGTTCCGTGTCCAGGAGACCGGGAGGGTATGCGTCCGGCAGCGGCTCTGCGATGACCTTGTGCGGTGGTGTACTGCTACGAGGTGGAGCGGCGGCTATGAAGCGGACACGCCGTTCAAGGATGGCTTGATGCTGATCTTGGTGGATGCTGCTGGCGATGAGATCGGGATGGAGGTTACTTACCAGACCAAGTGGAACGGCCAAGGGCTGGCCGACAAAGAATTTCCGTTTTCGTGGGAAATCGTTCCCGAATATCCAAGGGAATAAAAACCGCCTGCGGTGGGTGTCGTATCTGCCGCAGGCGGTTTTATTATTTGTGCCGGGCTTTCGGTATCAGGATCCCGGAGGTATAGTGTCCATCCGTATACCGCAGCACCTTGCAGCCTTTGGCCAGGACTTTTCGTAGTATGCGGCCATGCTCCATGCTTTGGTATATGGCGAAGACCTTGTGACCGCTCCAAGCTGCAAGCTCTTTGACGGTGTCAAAGGCGCCGAGGGTCAGTTCGTATTCGTCCGCCGTCACCGCTATGAACTGCGGCGGCTGAACCTTGGGGCGGCTCATCTGTGCCGCCTCCGTCGCCGCTGCGGGTTGCCGTGCCAGAATTCCTCGTCGAAGTCGTTCTTGTGGATGGTGCAGGCGTCATTCTTTCGGCGCTTGTCCGCCACCTCTGCGGCGTGAAATTCCTGCCAGGCCTTGTACCGTTCGCAGGTATCGTGGCAAACCGGGTGGCGATCTGTGCAGTGGAAGCAGGGGTTAGTCATTTCCCATCATGCACCTTCTTTCCGGCACCGGGAGATCGGGCAGCTTGGGGAGCGGCATCCAGAGCGGGAACATCCCCGGGTTGCCTCTTACGACGTGCCACGGCATGATGTTCTCAAGCCACATTCCGTCGCGGATGTTACAGTGATACCCTGCACAAAGAATGCTGCCTATTTCGTTGCCGTCCTCCCTTATTGGCGGGTCCTCTGCCGTCTTACGCCAGTACGGCGGCAGGCTTTCCGGGTCAATAGTCGGGGCTTCGTTCACCATGTCCGCGCAAGTATGCACGGCTTCTTCACTGTCGGTTGTGGTTCTGTGGCAGCCGACGAATATCTGCGCCGCAAATTCCCGCATTTCCTGTTCAAGAGCGTTTCCGTCGATCAGTCGTACTTCGTCCATGCTGTACCTCCTATTTACTCAACCTCAAGCAGCCAGACCCGGTGCGTTCCGTACCCAGACCAGGTGAGTGCCTCGCTGTGGGTGTCCACAGCCACGTCCAAGGCTTTACCCTTCACGGCGCTGCCGGTGTCCTGGATGTACCGCAGGCCGACGCCCCCAATGTATACCGCAGAGCCGAGGGGCAAAACGTCCGGGTCTGCGGCCACGGTCACGCCCGCCTGTACAGGTGTGCCGCTGGCGGCGATGCCGTCCCCGGTGCCGCAGATATGCTCGTACTGCTCCGAGCAGTAGGCGGTGCAGTTGAACTCTCCGAGGTATACCACCTCAAGCCCGGCGGGGCCGGTTTCGGCTGCTTCCAGGGCGGCTTCCAGGGCGGCTTTGAGATCTGCGACCTGCGCTTCCGCCTCTTTCGCCTCGGTCTGCCAGTTGAGGGCGTCCTGCTCCCAGTTGGCGGCCCGGCTTTGGTAGATGTCCCGCTGCTGGGCCAGGTCTTTGACCCTGGCGTTGAGTGTGCCGCTGATGGTGACTGCTGCTGCCAGGACGCTTACCAGCGCCAGCCGTTCCAGGTTTCTCATTCCGCATCACCTCCTACCGGGTCGAGGGCTTCGCCCTCTGCTTCCAGTGGGTGGTCTGCGGGGTTCCACTCGTTGACGGTCACCGTGATCTTCTCGCTGCTGGGTGCAAGTTCCAGGCCGAAAATACAGCCCGCAATGCAGCCGGTCAAAAATCCACAAATCCAGTCCATTTACTTTTTATCCTCCCTGTTGAGCCATTCCAGCGCCGCCGGAAGGCTTGTAAAATCCTCCGTCCAGGCGTCGCCGGTGGTATTGTCCACGGCCACCAGCGCCGGGCAGTTGTCCAAGGCGTGCGACAGGCACAAGAAGCGCTCTCGGGGCGACGTCTTTGTTTTCCATTCGCTGCGCCCGATGTCATTGAAAATCTCTTTGATTTCGTACTCGGGTACAAGGTAGACCTTGGTGCTGTCCGGGGCGGTGCCGCTCCGTGCTTCGTGGTGGGCGCTGCGGACAGCTCCCACCAACAGTGTGCAGGCTTCGTCGATGGCCTCAATGCAGGCCTTTTTGCCGTTGAAGCCGTTGTAATATTCGATCTTCGCCAGTTCCTCTGCTGTCGTGTTCGGGTCGAGCAGGCGGCAGGCTTCCTCAAGTGTCACTGTACGTTTCCTCCCATTTTGTTATTGCTTCCTGAACCTCTGGAACCTGGAGCAGGTCGTCTATGGCCCGGGTTTCCAGTTCAAAGGCTCTGCTGTGGCAGTAGTAGGTTCGCAGTTCCGTCGCCCGCCAGCTGCGGCACTCTATGTACCGCAGGCGCATGATCGGGGCGGCGGGGTGCATCGGGTCGAGGTGGAGCAGGGTGTCTTGCACGGCCTGGCGGTGCGCCGGTGTCCGCTCCAAGCGGTACTGCTTGAGGTATCGCCGCAGCAGGTGCCGCTGTTCCCGGAGGCTCATGTATGGCAAGGGTCACCACTCCTTTTCGCCCTGCGGCGGGGTGAGCACCCGGCGTACATCTTCCACGCTGGTTACGACGTAGGCGGTGCCGCCTGCAGCGTTGATGGCTGCCAGCGTGTGGCGCTGGATGGCACTCAGTTCGCCCACCAGTGGGCGCTTGACCTCGAAGCCGAAGAACCGCCCTTCGTGGCAGCCTACGATGTCCGGGATGCCTTTCTGCTGGTACGGTCCGGCGGCGTCCTTCCACCAAAAGCCGCCCACCTCTTTGCGGAGGTACGCGAGGATCTCTTTCTGGATTTTCGCCTCCGAGGGTACCAGCCTGCGGGCCAGCTTCCTGGCCTCGGTAATGTTGTGGGCTGCGCCTGCATCAACCAAGGCGTGAAGGTATGAGCCCAGCTTTTCGTAGTCGTAGGGGGAAGGAGGCAGGTTTTTGTAGTTCATGCGTTTCTCCAATCTGTCCGCACCTTCCCGGTGCGGGCGTTTTATTTTAGCCGTGGAATTTCCGGGTTGCGGGGTGCCAAATCATTTCCGGGGCGGTTGCTGTGCAGACGCAGTGCAGAGCGCCTGCCTCAATGGTCGCCGCTTCGATGTTCGTCCATCCGTAGGAAAGCTTGCCGCACTGCTTGCAGGTGAACTCGAAGCGGGCGACGTTGTCCACCGGCACCTCTGTGCCGCAGAAGCACTTGACCTTGTCGGTGTTTTCCAGGGCGAAATGCTTGAAGGTGTGGTGGCAGCTCGGGCAGGTGAGCAGCATCAAGCCTTTTGCGCCCCGGGCGCCCGGCTTAGAGGGGGGGGGGCGAAGCTGGGGCGAGGCTCGGTCACCGTGCTGATCTTCGGGGTGTCCACGTCCATGGCGGGGTTGCGCTTGGGCTGCTGGGCGTCGTCCTGTGCCTTTTCGCTGCTGGCCCGCAGCTCGGAGACATCGTGGTCGATGATCTCCTGCAGGCCGTTGAGCTGCCCGCCGTACACGGTAGAGGTCACCACGTCCAGAATGGTTGCCAGGGCGTGGTCGAAAGCCTCGGGCGTAGTCCCGGAGAAGCTCAGGTTAGAGTCGGGGTTCGAGCCGCCCTTGTCGCGGGGCGTGTGCAGGTCGAGGCTCAAGCGGAACCAGGTGTCATGGGTGGCGTTCTCGTTCTCGGTGCTGCAGGCTTCGTTTGTAGCGTTGATTTCCATGTTCTTTGTCCTTTCTGTGTGGGGGTGTAATGAGTGTAATTCACATTTGGCGGTGAATCGTGTATTTTGTGAGCGTTACACCTTACACCTTTGTTTTGAGGGTTCGTTTATACGTTCTGCGGCTGTTGCTCTGCGCTCCGCCTCGCGTCACGAATGTATTTTGATTTTTGGTGTAATAGGTGTAAGGAACCTTAAAAAGAGCGCATTTTCGTTTTGTTTTTCATTACACCTATGTTTGGAGAAATGTGTAAGGCTCGTGTAATTTTTGGGTAATGGCGGAAGCTTGCGTTTTTTCCGCTGGAAAAAAGTTGCGCTGTGGACGTTTCACCCTGTCCGGCTGGAAAAGTTACCGCCTGAACTGTTGCGGCTCCCTGCGAGCTTGCACACCGGGCTTAGAAGGGCAGGTCGTCCTTGTCGGTGATCTCACGGAAGCCTGCCGGGTCGGGCGGGTTCTGCAGCGCTTCCATGTCTATGGCAATCATGCGGACGGAGCGGTTTCCGAACCAGCGGACCACCTGATACTTTCCGTGCGGGTCAATCTGTATAATGTCGTTCTCTGCCAGCCAGTTCATGGTTTTGCGGTAGGAGAAACCGCCTTTTTCCAGCGCTTCCCGCAGGATGGTGGGCAGGATGAACGCCGTGCCGTCCTCAATGCTGCCGTACCTCTGGCCGATGGCGTTGGTATCGGTGAAGTTGTTGGCGTTCGCGCTGATCCAGTCGCTGATGTACTGGGCGGCCTGTTCGTTCACGTCCGGCTGTTCCTGTTCCTGGATTCCCGCTGTGATGCAGTTGGCCATGTGCTGGGCTTCCATCTGGGCGGTGTCTGCATCCTCGTGGAAGATGCACCGGGAAAGCATCTGATCTGCAAGGGTCACGGTGGCAACCGCTGCGGTGTGGCTGCCGTTCCGGGTTCCCATGAGCGCCCGGATGCGTTCCAGCACCTCGCTGTATTCGTCTATTATGGCGCTGTCGCCCATGTCCAGGATGTACTGGATGAACGCCGGGCCTGCCCAGCCGCAGTTTAGAGCGGCCTGTTGGTGCATATCGCTGGCGCTGGTTTCGTCCTCGAAGGGGGCACCCACTACTTCCAACACGCGGGTGCTGACGCCAGTCTGGCTGTTCGCCTTGCCTATGGGTTCTTCGCCAGTGGCCAGAATTACGCTGCGCCAGGTGCGAAGCTCCTGTAGGCCGCCGTCTTTGCTGCCTCGGCTGCGGCCGGTGCCGTTGGCCAGCATATACACGATCTTTTCCAGGCCCTCTTGCTTGTTGCCTGCAAGCTGGCGCTCGTCTATACCGAGCGGGAGGTCGCAGTAAAAGCCAGCCATTCGCTCAAGTGCCACCTGAGTTGCGTTGAAGTTGGCCATGAGCCGTTCTGGGTCGCCCCAGGCGGACAGGGCTGCTTTCAGGGCTGCGGTCTTACCGCCCCGGCTGCCGCCCCAGTTGTATACGAAGAAGATTCGCTGCTTGATGATCGCCAGCAGGGGGGCAGCGAAGCTGGCGGCCAGTATGAAGCGGAACCGGGGGCGGCTGCGGTGCGGAGCCATGCTTTCCACCCAGGCTTCCAGGGTGCCGTTTTTGCAGTAGGCGGTAGCCCAGCGGGTCATGCTGGGTTCGATGTCCAGCACCATGTCCGGAGCGTGGCCGGGAAGGAAGCGGTGGTTTGACTGCCAGCCGAAGGTGGAGGTGCTTTCCTGCAGGCCGAGGGCGTCGATGTTTTCTTGCTCCAAGGCGCCAAGGAACCGCACCACCTGCTTTGCGTTCTCGCTGGTTACGGTGCAGCCCTTGTCCGCCAGCACCGTAATGCTGCGGCTCTGGCAAATCATAGAGCGGGGGAGAATCGCGTCGTGCCACCTGCCGTCC
>ENA-OQKP01000928-OQKP01000928.1-human-gut-metagenome-genome-assembly--contig:-NODE-928-length-17524-cov-6.306317_pt1 | contig 17524 bp, 11 predicted proteins | sample MGYA00242780_ERZ504802 | MGnify/ENA primary metagenome ERZ504802 (study PRJEB26092, sample SAMD00036406) | human gut metagenome | host: Homo sapiens | study: EMG produced TPA metagenomics assembly of... | reverse complement strand
AAGGGCCTGTTTGAGTTATCTGCTTTTTGGAAATTAGGGGGTCTATGGCGAGCGTTTTTGTGCTTCTGGAGGCATTTACCCGTAAAGAGGCTGCTGCACTTGGATTTTTTCCTTGTGCAACAGCCCCTTTTTCTTTAGTTATTCTTGTAATAATTGATCAGGCAGCCGTCCGCCAGGATCCGGCGCTCGGCGTCGGTCATCGCGCCGAGCTTGACAGTGAACTTCACCAGACCGCCGTCCGGCTTGACGGCCACGGCGTCCAGCTCGTCCGCGGCCTCCAGCAGAGCCTTGCGGACGCCGGGCAGGTAGACGTAATCGCCGTTGTCCAGCGCGCCGGGGTTCTCCACCAGGAACGGCAGCATGCCCCAGTTGATGCAGTTGGAGCGGTAGCGCTTTGTGGCATACTCGCAGGCAAAGTTGGCTGCGCCGCCCAGCACGCGCTGGCAGCTGGCGGCCTGCTCACGGGCGGAGCCGTCGCCGGGCTTGTTGGCAAAAATGGCCGAGCCAATGTTGGTGTTGGCCGCGTCGGGCGCGTAGCCCAGCTTCTTCAAATCGTCGTAGACACGCGCAACCTCGGCGGGCAGCTCACCTGCCTTGCGCTGTTCGTCCAGCGCCTTCACGGCCTTGGCGTTCGGCACGTAGGCCGGGTCCTTGCGGGAGAGGGTGAACTCTGCCAGCCGCAGCGGGTTGGAGCGGAAGGACGACGTCTCGCCCGACGGGATCAGCTCGTCCGTCGTCGTGACGGGGTCGGTGATGTAGCTGACAATTTTGACCAGCAGGTCGTCGGTCAGAGCGGGCTGCTCGGGCCAGTCCTTGATGTTCGGGCCGAATTTCAGCGCGTAGTCCGGCTCCGGATGACCCCAGCCGTTGTAGACGCGCTTGTCGTAGACACCCTGCTCAAAGTGGTAGTCGGGCACGGTGTACTCCACGTCGGTCAGCTCGCTGGCGGCGGTCAGGTAGCCACCGTTGGCCGCGGTGGCCGCAATGGAGCGGGCGTCCATCAGGGCGACGGCGCTGATCTGGCCCTCGCCGGGCTTGGAGCCCTCGCGGTTCGGGAAGTTGCGGGTCGTGTGGCGGATGGAGAACTCGCCGTTGGCCGGGGTGTCGCCCGCGCCGAAGCAGGGGCCGCAGAAGCACTCGCGGAAGATGCCGCCGGCGGAGACAATGTCCGCCACAGCGCCGTTTTTGACCAGCTCCAGATAGGTCGGCATGCTGTCGGGGTAGACGCTGAACTTGAACTCGCCGTTGCCGCAGCTCTTGCCTTTGATGATGTCCGCCACGGCGCAGATATTTTCATACGTGCCGCCGGAGCAGCCGGCCACAACGCCCTGGTCAACGTAGATGCGGCCATCGTCGCAGATCTTGCCGACGAGGTCCATCTCGACCTTGCCGCCCAGCTGCCTGTTGGCCTGGTCCTGCGCCGCCTGCAGGATCTCTTTGGCGTTGGCCTTCAGCTCGCGGATCGGGTAGGCGTAGCTGGGGTGCATCGGCAGCGCGATCATGCACTCGACGGTGGAGAGGTCCAGCTCAATGCAGCCGTCGTAGTAGGCCACGTCGGCGGGCTTCAATTCCTTATATGCCTCGGGGCGGCCATGCTGCACAAAATATTCCTTCGTGGTATCGTCGGTCTGCCAGATGGAGGACCAGCAGGTCGTCTCGGTGGTCATGACGTCGATGCCGTTGCGGTAGTCGGCACTCAGGTTTGCCACGCCGGGGCCGACGAACTCCATGACCTTGTTCTTCACATAGCCGTTGGCGTAGGTCGCGGCAACCAGCGCCAGCGCGACGTCGTGCGGGCCGACGCCCGGAGCGGGCTTGCCGGTCAGGTAGATGGCAACGACCCCGGGATAGCTCATATCGTAGGTGCGGCCCACGAGCTGCTTGGCCAGCTCGCCGCCGCCTTCGCCGACGGCCATCGTGCCGAGGGCGCCGTAGCGGGTGTGGGAGTCAGAGCCCAGGATCATCCGCCCGCAGCCGGACATCATCTCGCGGTTGTAGCTGTGGATGACGGCCATGTTCGGCGGAACATAGATGCCGCCGTATTTGTGGGCGGCGGACAGGGCAAACTGGTGGTCGTCCTCGTTGATGGTGCCGCCGACAGCGCAGAGGCTGTTGTGGCAGTTCGTCATGACGTAGGGCAGCGGGAACTCCGTCATGCCGGACGCGCGGGCCGTCTGGATGATGCCGACATAGGTGATGTCGTGGCTGGTCATCGAGTCGAACTTCATGCGCAGGTCCTGCATGGAGTCACCGGTATTATGGGCCTTCAAAATGCCGTAGGCGATGGTGCCTTTTTTGGCGTCTGCCTCGGTGACGCCCGCCGGGGCGGAAGTCTGAGGCACGCCGTTTACAAGGTATACGCCGGTGTCGTGCAGCTTCATGGGAAAACCTCCGTTTTGTATGTATCGCAAAAGCCTTCCCCCCGCGGGGGAAGGTGGCGCGCAGCGCCGGATGAGGGGCAAGCCTGCCATATTTCCCGTTTACGGATTCTTGCCGGAAGGTCTGCCCTCATCAGTCGGCTTCGCCCGAGGGGGAAGCCTTTTAGGTTACAGTCGTGCAATAACCGCCTGGGTAAACTCCTTCGTTCCCGCGGTGCCGCCGATGTCGGCAGTGACGACCTTGCCCTCCTCGACCTGGGCCAGGATGGCGGCATTGAGCTTGGCGGCCTTGTCAGTCTCGCCAAGGTCGTTCAGCATCATGGCAAAGGCCATCAGGATGGCGCTGGGGTTGGCCTTGTCCTGCCCGGCAATGTCGGGGGCAGAGCCGTGGACGGCCTCATAGATGCGGGTGCTGTCGCCAATGTTGGCGCTGGGCGCAAAGCCCAGGCCGCCGACGAGACCGGCGCACAGGTCACTGATAATATCGCCGTAGAGGTTCGGCGCGACGAGCACGTCGAACTGTTCGGGCTTCTGCACCAGCTTCATGCACAAAGCGTCGATGATGCAGTCGTCCGCGGCGATCTCGGGGTACTCCGCGGCGACCTCGCGGAAGGTACGCAGGAACAGGCCGTCGGTCAGCTTCATGATGTTGGCCTTGTGGACTGCCGTGACCTTTTTGCGGCCGTTTTTGCGGGCATAGTCAAATGCAAAGCGGCAGATCTTCTCGCACGCGGGGCGGGTGATGAGCTTGACGCCGTTGGCGATCTCGTCGTTCAGCATATACTCGATGCCCTTGTAGAGATCCTCGGTGTTCTCGCGCACGATGACAAGGTCCACATTGTCAAAGCGGGTCGGTACGCCCGGCAGCGTGTGCACAGGGCGCAGGTTTGCATAGGTGGAAAAGCGCTGGCGCAGCTGCACATTGATGCTGCGGAAGCCCTTGCCGATGGGGGTGGCGGTGGGGCCCTTGAGTGCCCAGCCGCACGCTTCGATCGCATCCAGCGTGCCGGGGGCGATCAGCTCGCCGCTCTCGGCGGCGTACTCGGCACCGGCAGCAAACTCCTGCCATTCAATGCCGGTGTTCAGTGCGGCGGATACCTCGCGGACGCTCTCGGCAATTTCACGGCCAATGCCGTCGCCCGGAATCAGAACTGCTTTCATAAATAATACTTTTCCCCTTTCCCTGTCTTACTCTGCATTTTCTGCGGTATACCTAACATACTACCCGCTTTGGGGCCGGTTGTCAATCCGCATTTTTACACAATAGGCACATTTTGGGCCGCTGGCTTAATTTTTTAAAGCATTCTCCCGAAAAATTTAGAAAAATTTTAAGTTTTCCTTGACGAATTTGCGGAAATGCTATAAAATCAATCTATCAGGCATATTGGTAAGGGAAGCCAGCAGTGATATGCGCCTGTATAAGTATGCAAAGTATATAAAATTGGTCAAAGAGAGGGGTACGCATGATGTATTACCCGGACGTCCCGGCCCTGGAGCCGGATGAGCTTGAGCTGCTCTGCCACGAATATCTGGAACACAACGCCACCCTTGACCCGCATCTGGCGGATCAGATGGGCGTCAAGCGCGGCCTGCGCAATCTGGACGGCACCGGCGTGCTGGCCGGCATCACGAACGTTTCCAACGTTATCGGCTATGACAAGAAGGAGGACGGCACCATCGTGCCCATTCCGGGCCGCCTGGTCTACCGCGGCATCGACATTGACACGCTGGCCGCCGAGGCCGACGCCCATGACCGCTTCATGTTTGAGGAGGTCATCTGGCTGCTGCTGTTCGGCTCCCTGCCCACGCAGGAGCAGTACGCCAAGTTCCGCAAGCTGCTGGAGCATCACCGCGAGCTGCCCCAGGGCTTTGCCGACGACATGATCTTAAATTCGCCGTCGCCGAACCTGATGAACAAGATGGCACGAAGCGTGCTGGCCATGTACAGCTACGACGAGCACGCCGAGGACAACAGTCTGCCCAACATCCTGCGCCAGAGCATCAACCTGATCGCCGAGTTGCCCACGATGATGGTGAACGCCTACCAGATCAAGCGCCGCGTCTATGACCGGTCCAGCATGTACTTCCACCTGCCCACCGAGGGCCAGAGCACGGCGGAGCATATTTTGAGCACCTACCGCGCCGACCAGAAGTTCACCCACGAGGAAGCGCGTCTGCTCGACCTCTGCCTGCTCGTCCACGCGGACCACGGCGGCGGCAACTGCTCGACCTTCACCTGCCGCGTGCTGTCCAGCTCCGGCACGGACACCTATGCGGCCATCAGCTCGGCCATCGGTGCGCTGAAAGGCCCCAAGCACGGCGGCGCGAACCTGAAGGTCATGCACCAGCTGGATTACATTCTGGAAAATGTCGAGGACCCGTCCAACGACGACGAGGTCCGCGAGTTCCTGCGCAAGATTCTCCGCAAGGAGCGCGGCGACGGCAGCGGCCTGATCTACGGCATGGGCCACGCCGTCTACACGATGAGCGACCCCCGTGCACAGATTTTGAAAACCCACGCCAAGAGCCTGGCCTACAAGAAGGGCTACGACGAGGAGTACGAGCTGCTGTGCAGCATTGAGCGCCTGGCCCCGCAGGTCTTTGCCGAGGAAAAGCACGGCCCGAAGAAGGTCTGCGCCAACGTGGACCTGTTCAGCGGCCTGATCTACCGTATGCTCGGCATCAGCGAGGACCTGTACACCCCGCTGTTTGCGATTGCCCGTGTGCCCGGCTGGTGTGCCCACCGCGTCGAGGAGGTCGAGTTCGCGAACCGCATCATCCGCCCCGCCTACAAGTACCTCGGCAAGCCGCAAGAGTACGTTCCGCTGGAGAAGCGATAAGATCGGTATTTTCCCGGTGCAAGTGTGCACCGGGATTTTTTGTTTGGGCAATACCGCATAATTCCCGCCTTACGGCTTAAGCATCGCCCCGGGGGTCCTGCGGCTGCCGCCTCATTTTACGCCTTCTCGCTCTCCCACCGGGCCACCAGCGGGGCGGCCACAGCGGAAAGCGCCTCCCGTGCGGTGTTGATGACATTCACGTCCACGGGGGTCAGCTTGTCGGCCTTTTTGTGCTTCAGAACGCGCTCCAGCGTTCTTTCTGCTTCTTTGATTTTAGTACGGGTCTCGCGGTCCAGCGCCTTGCCGGCCTTGCTGCCCAGCGCGGTGTTCACGCGGTAAAGCGCGGCCTCGCCGGCGTTCAGCGCCTCCAGCGCGGCCTTGCGCTCCTTGTCCTGCCCGGCAAAGGCGGCGGCGTTCTCCTTGGCGCGTTTGATCTCATCCTCGGTCAGGTTCGATGTGCCCGAGATCGTGATGCTCTGCTGCTTGCCGGTGTCCATGTCGCGCGCCTTGACCTTGACAATGCCGTTGGCGTCGATGTCAAACGTGACCTCGATCTTCGGCACGCCCGCCCAGGCGCGCTTGATGCCGCGCAGCGTGAAGGTGCCCAGCAGCTTATTGTCCCTGGCAAACTCGCGCTCGCCCTGCAGCACTTTAATTTGCACCGTGTTCTGGAACGGCGCGGCGGTGGTGAATACCTTGCTGAACCGCGTCGGGATCGTGGAGTTGCGCTCGATCAAATGCGTTGCCACGCCGCCGACGGTCTCGATGGAAAGGGTCAGCGGGGTCACGTCCATCAGCAGCAGATCCTCGCCGGGGCCGGAGAGCATCTCGCCGCCCAGACGTCCGGCCTGCACCGCCGCGCCCAGTGCAACGCACTCGTCGGGGTTCAGCGATTTGGACGGCTCCAGACCGGTCATCCGCACGACCTTGGCCTGCACCGCCGGGATGCGGGTCGAGCCGCCGACCAGCAAAACCTGATCCAGGTCGCTGGCCGAAAGGCGTGCGTCGCTCAGGGCGTTGCGCACGGGCAGGGCGGTGCGCTCGATCAAATCGGCGCAGAGCTCCTCAAATTTAGCGCGTGTCAGCGTAGTTTGCAGGTGCAGCGCACCGTCTGCCGCCATCGTGAGGAACGGCAGATTGATGTCGGTCTGCTTCGCGCTGGAAAGTTCTTTTTTCGCCTTTTCGGCCTCCTCGCGCAGGCGCTGCATCGCCACGCGGTCATTCGTCAGGTCCACGCCATGTTCGGCCCTGCACCGGTCTGCCAGCCAGTTGACGATGCGCTCGTCAAAGTCGTCGCCGCCCAGAAAGTTATCGCCGCAGGTCGAGAGCACCTGCACGATGCCGTCGCCGATGCGGATGAGCGACACGTCAAATGTGCCGCCGCCGAGGTCGTAGACCATGACAGTCTGGGTGCGGCCATTGTCCAGCCCGTAGGCCAGCGCCGCGGCTGTCGGCTCGTTGATGATGCGGCGCACGTCCAGCCCGGCAATGCGCCCGGCGTCCTTCGTGGCCTGGCGCTGGGCATCGTTAAAGTAGGCGGGCACGGTGATGACCGCCTCGGTGACAGGCTCACCGAGATACGCCTCGGCATCGGCCTTCAGTTTTTGCAGGATGAGGGCGCTCAGCTCCTGCGGCGTGTAGCATTTTCCGTCGATGGGCACGCGGGTCTCACTGCCCATCAGCCGCTTGACGCTGGACACGGTGCGGGGGGCGTTCGTCACGGCCTGGCGCTTGGCGGGCTCGCCCACCAGCCGTTCTCCCACCTTGGTGAACGCGACGACAGAGGGCGTCGTGCGCTGCCCCTCGGCGTTGGGGATGACGACGGGCTTGCCGCCCTCGACCACCGCCACACAGCTGTTGGTAGTCCCCAGGTCAATTCCGATTATTTTTGCCATGGTGGTGCTTGTCCTTTCAAAAAAGACACTTTTGAATCATAATTCTATTGTAGCGCCTGCCGCCGGGAAAAGTGTTGCGATTTCGTAAATAAATTTGGGAGAATTTTATAAACCTGCGGGGCTGCCTTCCCCCAGGGGGAAGGCTAAGGCAACACCGCATAATTCCCGCCTTACGGCTTAAGCACCGCTCCGGCGGCTGCGGCACGGCACCTGCGTTGCCAAAATGCTCGATAATACACAAAGTATTATCTGCGCTTTTGGCTTAGCAGCTGCCGTACCTCGCTCGCCGTATCGGTACTTAGAATTATGCGGTATTGCCCTAAGAAAATGTTGACGCACACGCCCCAACGTGCTATAGTTAGTTTAAAGCACTAAAGAGGGGGATTCCTATGGCACGCACTGCGACAGTCACCCGCAATACGCGGGAGACACAGATCACGCTGACGATTGACCTGGACGGCACCGGCAGGGCCGACCTGCACACGGGCATCGGCTTTTTTGACCACATGCTGGACGGCTTCGCCCGCCACGGCCTGTTTGATGTAAGCGTCACCTGCCGCGGCGACCTGGACGTAGACTGCCACCACACAATTGAGGACATCGGCATTGCGCTGGGCACGGCCATAAAAGAAGCGCTGGGCGACAAGGCCGGGCTGGTGCGGTACGGCAGCTGCATGCTGCCGATGGATGAGACGCTGGCACTCTGCGCCGTCGATCTGGGCGGGCGGCCCTACTTTGTGTACGACGCCAGCTTTGCAGGCCAGAGCTGCGGCGGCATGGACACCCAGATGGCGCGGGAGTTTTTCTACGCCGTATCGTACAGCGCCATGATGAATCTGCATCTGAAGGTGCTCTACGGGGAGAATGACCACCATAAGCTGGAGGCCATGTTCAAGGCGTTTGCCAAGGCGCTGGACGCCGCGACGCGCAGAGATGCGCGGATCGACGGCGTTTTGTCCACCAAGGGGACGCTGTAAGGGAGATGCTCGGCGGCGGGAACGACGGGCGCCTATAGAATGTGCCCCTACATGGATCACCGTAGGGGCGGATCCCGTATCCGCCCGCAGCCGTTTCCCGCCGTGGACAGCATATACAGTAGGAGGGAAAGCAGTATGTACAAGGACATCATCGACACCATCGGCTTTGTGGAGCGCTACGACCCCGAGCTGGGCGCGGCTATGCAGCGTGAGCTGGGCCGCCAGCGGCAGAACATCGAGCTGATCGCCAGCGAGAACATCGTTTCCCCCGCCGTCATGGCGGCCATGGGCAGCGTGCTGACGAACAAGTACGCGGAAGGGTACCCCGGCCACCGTTATTACGGCGGCTGCCAGTACGTCGATCAGGTCGAGCAGATCGCCATTGACCGCGCCTGCAAGCTGTTCGGCGCGAAGTATGCCAACGTCCAGCCGCACTCCGGCGCACAGGCCAACCTGGCCGTCTACTTTGCGCTGCTGAGCGTCGGCGACACCGTCATGGGCATGGACCTGTCCCAGGGCGGCCACCTGACCCACGGCTCCCCCGTGAACATGAGCGGCAAGAACTACAACTTTGTCTCCTACGGCGTCTCCGCCGAGGATGGCCGCATCGACTACGCCGCACTGGCCAAGCAGGTCGCGAAGGTCCGCCCCAAGCTGCTGGTCGCCGGTGCGTCGGCCTATCCCCGCGCCATCGACTTTGAGAAGCTGGCCGAGATCGCCCACGGCTACGGCGCGATGCTGATGGTCGATATGGCGCACATTGCGGGTCTTGTCGCAGGCGGCCAGCACCAGAGCCCCGTGCCCTACGCCGACGTGGTCACCACCACGACCCACAAGACGCTGCGCGGCCCCCGCGGCGGCCTGATTTTGACGAACAACGAGTATATCATCAAGCGCATCAACTCCGCCATCTTCCCCGGCACGCAGGGCGGCCCGCTGGAGCACGTCATCGCCGCGAAGGCCGTCTGCTTTGGCGAGGCGCTGAAGCCGGAGTTCAAGGAGTACGCCCGCAAAATCGTTGAGAACGCGAAGGCGCTTGAAGCCGAGCTGACCGCCCGCGGCGTGAAGCTGGTCTCGGGCGGCACGGACAACCACCTGCTGCTGATTGACCTGACCGACGAGGACTGCACCGGCAAGGAGCTGGAGCACAATCTGGACGAGGTGCACATCACTGCGAACAAGAACACCGTCCCCGGCGAGAAGCGCAGCCCGTTTGTGACGAGCGGCGTGCGCATCGGCACCCCCGCCGTCACGACCCGCGGCATGGGTCCCGACGAGATGAAGGTGATCGCCGACTGCATTGCAGACTGCGTGTTTGACTTTGCGAACAAGAAGGACGAGGTCGCCAGCAAGGTCGAGGAGCTGACGAAGAAGTTCCCGCTGTATGAATAAGCCTTGATTGAAAAATACCGCTGCCTGTGGAATGCACATGGGCAGCGGCTTTTGTTTGTGCGCAGGGTTGGCGGCGGCGGAAGGTTTACGGATCGCCGCTGTAGGGGGCGGCGTCCCCGACGCCCCGCGGAGGGGTCAAGACCCCTCCCTACGATGCAAAAGATAAAGGGGCGGCAATGGCAAGGCTGCGGGCCGGGCATGCCCGGCCCCTACGGGGTGGCTTTGTTTGTGCGTAGGGGCGGATTCCATATCCGCCCGCAGGCGTGTGCGGCGGCGGAAGGTTTACGGACAGTCGCTGTAGGGGGCGGCGTCCCCGACGCCCCGCGGAGGTGAGCGGCGACGGGAGGTACACGGGAGGGATGAATCCCTCCCCTACGGATATACCGTTGACGGCAGTTTCCCGGGGGGTGGCGGGGGGGTCAAGGCCCCTCCCTACAAAGCAAACCGTTAAGGGGGATTCAACCGTTAGGCTGCGGGCCGGGCATGCCCGGCCCCTACAGGGCATTCACGATAGCCACGCCCTCGCCAGCGCCTGCGCCACCTTCTCCACATCGTCCTCCTTCAGGGCCGAGTACCCTGCTACTACGGTATCCGCCCGGCAGAGCTCGGGCCGGGCGAGATAATACTCACTCAGGCCGCGCAGCCGCACGCCCTGCTGCGCCGCGGCGGCGACCATGGCACGTTCGCCGCCGGCTCCCGGCAGCGTCAGCAGAAAATGCAGCCCGCTGTGTACGCCGTCCAGCTCCACGCCCGGCAGCGCAGCGCGCAGCGCTGCCGCAAATGCCTCCATGCGGCGCTTGTAGGCAAGGCGCATCCGGGCAAGATGCCGCGTGAAATACCCGCCCGCCATGAACTCGCAAAGCGTCTGCTGCTCAAAGCGGCTGACCGTGTTGGCGTAGGTCGCAAAATCCCGGCGATAGCGCGCCAGCAGGCTTTGCGGCAGCACCATGCAGGCAATGCGGATGCCCGGGGCCAGACTTTTTGAAAACGTCGTCAGGTAGACCACCGGGCCGTCCGGGCCCGCCATGCCCTGCAAACTGGGCAGAGGGCGCGTATCAAAGCGGAACTCCGAGTCGTAGTCGTCCTCCAAAATGTATCGCCCGGGCCGGGCCGCTGCCCAGGCCAGCAGCTGGGCACGGCGGGTCGCGGGCATCGTAACACCCGTCGGAAAGTGATGACTGGGCGTCAGATAGCAGAGGTTTGCGCCGCTTTTTTCCAGCGCGTCGGCGGGCAGGCCCTCGCGGTCAATGTCCACCAGCGTGCAGGGAATGCCGCTGTTCTGCAGGACCGTCCGCGTGCGGAAGTAGCCGGGGTTCTCGATGGCCGCCATGCCGTCGCTGAACAGGTGCGCCAGGCACCCGAGCAGATACTCAATGCCCGCGCCGACGACGATCTGCTCCGGCGTGCATTCCACACCGCGGTACACCGACAAATATTCCGCGATCTGTGTGCGCAGCGGGGCGTCGCCCTGCATTTCGCCGCGCTGTAAAAGCTCGGGCCGCTGGTAGAGCAGCTCCTTCTGGATGCGTCCCCAGCTGCGCGCCGGGAACAGCGCCGTGTCCACGCTGCCGGTGGACAGGTCGTAGACCGGCTGCGGCGCGGCGGGCGGCTGCGGTGCAGGGGCGGCGGGGGCACGGCGGGCGCGGCTGTGCAGCATACCGTAGGTCTTTTGCACATAAAAGCCGCTGCGGGGGCGCGGCTCGGCCAGACCCTCGGCGGCCAGCATCTGGTAGGCGGCGTCCACCGTGTTGACGCTGACGCCCTGCTGCGCAGCCATCGTGCGGCGGCCCGGCAGCGGTGTTCCGGGTGCGCGCTGGCCGGTGCGGATCTCATCCGCCAGGGCGGCGTACAGCTGCTCATACAGCGGCGTTTTTTGGTCGGCATCCAACTCTATCATGACAGTCCTCCAAACTGGCCCCACAAAAAATTTAAAAACTGAGCATTTATTCAGAGCCAGAAATCAGTATAATAAAAACATACCTTCCCGGAAGGAAAATGTCAATAGAGGTGTACGAAACTATGTCTACCGCAACGATGTGGCTGCTGCTGTTCGTCGTAGCAGCCCTGGCACTGCTGATCGCAGCGCTGACCAAAACGAAATTCACCGTGCAGAAAATCAGCATCATCGGCATCATGGCCGCGCTGAGCTTTGTCGCGTATGAGTTCTTCCGCATCCCGAACGTCTTTGGCACGGGGTCCAGCTTCCATCTGGGCAACACCTTCACGGCGCTGACCGCCATGCTGCTGGACGGTGTGTCCGGCGGTCTGGCCGGTGCCATCGGCCTGGCGCTGGCCGACGTTGTCGCCGGTGACCCGGGCTACGCCATCACGACCTTTATTCTGAAATTCATCATCGGTCTGGTCTGCGGCGCGGTGTCCCACAAGGTCATCCACCTCAGGACCTTCCCCACCGGCAACAAGCTCAAGTACGTGGCCGCCGTCACGGCGTCGGCCTTCAGCGGCCTGCTGGTCAACGTGTTCACCGACCCGTTCATCGGCTACTTCCGCAACCTGTACATCTTTGGCCAGCCCGCGGAGTTCGTCTCCGTCGTGACCAAGATCGCCAGCGGTGTGACGCTGGTCAACTCCCTGCTCTCCACCGTCTGCGCCGTTGTCCTGTACATCGCCCTGCGCCCCGCCCTGGAGAAGGCACATCTGCTGCCGAAGGAATGATTCTCCCAAAGCCTTCCCCCGAGGGGCTGCGCCCGCAGGCGCGTGTCGGAGCGCAACCGCCGTAGGCGGCTCTTAGCGCGTAGACTGAAGGTGGCCCCGCAGGGCCGGATGAGGGGGAAGCCTTTTAACACAGCTATCCTCATTTCTGTTTACCCCCGCTTCGGCGGGGGTTTTTGTTTTGCGGCAAATTATGTAAAAATTGCAAAAAGACTGGCGTTCCGGTGGGAAATGGTGTAAAATGAGTTTACATATTGTGTAAACACTCCATGCTCCCACGCGAAAGGAGCCTTTCATGGCAGGCAAAACCCAATCACAAAAGAAAAAAGTGCTGGATATGCGCAGCAAGATGTATCTGGTGCTGGCTCTGTGCAGCGTCATGCTGCTGGTCAGCGTCGGCATCTCGCTGGTGCTCATCGGCGGCATCGGCCTCGGCGGCGCGGACGCCCAGAGCGTGTCCACCGTGGACAGCGCGTCCATGGTCGTCGAGAGCGGCTATAATAAAGAGGAAAACACCATCGATACCCAGGCCTACACTTCCACGATCCTTGAGCAGACCGCCGACGCGGGCGACAGCTATGTGGACGAGACGCTGTTTCTGGGCGACAGCAACACGGCCCGCATGTACCGCATGTTCGACTATTGCAGCTACGACAACGCCATCGGCTCGGTGGGCATGACCGCCAAGAGCCTGGCGGCCTTTGCCTGTGTGCAGGTAAGCACTTCGTCCGGCTACATCACGATGCCCCAGGCCGTGGCGAAATTGCAGCCGCGCCGGGTCATCCTGACCTTCGGCACGAACGACCTGAACCCCGGCTATAAGGCCGCGGACTTCGTCAAAAACTACCAGACCGGCATCGAGGCCATCGTCACCGCCTACCCCAGCGTGGACATCATCGTCAACGCCATCCCGCCCATCGGGCAGCAGCACTCCAACCAGAGCCTGACCCAGACCCAGGTGGACGAGTACAACAAAGCGCTCGTCGAAATGTGCCAGGAGAAGGGCTGGAAGTTCTTGAACAGCGCCGAGGTGCTGAAGGATTCCGTCACCGGCTACGCCAAGAGCGGCTATGTGGAGACGAGCGACGGCATCCATCTGACCCGCACGGCGATGGACGCGCTGTTCAACTACATCCGCACCCACAGCTACATTACCGAGGATGACCGCCCCGCGCTGACGACGATCCCGAAGCACACCGGCGACAAGGACGCCGTGGTCTACACGGTGCCGGTGGTCAGCTCCTCCAGCACGGCGACGGCCACGCCCGAACCGAAGGAGGAGCCCGCCGGCAGCGAGAGCACGAGTGACAGCTATGTGGAGACCACGCCGACGCCGACCCACGAGGTCACGGCCACCCCGTCCCCGACGCCCGAGGTGACAGCCACACCGTCCCCCACGCCCGAGGTGACAGCCACACCGTCCCCCACGCCGTACATAGAGGAGCCGACCCCGACGCCCTACGTCGAGCCCACGCCGACGCCCTACGTAGAACCGACCCCCACCCCCTACGTCGAGCCGGACTCCGTCCCCGCGGACACCCCTGCCAGCGAGACAGCAACGGAGTGACGCTCTCTCATAAGTTCTAAACAACGCCGCCCCTGCGCAGTGGAAAACTGCACAGGGGCGGCGCTCTGTATTTACTTTTTCCTGCCGAGCAGCTCGGTGCGGATATACCGGAAGCAGGCATCCTCGCCCTCGTCGCGCAGAATCAGCAGGCAGTTTTCCAGCTCCTTGCGGGTCTCGGGGTGCAGGATGTAGTGGTCCCTGCTGCGGTCATAGTACTCCCACGCCGCGGCGTCGGTGTACTTGTCGCCCTTATAGTTCTTGCTGGCGGCAATGCGGTCACAGACCATCTCGGCCACGTAGCGGGCGGGCATCCGCATACCGGCCATGGCATGGTCGCCGTCCGGCGCGTAGTCGATCCAGTATTCCAGATGGTGCTTGTTGCGGCCCTTATGGTGCAGCCAGGCGGCGCTGTAGCCCTCGGCCTGGCGCTGGGCGTTGTTGGGGCTGCACGTCCCCTGCCAGTATTTGGCCCCGGCCCAGAACTCCACGGGGGCCAGCTTGCTTAAATCGTGGGTCAGGCCCTGCCAGTACAGCCCGCAGCGGAAGCAGTTTTTCATCACCAGCATTTTGTGATGGTGGATCGTTTTGTAGTGTTTAATGGGATGCCACAAGGTCTTTTTTCCTCCCCGGGATCATGAGTTTTGCCAGCACCGGCAGCAGCATACAGCTGATCGGCACAAACGCAAAGTGCCACAGCATCGGTACAAGGTGGGTATGGATCGCAGCGTGTGCCTTGGACAGCACCATCCAGGACGCCGGGGCCGCCAGCCCCAGCCCCCAGACGATGCACGGCGGCACCAGCTGCGCCGCCGTGCCGCGGCGCAGGCAGGCAACAACGCTCACCGCGCCGACCAACAGCGCAAACAGCAGCAGCTGCCATGCCGTGACGCTGACGGGCCCGAGCTGCAAAAGCGGCTCCGTACTCTCACGGAAATACTGCGCGAGCACCTGCGGCATGTTCACGTCCCGCACCGCGCCGTCCGTCAGGCTGACGCGGTCCGTGACGGCCCGGGTCATGTTCTGCCAGGCGTCCGCCGCGCTGCCGAAGCAGAGCCATTCCTGTGCGAACCAGAGCGCCAGCGCCGCAGTCACACCGCCCAGCGCCGAGACACCCGCCCCGACGGTGCGGCCCAGCCAGACCAGCGCGCCGTGCGGGTCGCGCCGCACAAAATACGCCTTGGCGGCAGCGTAGCAGAGCGGGATCTCACACAGGATCAAAAATGTTGTGATAAATTCAAACCCGCACATGCAGCGCACCATGCAGGCGGCGGCCACCAGCGGCCAGCACCCGCGGGGCGTTTTGCCGCGCACACGGGTGCAATGGCAGAGCCAAAGCGCCGCCAGCAGCGGCAGCAGCCAGGTCCAGAGGCACCAGTACAGGTCCTTCATGCCGCGCTGCAGCCAGGGGGCCAGCAACACCGACGCAAACCCGAACGCTGCCGCCAGCGGGCCGAATTCTTCCCACACGGCCAGCGCCACAAGCAGCTCCGCCGCGTAGAACAGCGTGCTGTTCAGCCAGTAAAGGGCGGTCTCCCGCGCCAGACCGTCGGGCAGCCGGTGCCGCAGCAGACGGTTGACCCTGCCGAACAGCCAGCCCTGCAAGCCCGACTGGTGGGTGTAGGGGTGGAACGCCGCCGCGTCGGTGGGGGTGTCGTCCCGGAACAGTGCGCGGTTCGTGTCGTCGCTCCAATCGTCGGTGTAGACACCCAGAAAGCCGCCGGGGACGTACTGCCCCTGCTCCATCTGGTGGATGCGGCCATAGACGAGCGTCTGGGAGCCTGTATCCCACACGCCGGTCAGGTAGGCGCTGGCATTGTGCCGCACCGTGGTCAGCAGCGCGGCCAGCGCCAGCACTGCCAGCAGGGTCGCCGCGCCGCGCAGGGGTGCGGGCAGCGTCTGCCATATTCCTTTTGCTTTTGTCAATGTTATCGATCCCATTTGTCGCACAGCGCAGCGATCTGGCTGGCAAATTTTGCAAGATCCTTGTTGGCCCCGCCCCGGTTGTGGCGGATGACCTCCAGCAGGCGCTGGCCCATGTTGGCCAGCCGGTCATAGGCCGCGCTGGTGCGCACGGTCTCGGCGGATTTCGTCTTGATGATCTTCCGGGTGTTGCCAACCTCGGCGCAGGCGACGCGGCCCTCGGCGGCGATCCAGATCGAGCCGTTGTAGGGGGCGTCGGCCTCGTAGCCCTCCTCCTTCAGATGGTTGGCCCAGTGCTCGGCGACGGCGTCCTCGCCGTGGTTGACAAAGACGAACTTCGGCTTTTCGTCAAAGGCGCGGAGCCAGGCTTCCAGCCCGTCCTTGTCGGCGTGACCAGAAAGCCCGCCCAGCTGCGCAATGCGGGCCCTGACCTGCACCGGCTCGCCAAAGAGCTTGACCTCCTGCGCACCGTTGACCAGCGCGTTGCCTAAGGTGCCGGGGCTTTGGTAGCCGACGAACAGCACCGTACACTCGGGCCGCCAGAGGTTATATTTTAAGTGGTGGCGGATGCGGCCCGCGTCGCACATGCCGGCGGCGGAGATGATGACCTTGGGCGTCGGGTCGCCGTTGATGGCCATGGATTCTTCTTTCGTCTCGCTGACGTGCAGACCCGGGAACTGCAGGGGGTTCCGGCCGCTCTGCACCAGGGCGAGGGCTTCGTCGTCGTAGCACTCGGCAAAGTTTTCCCGGAAGATCGTGGTGGATTTGCTCGCCAGCGGGCTGTCCACAAAGACCGGGAAGTTTTCGTGGCCCTTGATACGGCCCTCGGCCTTGATCTGGCGGATAAAATACAAAAGCTCCTGCGTGCGGCCCACGGCAAAGCTGGGGATGACGACATTGCCGCCCTTGTCGAACGTCGATTGCAGCACGGCGCTCAAATCGCCGATATAATCCGGTTTCGGGCCGTGGCTGCGGTCCCCGTAGGTGGATTCCATGACAAGGTAATCCGCGTGGCCCGGGTTGGACGGGTCCTTGATGAGCGGCTGATGGGTGTTGCCGATGTCGCCCGAGAAAACGATGATCTCCGGCGTGCGGCCCGGCTCCGCAATGCGCAGCGAGACAGACGCGCTGCCCAGCAGATGCCCCACATCGGTAAAGCGCATCTCGATTTTGCCGGTTGGCCCGTCGAACAGCGTCTGCCACGCCTCATAGGGGCAGGGCACAAACTGTTTCATGACGTTCTGCGCGTCCTCGACGGTGTAGTCCGGCTCGATCATCTCGGCGCCGCTGCGCATGGCCTTGCGGTTTTTCCACTCGGCCTCCTGCTCCTGAATGTGGGCGGAATCCTCCAGCATGATGGCGCAGAGGTCGCGGGTCGCATCGGTGGTATAGATGGGGCCGCGGTAGCCGTTTTTGTACAGGTACGGGATGCGGCCCGAGTGGTCGATGTGCGCATGGGTCAGCAGCAGTGCCTCATAGGTGCCGGGCGCGCAGGGCAGGTCGGCGTTCTCATACACGTCGCGGCCCTGCTCCATGCCGCAGTCGATCAGAAAGCGGTGTCCCGCCGCCTCCAGCTGTGTGCAGCTGCCGGTCACTTCCCGGTCAGCGCCTAAGAATGTGAGCTTCATGTGGGAGAACCTCCTTTATTTGGGGATGTTGCGGGTGGGAGAACCGGGAATGGGCGGCCACGGAAAGCCCGTCGGGACCCTTCAGGCCTCGCAAGCTCGGCCAGCCCTTCGGGCCCGGACCCCTCTGTCGCTCCGCGACATCTCCCCGCGCCGCGGGGGGTCACCCCCACAAGGGGAGCCTTTTTGGGCGGGCAGAGCCCGCGGGAAAAGCCTCCCCATCCGGGGGGGTAGCCGAGCAGCTCGACGGAAGGGGTGGG
>ENA-OQKP01000916-OQKP01000916.1-human-gut-metagenome-genome-assembly--contig:-NODE-916-length-17705-cov-15.988963_pt1 | contig 17705 bp, 15 predicted proteins | sample MGYA00242780_ERZ504802 | MGnify/ENA primary metagenome ERZ504802 (study PRJEB26092, sample SAMD00036406) | human gut metagenome | host: Homo sapiens | study: EMG produced TPA metagenomics assembly of... | reverse complement strand
GATAGACCTAGATATGTGAGGTTTACCACAAAAGCAAAATGCCCGTAGAGCCTATAAAATAAGGCTTTGCGGACATTTAAGAAGATATAAAAAGATAGTCAAAAAGACATATATAATTTCAGAGAAAACATATAGAAAACTTTCAAAATCACAGGCATTAAATTTAAAAGAGAATCAAATAGCTGTTAGAATAGAAAATTCTGATGCAAAGCAAGAAGACATCAAAGATTCTGCTTATTGGGAAGGATATAGCACATTATATGCAGGAAAATATTTTGGAAAGCAAGATTCAGATACACTAATTGATGCAAAGGAAAATGAAGATATACATTTCAATATACAATCAATTTGTACACAAACGATAGTTGGAAAATATTCAACGGATGGATGGCATGAAAATATTATTGTATTTTCTGATGAGTATTTTAACAAACAATGGAATGCAATAAGTCTGAAGAATGATAATGCTTCTGAATTGGAATTATTTACTTTCCCAACAACTAGACGTGAACCGGTTTGTCAAAAACTAAAACAATATAACCAAAAATCCAGTTATCACGAAATGGGAAAACCGCAGAATAATCTTTATATAACAGATCAATATTTGAATGGGCAAAAAATGCGAGCATTGTTTAGTATGTCCAGTAAAATATTTCTGATAATAGCATCCATTCTAAGTGGCTTCTTTATTATGAGCCTGAAAACGTTGACGGAGTTTCCTGCTCTGCAAAAAAGATTTGAATTCTTCAAGTGTATGGGAATGCGGGAGAATCAATTAAAATGGAATACATTCTTTGAGATTAAAATATTAGGACAAATAGCAGAGAGTGTTAGCTTAGTAACGGGATTTCTTTATGTAGGAGCATTCATTCATAAGCAAAAACTGGCTGGTGGAATATCAAATGTTTTTTTCAAATATTGGATTATATTAGTCGTTAGTTATATTTTACTTAATGAAATTATTCAAGAGGTCTTTGCGAGATATATTTTAAGAAAATTGAAGGAGAACTAAAAGATGAGAACAAATGTATTAGAAGTTGAAAATTTAGTAAGAAATTATAGAAAATCCGCAATAAAAGAAAGTGAAGAAGATGTAAAAGTTTTAAAAGGAATCAGCTTTCAAGTTACAGAAGGTGAATTCGTTGGAATTATGGGTAAATCCGGATGTGGTAAGACAACTTTGCTTAAGACACTTGGAATGATTGATAAACCGACGGATGGAACGATTAAATTTATGGGAGAAGATACCAGTGAACTATACGGGGACAAACTTGCGGATATCCGGAACAGTAAGATAGGATTTATTTTTCAGGATTTTTATCTGATGGACAGCCTCTCAGTGGAAGAGAATATTATGTTGCCGATGATCATAAGCAAACAGAATATTAATAAGATGATCGCAGAAGCAAAGAAATATGCAGAACAATTTCAGATAGAATATCTGTTAAAGAAGAACCCCTATGAATTATCCGGTGGTGAAAAGCAGAGAGTTGCCATATGTCGTGCTTTGATCAACAATCCAGATTTAATCCTTGCAGATGAGCCGACCGGAAATTTGGACTCAAAATCAGGAAAGATTGTAATTGATGCATTGAATAAGATTTCATCGGAATATAAGAAGACGATTGTCATGGTAACACACGATCCGCAGATGGCAAGTTATTGTGACCGGATTATTCTGTTGAAAGACGGCAAGATTTTGGAAGAATTAAAGAAGGGTAGTAACAGAGAAACATTTTATCAAACAATTCTTTCCAAAATGGCGGAATTATAAAAAGACCAATGCCAGTATCAACTATATTTGAATTCAAGATTATTGTAAGAGGTGAGAATGTATATGCTGCTCAAAATAATTTATAAAAATTTTAAAAGTAATATACGGAAATATATTTTATTTTTTGTCAGTAACATTATAGCCGTAGCAGAATTATTTATCTTTTGGGGATTGAATGATGTTGTAGTGCGGGCAGTTACAGAACCTTCGATTATGATGGGAATAAAAAGTGATTTTATGATAGCGGTTGGATTAATAACTGTTGTTACAATACTTTTGATGGTATTTTCTATGCGCTATTATATTAAACTCCGGGCAAAAGATTATGGAACTTTTATTATGCTTGGGATGAAAAAGAAGATGTCTTATATGCTTCTTTTTGCGGAATACATTATAGGATGTATAGGTTCACTTTTAATTGGTATTTTGTTAGGAAATCTGCTCCTATATGGAATTTTAAATTGCTTAAATCAATACAATCCTCAGATTATTACATTACAAAAAGTGGATCCGGTCGTATATAAAAATACAATTCTTTTGTGTCTGGGAGTTATGCTTGGAATCTTTATAATTCTCCTGGTGTGGATGGACGGAAGAAATTTAAGCTCTTTAATGATGAAAGAGGAAATAAAGGAAAAACGTCCCGTCAGTTCAAAATGGCTGTTGTTTACAGTGTTAGGGATTGTATTTATAATACTTGCAATTAAACAATATAAGCCAGGAACATGGGGATATTATTTTGCACATATATATTTTCTGATAGGCGGAATTCTTATTATCACTTTCAGTGGTGCATTTATTCTTGAACAGGCGAAAAAAGGACTTTTTTACTTTCGGTATGCATTGAAAATCAATCAACTTGATAGTAAATATCAAAGTAATATATTAATTATTCTGATGTTATTTGTAATACATTTTTTTGCTCTTTCTTATATCGCTACACAAATAGTAGAGATTCTGCCTCTTGACAAGACAAGTAGTAATTATCCTTATGATATAATCTGGATGGCACGCCAGAACGATGAAAAATACAGTGAAAAAATAGCCGAAAAATATAATGGGACAGTTAAACATATTCCGATGATCCGGGCAACAATGTTTTATTCACAGGAAGAAATTGGAATATCCGAATCCACATATAAAGAACTGACAGGGAAGGCTTATGGTTTGTCTGGGAAAGAAATTGTTATAGGAATTGAGGACCAGAATTATCAAAGGGAAGAAAAAGTAACTGATAAGGTTCTTTATGATTTATTTGGATGGCTGTATATTGGTAAATTTAATCCGAGTAAAAAGGAATTTGAATCTTCCAATATTTTAAAAGATGCGAATTATCAGTATAGGATAAAAGAAATTCATACACAAAACGTATTTGGAAAATTCGTACCAGAAGATGCCGGTGAAGGGTGTGAAGATACAGTTATATTTTCGGATGAATATTTTGATAAACAATGGAAAAAACAGGCAGCAGATGATGAAGAAGTTTCAATGTTAGAGGTATTTTCTTTTCCAAAAACAAAAGAGCAGATGGCATGGAAAGAGATAAAAGATCACGCAGATAAAGAAGGAATTACTGTATTCCAACCAGATGACAGTCATTCGCCACATGCTATATGCTATGATAAGACTGTGTTTTTAAAAGAGCAGAAAGCAAGTAATATATTTTTACTTTTTAGCAAGCTGTTTATTCTGACAACACTTTTGATTAGTGGTGCTTTTATTATGGTTGTTAAAAATCTGGCCGAAATATCTTCTTACCAAAGACGTTATGAATTTTTTCATTCTATGGGTATGAAACAAAAAGAACAAAAGAAGAATTTAAGTTTTGAGATTTGCAGCGTGGCAAATATAGCATTTGGCGCAGGTATTTGTTTAGCTCTTTTATATGTAATGACTTATTTACATTGGTATGATGCGATGGGTGAAAAAATATCAACCACTTTTTGGAGCTACTGGCTTAAGCTTGTTGGAATTTATATAATTATTCAGATAGTTGTGCAGAAATTATTTGTAAGGTATGTGAACAAAAGAATTTAGAAGAAAGGCTTATAGATGTTGTTTGTTAGAGTAAGTTTTGAATGCGGTATAAAAATACGCATATAATATTTTACTGACAAATGTTTGCAAAAATCACTTGCCTTTTGCAAAGGTTCGTGATAAAATTTTTGTCAGTGATCAGGTTGCAGAAACTTGCGATGCCTGCGACCGGACGGAGGACCTGAGGGCCCTCCGTTTTTCTATATATGCAGATTTTTATAGAAGGTGAAAAATGACAGAAAAAGCGTTAAAACCGATAAAACCGTTTTTGAATTATGAAGAACAAATCAATAATCTCATCGAGCAAAAAGGAATGATTGTTAATGATCATAAATTTGCTGTGTCCAAATTAGAAGATATCAGTTATTTTGCTTTAATAGATGGATATAAAAATCTGTTTTATAATCCTATGACAAGAAAATATAAGGAAGGCACAACCTTTGAGGATCTTGTTGCTTTATATGAATTTGATGAAAAACTTCGTACATTGATCTTCCGGTATCTTTGTCATTTTGAGCAAAAAATGAGATCGCTGGTTTCTTATCATTTTTGTGATACTTATTCAGAAAAACAGGAAGATTATCTGAATGCTGTACATTATAATAACTCGGGAGCAAATAAAAAGAAAATTGCTGCTTTAATAGCTATACTGGATAGAGAAGCAAAGAAAAGCACAGATCACGCTTATGTAGTTTATCAAAGAAAAACATATGGAAATGTTCCTATGTGGGTCATTATGAAAACTTTAACATTTGGACAGATGTCAAAGATGTATTCATTTCTGACGACCAGTATGAAAACGAAAATTAGCCGACATTTTGATTATGTAAGTGAAAAAGAACTAATTCAGTACATGAAAGTGCTTACCTTATATAGAAACGTCTGTGCTCATAATGAAAGGTTATTTTCATATAAGAGCAGGTTTGATATCCCTGATACAATATTACATAGAAAAATGAAACTTCCGCAAAATGGAAATAAATACAAATGTGGAAAAAACGATTTGTTTTCTGTTGTGATTGCTTTTCGAATGTTGCTGGCAAAAGAAGATTTTGCTGAATTTAAAAAATCTTTGAATCAGATAATTAACCAGTATATGAAAAAGACGGGCAATCTAAACCAGGATTTATTTTTCAAAGCAATGGGATTCCCGGAAAACTGGAAGAATATAAGTAGATATAAATTATAAAATAATCAATATAGTACGAACCGAGGATTCAAAATGAAAACCACGGAAAACAGATAAATATATAAATAGTCAGGAAGGTCAATATTTTGATTTGCCTGACTTATTTTTTTTATATCCAAATATGTAAGAAAAGTTGCCGATGGAAAGTTCTTTGCATTTTATTTGTAACATTTATCAAATTGAATAGTTAATATTATAAAGGAAAGGAGGACAGCACATGGATTTTGATTGTATATATAAATCATATTACCTGGACGTATATCATTTTTTGTGTGGTTTATCATCGAACAAAGAAATTGCAGAAGATATTACACAGGAAACTTTTACAAAAGCATTGACGGCAATTAATTCATATGATGGAAGAAAAGATATACGTGCATGGTTATTTACAATTGCAAGAAATACATATTTTACATATTGTAAGCGTGAGAAAATCTATGTGGAATGGGAGCCTCCAACGGAGCAGGTCGATATTCAGACGGAGTTTATTGACAATCTAATAAATAAAGAACAGGTTGAGAAAATACATAATTTTTTGAAAAATATGAAAGATCCATACAAAATAGTATTTGAATTAAGAATACATGGGGAACTTTCATTTGAAAAGATTGGAAGAATTTTTGGAAAAAGTTCTGGCTGGGCAAGAGTAACTTATTATAGAGCCAAAATGAAAATATTAGAATATATGGAGGCAGAGAATAATGAATAAAATAACATGTAATGTAATTAAAGATATTCTTCCGCTTTATATAGATAGGGTGGTAAGTGAAGATACACAAAAAATAGTGGATGAACATTTAGCGGAGTGCAGTTTATGCAGGGATGAAATGAATAAATTAAAAAAAACGTTAGTTATTCCTACAAATGAAGAAATACAACAGGAGACTGTTAATGTATTAGAAAAAAGTATTTCTTCTATTGAAAGAACTGTAGTTAAAAAATTTATCCATTATTCATCGTATTTCGATCTGATATTTAATATCGGAATGATTCCGTTTATATATTGGCTGTATGTGATTTGGATAAAAAAAGAAACGTCTCTTTTGAATATATATGTGTTTATCAAAAAATATAGCCGAATAAGCGGGGACTTATTAAGCTTTGCTTTGTTTTTTGTAATATTTATTTGTTGCGATATTATCCATATTGTTTTAACCATGAAAAAGAAACAATTGAATATTATGGATTCGGTAGTTGTGATGTCAATTATGGTAAAGTTATTTCTTATTCTTATTCTAATGGCATTTTTAACGGCAGGTATATTAATGTAAGGGGGAGAATTCATGTTCAAAGTTGTATGGAAAAGCTTTAAGTATAATAGGAAAAATTTTCTTTCTTTTTTTATGAGTGAAATATTATCAGTTGCAGTTATATTTATGCTTATTTATATTCAAGAGGCATTGTCACAAGTCCCAGGAATAAAAACTGAAGCGTTACAATTTGCATATCAAAGTGAATTAAGAAAGCAGTTACGCATAATCATTCCATGTATTATTTTAATTATGATTCTGGTAACGGGATATTCTGTTAAAGCGTATATAAACACAAGAATATGGGATTATAAATTATTTCAATTATTAGGAATACGCAAGAAAAATTTAAAAGTAATGATTGGTCTGGAATATGTAATAAGCGGTATGCTTGCATGTGGTTTTGGAATTCTGTTTGGTTTAATTGGAACGAAAATTATAAAAGAAATTCTTCATACTAGAATAAATGCAAGATTTGTCAAAGGCATTTCGATGTCAAGAGTTTATCTTGTGTTGATTCTAAGCTGTCTGATCATGACGATAGGCGTATATATTACATTGCAGATATTATTAGATACCAGAACGAATTTAGGAGATAAGATATTCAAGATTAAGGAATCTCGAATCCATTCGATGATATCAGTTATTTACTTTATAGTGGGTATTTTGGTTATTAGTAGTGGTTATCTGTTGGTGAATAATGATCCAATGATGGCTTATATGGCACTTATATGTATTTTGACAGGTCTTATAATTCTTATGATATTCGGAACTGGATTTTCTATGGAAAAATTCAGTGAGTCGAAATATTATAAAAAGCATATATTAGCTTGGAATGATTGCTACTGTTACATAAAAAAACATGGATTTCGGATGCTAATGCAGATATTGTTGGGAATCATTTTAATATTTAATACATTTTTAATGCTTCGAGGTACAATTCATGACAGATATATGCCAAATGATTTTGTGTGTATCGGCAACTCAAAAGAAACGACAGCAGTAAATACTGTGGTAACAGCTCGATTTAATGGTCTTACAAAACAATTCCCGTTTCTGTGGTTTAATGAGATGGTAGGTGATTCCTGGGTTGCTATATCACTTAGCGACTATAATAAAATTTACAATAAAAATGAATCGTTAAATAAAAATGAAATAATAAGAATTTGGAGAAAAGAAGGGAGCCGTAAATCGGATCTAAGTGATAAACAACATAGAAAAATAAAATCAATCGCACTTGGTAAATGCGGAAATATGGATGAAGAGGGATTGGAATATAAATACAATTTCCAGATAAAGAAAGAGCAAATCAAAGAGATGATCGGCTTTTCTATGACCGGTCTTGTAATTATTCCAGATAATATATTCACGCAGGCAGAAAAAGAAAGTGATTATAAAAAAATGTTTATGATTATAAATGTGCCAAAAAAGAACCTGACAGTTTCAACACGATACATAGAAGAAAAATTGCAACAAGGAAAACTAGACGAGGCTTTTTGTAAGTTGACAATTCAGGGTATTGATAAAAAAGAAAACGTATTAAATCAAATGGTAGCAATCCTCGTAGCGATTATTATTTTAATTTTTACGATGTTTATAACATGGTTAATGCTGCAGAATGATCAGGAGCATTTAAAGCAAAAATATCAGATAGGTGCTATTCTTGGTATGAAGAGGAAGGAAGGGCATTTATCCGTTGTGAAAGAAATATCCAGAGACATGTGTTGGCCTCTTTCAATTGTGATCGTTATAAGTGGAATGTTTTGCGGAGTATTTATAAAATCTTATTATTACGGAACAATGGAAATCGTGTTGATACAAAAGGAAGTTGCAATGTTAGGATGGATTTTATGCATATATGGAATTATTTTTATGATATTTATTATATTTTCAACCAAACGTTTATGGAAAGAAATTTCAAAAATATGGGGTGATAAAAATTGATGAGAAATATATTAGAAGTTAAAAATCTTGTAAGAAATTATAACACAGCAACTTTTAGGGATTCGAAAAATAATGTGAATATATTAAAAGGAATCAGCTTTCAAGTTGCAGAAGGTGAATTCGTTGGAATTATGGGTAAATCCGGATGTGGTAAGACAACTTTACTTAAAACACTCGGAATGATTGATAAACCGACGGATGGAACGATTAAATTTATGGGAGAAGATACCAGTGAACTATACGGGGATAAACTTGCTGATATCCGGAATAGTAAGATAGGATTTATTTTTCAGGATTTTTATCTGATGGACAGCCTCTCGGTAGAAGAGAATATCATGCTGCCGATGATCATAAGCAAACAAAATATTAATAAGATGATCGCAGAAGCAAAGAAATATGCAGAACAGTTTCAGATAGAGCATCTGTTAAAGAAGAACCCATATGAATTATCCGGTGGTGAAAAGCAGAGAGTTGCCATATGTCGCGCACTGATTAATAATCCAGATCTGATACTTGCTGATGAGCCGACCGGAAATTTGGACTCAAAATCAGGAAAGATTGTGATTGATGCATTGAATAAGATTTCATCGGAATATAAAAAGACAATTGTCATGGTAACACACGACCCGCAGATGGCTAGCTATTGCAGTCGGTTAATTCTGTTGAAAGATGGTGTAATACTAGAGGATTTAAAGAATAGTGGGGATCAGGAGGCGTTTTATCAGGAGATTCTCAGAAAGATGAAAGAGCTGTAAAAGATTCACAAAAAATTGACATTGCTGACTTGAAAAAGTAAATTCCAGTGCAAGAGTAAATTCCATCATGTTTTAAATTTTGCCGAAATTACGAGAGATTTTCTTTTTGACCAAATTGCATGAAAGCAATTCGAGAGGTTTTGCCCAGCAGGAAAAAAGAGAAAAATACAGCTGATAACGGGTGTAGATTGTATCGCTCCATTTATACCGTTTTTGTTCATGGAATATGTGATTGTTCCGGGGCGAAAGGGTACTGTAATGAAACGGATCATAACCTTTGATAAAAAAGTCAGGTTGATTATATTTAATCTTCCTGACTTTTTGCTGATACTCAAAAAAAATAAAAGCGATCAGATAAAAATTATTTCTATCACCATGCATTCGGAAGAAACTACCGGTAGCAAGTTCTGTAGATATGTCGAAGTATGCAAAAAAGATTGTTATAAAGGTATTTAGGGAAAATTCATGGTCAGAAAACCGGGTATTCATGGCCACTATCACACCAAGGAAGAAAAGGCATGCTATAATAAGCCAAGAAATTAATACGGAGACAAACAAAATGAAAGACTGGTCAAGAAAAAGAAAAACAGATTTTATAATAGGAGTAGCTTTGCAAATATACCTCCTTTTCCCATGGGTACAGCATTATACAATATATGGATATTTATTTAATACATTGAAAATAAATGATTACGTCCAAATGTATAACAAAACATTATTGCCATCATTAAAAGAAAAATCATGGGGCTATACAAAAATGTCAGCATTTGTCTTTTTAATTATCATTATTCTATTAATGGTTTTTCAATTAATTGAATTAATGCGAATATATCACATAACCACAAATGAAAGGACAAGTGATTATCGTGGATTTTTCTGGATTATATATTTAATCTTTTTTTCGATATTTATAGATAAGGTAGAGTTTGTAGATTATTCTTTGATTCCTGCTTATGTAGAAGTGTATATGATTGTACTATTAGTTTTTTTAGGATTGTGGATTTTAATTGATGCAATGCTAGATACATGGGAATCAGAACATCAGATATTAATTTCTCAATTAGAGGAACAGGAAAAGCTCGCATTACAAACGAAAGTCAAGATTTTAGAAGAACGCTATCAAGAAATGTTAAAAAGCCGAAAAGTGGTTCATGATATGAAGAACCATATTCTGGCACTCAAGAACTATGATCAGGAGCAAAACTGGTCCGGATTGCATGAATATTTGAATGAGCTTAGCGATGATATGCTGGAATATAATTTTCATATCTGGACTGGAAATCATATGCTGGATATGATCTTAAACCAAAAGGAAAAGGATGCACAGAATCAAAATACTGTTATGCAGATTGATACAGAAGTCTTTTCGACACTCCCTTTTACAGACCGGGAGATCATATCACTTTTCGGAAATCTATTGGATAATGCGTTGGAAGCCTGTGAAAAAATCAGTGATAAAGAGCGTTGGATAAAGATTAAGATAAAAAAGAAAAACCTATTGTTATATATTGAAATTGCAAATGCATTAGAGCAAAGGCCAAAGCAAATTCAGAAAAAATTTGTTTCAAATAAAAAAGATAATGGACTTCATGGATATGGAATGAAGAATATACAGGATATTGTAAAAAAGTATGATGGAATCTTCGAATATAAGGTATATGAAGATCATCTGATATTTATGATTTCTATCTATAATAACTGATAAGGGGATGAAAAGTATGTTGAAAAAAATATTTTTTAAACTGCTGGGAGAAATGAAAAAAGACAAGTTATTTTTTCAAATAATGAAAAAAATATTTTTGGGACACCATAAAGAATTAAGAATTCTGATTTTATGCGAAACAATACTGACGGCAATTTCATATGCTATAGTCAGCGGATATCAGATGTTTTCCAACGGACATTCCTCAGAATATTTTATGCAGGAAGACGGAATAAGCAAAAGCTTTCTTTCCGCTGGAACAATTCTATTATTCTGCGGAATTATACTGATTATTACGGTGCTCATATCATATCTTGGAAAGCGTATTCCGGAATATGTATTTTTACAAAGAATGGGAATATCAAAGAAAGATTTAAAAACGATGGTTTTATATGAGGCGGCAATTTCGTATCTGGTATCCATCATAGCAGGATTTTTCGTTGGAAAAATATTGACTGAGGGATTAAAGATCCTTATGGTTCGCGCTTTGCATATAAATTTTAAATTAGGAAGGGTGGCTTTCTTTACATATCCGTCCATTTGTATTCTTATTTTATTTATATATGGACTCAGTTTCTTGCTGGTAAAAGAATTGCAATCCGATTTTCTGATCATTACTAATATGAATGAGACAGCAAGAATAGAAAAGCTGGCAGGAAGATTCAGAATTCCTAAAATAATGATCGGAATCATACTTTGTATTTATTCCGTTTATGCATATTCTAAAATATACCATTATGAGAGTGCATATCTGATCATCGCTTTCTTTGCCGGATTGTATTTAAGCTTAAGAAATATATTTTCTATTTTTTTAGAACATATAAAGCACAAAAAGCAGAAAAAATATTATAAGAATCTTTTGATGAATCATCGGTTTTATTACCGTATGAATACCGTGAGCAGATATATTTTATTCTTTTCACTGATGAGTTTTTTAAGCTGCTTTTATTTCGGAATACAATTTATCAGTACAATAAATGCCGAAAAAGCAGAAAGTTTATATCCGTATGATTTTATGTGTGTTGCAGATAAATCAGACGATAAGCTTTTTGAAAAAATAAAAGAAAAGTATCATGCTACATTAACTGAATATCCAATGGTAAGAGTTGCAAACGCAGATAAGACGGAACATTTAGAGGGACGAGGGGAAATTATTATCCAGGGACAACAGATTGGTATCTCGGAGTCTACTTATTACAAGTTAAAAAAAGCTGTAGATCCATCGTATAAAGAGAAATCCTTAAATCTGGATAAAAATGGAAAGAAAGTATATGTTGTCCATCAACAGGACCGGGCAACAAAGGCTCAGCCGGTCGACTGGTACTATAACAAAAAGACACCGACTTTACATATCGGACTCCCTTGTGAATATTGTGATTATGCTGATCATGAGACAACATACGATAAGAAAATAGTTGCCGGAGAGGAGATCTCCAGTCTTACAGGGTGTTACAGTACACCAAAATGTGAAAATCTGATCGTTTTTTCCGATGAATATTTCAAAAAAGCTCAAAATGAATGGAAGGATATAGAAGCTTTGACTGGTTTTAAATTGGAACGGTATAAGGCAATGTATGGTGATGATGGAGAACCTTATATTATTGAAGGACCAACAAAACTGGTATTCATCCAGACAGATAAAAAGTACATAGATCAAATCGATAAAGAATTGGAGTCAAAAGAAGAGAGACATAAATATATCGGCAATTATGATTCTACGGTAAAATTTCATTATTTATCAAAAACAGCAATTACGGATATGAAAACCGAAAGAGCCGTTAAGTCGATGATCTGTGTATATATTATCATTACATTAAGCATATTGAATTGGATCATGCTATATGCCATGAACGAAATGGAGAAAAAAGAAAAAGCAGAACGCGAGAAATTCCTGGTATCCATGGGAATGGACCGAAAAGAACGGAAGAAAATGAATAAAAGAGAATGGTACATATATTGGATTGTCCCGACAATTATTCTTATCATTTCAACCATATTATTTATGCGAGATACCATGACTGCGAGAATGTATCCAGATGATATCCGGAAAATCTGTGAATTACAGGAAGCAGTGGTTATAGCAGTGTGGATCGTAATAAATGGAATATATTTTTGGATTATGAATCGAAAGGCAAGAAGGGGGTAGAAAATCATGACAAACAATACAGAAATACTGCGGACAGAAGGGTTAAAGAGATCATATCTTGTTAATGAAACGAAAATAGATGTATTAAAAGGAATCAATCTGACCATTAATAATCAGGAATTCATAGCCATTATGGGAAAATCTGGATCTGGGAAAACAACACTCTTAAAATTATTAGGACTGCTGGACCGGCCGACGGAAGGAAAAGTCTTTTTTAAAGGTGAAGACAGTAATTCGTTAAGAGGGGACAGGCTTGCCATGATCAGACGCCGTGAAATTGGATTCATATATCAGGATTACTATCTTATGGACAGTTTATCGGTAAGAGAAAATATCATGCTGCCGAAGATTCTAGATCACAGTCCAGTAGAAGAGAGTATAACGGAAGCAGAAAAACTAGCCGATATTATGGGGGTTCGTGCTTTACTGGATAAAAAAATCTTTGAATTATCAGGAGGCGAAAAACAAAGGGCAGCGATCTGCCGGGCGTTGATGAATCATTCGGATCTGATCCTTGCCGATGAACCGACCGGAAATCTGGATTCTGCTTCATCAGAAACAGTAATGGAATACCTGCAGATGATCAATAAAGATTTGCAAAAGGCCGTGGTGTTGGTAACGCATGATGCATATGTTGCAAGCTTTTGTGACAGGGTGATCTTTGTAAAGGATGGGAATATTGAAGTTGAATTAAGGAAAAAAGAAAAACAGGATGTTTTCTGCGATAAGATTATGAAAGCACAAAAAGATATCTTGAAAAACAAATGAATGATATAGGAAAGACAATCATCATGGTCACACATGATCTGCAGATGGCAAGCTATTGTAGCCGGTTGATTCTATTGAAAGATAGAGTGATATTGGAGGATTTAAAGAATAGTGGGGATCAGGAGGCGTTTTATCAGGAGATTCTCGGAAAGATGAAAGAGCTGTAAAAGATTCACAAAAAATTGACATTTTTAAATTTCATATTGAAAATAAAAATCAGGCATGTTATTCTATCGGCACGCAGATGAATTCTAGTATCTGCAATGCATCTAGATTTACCAATTCATTTACTTCAAACCTAAACAATCGGGTAAGAATCCAAGATGAAAATCATAAAAAAAGGATAAATACATGCCTGATAAAAGAAGATAACAGTATATACTGGTATATATAAAAATTCTATGTTATCATATGCATAAAGCTAAACAGTTCTTCTTTGCAGGTATTATATCTGTACAAGAGAGGAGAACTGCTTATGAACCAAAGAAAATCATTAAAAGAATTAAACTTGCTGGATAAATTTCTGTTCGATGAAGCGATGGATGACCCTGAAAATGTAAAGACAATGTTGGATATCATACTGAGTCAGAATACAAATCTGAAACATCCACCGCAAACAGAAAAAGAACAGAGAACATCTACGGATAATCGGCAGATCCGGCTGGATGTCTATGCGATAGATGAAGATGATGTGATATATGAAGTAGAGGCTCAAAAAGAGAATACGCATAATCTTCCGAAAAGAAGTCGACTGTACCAGGGAATCATCGACAGTAAACTGCTGCCGCCGGGAGTTGTTGATTTCAATTTATTGAATGAAGTTTTGATTGTGCTGATTATGCCATTTGACTTGTTCGGATATGGATTATATCGTTATACCTTTCAGATGAAGTCTGAAGAGGTTCCAGAACTGAAACTGGATGATGGAGCAACAAGGATATTTCTGAATACCAGAGGCAAACATCCGGAGCTGGTGTCACCAGAGTTAATAGAACTTTTGAAATATATGGAACACAGTACGGATGAAATATCAGAGGCATGTGAAAGTAAACGGATTCAAGAGATGCATAGACGAGTTTGTCAGATTAAAGCAAGTGAAAAGGCAGAGGTGAAATATATGCAGACATGGGAAGAAAAGATACTCATAAAACAGGAAGGTGAACGAATTGGTCTTGAGCGAATTAACCGATTGAATCAGAAGCTAATTGAACAAGGTCGATTTGATGATTTAACTAAAGCAACATCGGACAGTAGTTATCAGGAAAAATTATTAAAGGAATTTAAAATTTAACAAAATATAGCAAGAATTCTTCGTCCTCTATAGGTGGGAGATGAATTGCAGAAGGAACAATCAAGGGAGTGTAAAAGTAAGCGGATTCAAGAGATGCATAGACGAGTTTGTCAGATCAAAGCAAGTGAAAAGGCAGAGGTGAAATATATGCAGACATGGGAAGAAAAGATACTTATAAAACAGGAAGGTATTGCCGAAGGAAGATTAGAAGGAAAATTAGAAGAGAAGCAAGAACTTACGAGAAAGTTGGCTAATAAATTCTCAATCGAACAAATTGCAGAAATGCTGGAAATTGATATTTCAGAGGTCGAAAATATACTCAAAGAATCTCAAAATGGGAAGTGATTAGAACAAAACATAGCATCTGAAAAAACAAGTAAAAAAGCAAAGGTGAAGTATATGCAATCGTGGGAGAAAAAGAATATGAATAAAGTAGATAAAGGCTTTGAATTGGTTTATTGGAAACTGAGTTACAGAAGAAAATTCATTCGCACATTATGGATGATCCCATGGACAATTGTATCATTGATATTTATACAAATTGTAGGGAAAAATTATAAATATACCATATTGGCAGGAATAATCTATCTCGTTATACTTCCAATCCAGGCAATTTATAATTACAAAAAATGGATGAAAGAAGAAATGAAATGATATTATGCATTCCTCGAAAAAATAAAAATTTAAACTTCCAAGCACTTGAAAAACCGATTCCTTAGTAGTACAATTATGTTAAAAGATTAACGATGCTTTGTCGATAAAAAATATTATCAAAATATACAATGCATCAAATATTTAATTAAAAGGAGCGTGTTTGAAATGGCAAGATTTACACTACCAAGAGTTGTTTCAGGCTTCTTTTTTAGCTATTAAAGATTATTAAAAAGCCTTATTTAATCACATTTTTGGGAAGGATTGATAAAGAATAATAAAGATCAATAAGGTTGCAAATCTGGATTTTTGTTGCAAAAGTGTTGTAGATGTCTTCAAAAAATATTTGAAACAACAGTTAGAATCAAATTCAATAAAATGACATGAGAGTAAAATCTTGTGTCTTTTTTAGTATTTAACTATAAGTATATGAACTGTATGAACCAAAAAAGGAAATACACAATAGATACAATTAAGAAATAAGATCAGAAGTCTTTTACACCAGAAAATAGATTTACAAGAAAAATAATCTGTTATTGAACCGAAAAATTGGGGTGAATTGGATTATTATCATATAATAGTATATAAAGATTGAAAAAGGACATAATTATGATATAATTAAACCATAAAAGGAGGTGCTGATTATGCCACAAATAATTCCTATAAAAGAATTGAAAAATACTTCTGAAATTTCTGAGATGTGTCATAGGACAGAGGAACCTATCTATATTACAAAAAATGGATATGGAGATATGGTTATCATGAGTATGGAGAATTATGAATCGACAATGAAACAGCTTGCAATGTATCGCGATATTGAAATATCTGAAAGACAGATCGAAACAGGACAGGTAAAAGATGCAAGAAAGGCACTGGGTGAAATGAGGGCAAAGTATGGTTTATAAATTAAATGTTACAGATCATGCAGACGAATTACTTGATAATCTTGTGTATCATTTGATTTACCGCCTGAAAAACAAAGAAGCTGCAAAACATTTGTTAGATAGTGTAGAAAGTATTTATGACCGATTGGTGGAGAATCCATACCAATTTCCGAAAAGTCGGGATATGTATTTGGCAAAAAAAGGATATTATGAGGCGGTTATTCCACAAATGAATTATATCGTGATATTTGATGTAAGAAAAGATATTGTAAATATAGTTGGCATTTTTCATCAATTAGAGAATTATCTAAGCAAATTGTAATATCAGAAAATGATGTATTATATTAAAGAGCAATTGACATAAGTTTGTATGAAGTTTATTGTAATAATAACAACAGGCAACTTGAGTGTCTGTCAAGCGAAGAAGTAAGGTTTGTTGTGCCAGAGGTCAGTGCCTTACGAGCTTTATAAGGGTTTAGCATTTACCACAATTTGGCTAGAGAATACATATTTTCAAAAGAAAATGCAGGGAGAATCTGTTTGTACAGGGTCTTTCTTTTTGACCAAATTGCATGAAAGCAATTCGAGAGGTTTTGCCCAGCAGGAAAAGAGAGAAACTGATCATAATCTTTGATAAAAAAGTCAGGTTGATTATATTTAATCTTCCTGACTTTTCTACATAATTAGCTAATATTTTCTATATACCATTAAAAGCATACTCTCGTGGCAGATTCCTCTTTGCACCGATAATGTACAGAATTGCCGGCATATAACAGGAAAAAAAGATAATAACCTGCATAAGAAGCGGAAGCTTATAATTAAAATGTCCTACAGACGCTCCAGCGTTAAAAATCATATAAAGAGTAACTACGATATCGAAGATAACTGCAGTTACCAACAAAATCTTCCCATTATTCACGAGCTGTGCAGATTTTTCGGTTGCGCCACAATCGCGTTCAGCGGTATTCCCAAATGATAAAGATAGCAAAAAGAAAGTAAGACCAATTGCTGCAACAAATAATACAAGTAATCCAGTTTGTGCAAGTTCAGACGGAATTATAATTGTATAAAATAATGCAAGTAATAGGATTAGTGAAAAAAGTGCTGTTCCAAGAATTCCTGTTAATTGATAATAAATTCCGGCACCTTTTAACAGATAGCGACCACCTGGAGCCTTGCTGCCGCCGATAGAGTAAAGCAATTCATCACAAAATTCAGTTGGGGTCATGTCCAAAACATCTTCAAAATCTTCTCCACGTTTTTCAGCTTCAAGAGCCATTCCGGTAAGATCCCGTTCAAGTTGCTTAATTTCAG